>Ga0334892_1003222_pt1 | contig 10790 bp, 8 predicted proteins | sample GraSluR3_MG_4_FD_207213 | JGI IMG/M metagenome (GOLD analysis project Ga0334892, IMG submission 207213) | Sludge microbial communities from methane-producing bioreactor in Wageningen University, Netherlands - Granular Sludge_15_04-R3 | ecosystem: Engineered > Bioreactor > Anaerobic > Unclassified... | reverse complement strand
TATGAATCAACCTCTGGGTGAAGCTGTTGGAAATTCCCTTGAGATGAAGGAAGCAATTATTACCTTGCAGGGTCAGGGCCCGGCAGATTTTGTTGAACACTGTTTGGAAATTGCCAGTCATATGCTGGTGCTAGGTAAACGTGCCCGGTCCACCAGTGAAGCTCGGCAAATGGCACAAAGCGCGATTGATTCTGGCAGCGGGTTTGAATATCTTAAGGTACTCGTTGCAGCACAAGGTGGTGATGTCAATTTTATTGATCACCCGGAAAATCTGCCAAAAGCGCTTTTTAAGGAAGTGGTTGAAGCTCATCGTGCGGGTTATATTCATGAAATCAACGCAAGGCAGGTGGGTGAGACCGCAGTACTTTTAGGAGCAGGTCGCTCTAAAAAAGATGATGAGATTGACCTCGCCGTTGGCATATCCGTTTTCGTTAAGGTGGGTGACCTGGTTGAGGCAGGTCAACCTATATTCTTGGTGCACGCGAATGATGAATTATCCCTGAAAAAAGCAGAAATCAGCTTGAATGAAGCGATTAGAATTGAAGATCATGTGCTTCAGCCGCTGCCATTGTTTTATGGTTTGGTCACCTCGGATTAATCATCACCCCTCAGCCTTCAACAGCAGGGCTGCCTGTGCATTTACCCTTTATATATTGACTAGATATAACCCTAAGGAGTGTTAGATGCAGAATCAAGCGGTTTACAGGGCATTAGCGGATCATTTGGATGCTTTTCCACAGGGTTTTCCTGCAACGAATAATGGTGAAGATTTGGCCCTTTTGGCGTATTTATTTACACCGGATGAAGCACAATTTGCTTTAAATCTAACCTTATCCTCTGTACCGCTTCAGGAGATTGGGGAAAAATCTGGACACTCTCAGTCAGAATACCAAGCTTTGATAAAAAGCATGGTCACCAAAGGTTTGATCAACGTGCGGAGAAGCTCCTTGGGTGTTCAGGTCAGTTTGATACCATTCATTGTGGGTTTTTATGAAAACCAGGTTTTCCGGATGGACGAGATTTTTGCCCAATTATTTGAAGATTATTATCGCGAAGCCATGCCTGAGATGCTTTCAATTGAGCCCCAATTTCATCGAGTGATCCCTGTCAAAGAGTCGATCGGGGTGGATCTTGAGATTCTTCCTGAAGAGGATGTGTCCACAATCCTGTCACATAAACAGGCATGGGCTGTCATGGATTGTGTGTGCCGTAAGCAGCAGGCTCTGTTAGGAGAACCGTGCGATCATCCACTGAAAGTCTGTCTGGCGATGAGCGATACACCAGGCGCCTTCGATAGGGCAACCGAGATGGAGGTGTTAGACCTGGACTCAGCACTGGCAGTTCTGTCACAAGCTGCTCAAGCTGGTTTAGTCCATACGGTTTCTAATCGTAAGCGGGAGATTGAATACGTTTGTAATTGCTGTACCTGCAGCTGTGGATTGCTGCGTGGGATCGCGGAAGCGCATATGTCGAATGTAGTTGCTCGTTCTTCTTATTTTGCCTTCGTTGACCCAGATTTTTGTATTGCTTGTGGTGATTGCAAGTTTATGTGTCAGTTCTCTGCCATCAATCTAGAAGATTTTGCTGCCATTGATAAGAATGTTTGCGTTGGTTGTGGTGTCTGTGTGCGGGTTTGTCCTGAAGATGCAATAAAATTGATTCAGAGACAACCCGATGAGATCAAGCCAATCCCAGAATCGTCAAATGACTGGTTAACCCAGCGCCGTCAGGCACGAGAGCTTAACTGAAACTTCAAGGAACAATATTCTCAATGGGTGGATGCTGATGGGTCAGGAAAAAATTAGAAAAGCTCTCGAGTAAAATTCGGGAAGAGAGTAATATTTTGGAGGATTAATGGATAAAGCAAAATTTGCTGTGGTTGGATTAGGTGTTATGGGGCAGAATTTGGCGTTAAATATTGCCAACAAAGGTTTTACCGTTGCTGTCTATAATCGCACTGAGTTAAAAACCAGGACTTTCATGGATGGGCCTGCCCAGGGTAAAAATGTTCTCGATTCTTACGCTTACCCTGAGCTTGTTAAAAAGCTTGAAAAACCTCGCAGCATCTTGATGATGGTAAAAGCTGGGCCGGCTGTAGATGCCGTCATTGCGGACATCCAACCGCACCTTGATGCGGGTGATATTTTGATCGACGGCGGCAACTCCTTTTTTGAGGATACCGAACGCCGCCATAAAGCGCTGGAAGATGCTGGAATTTTGTTTCTTGGCGCAGGCATTTCCGGCGGTGAGGAAGGTGCCTTACAAGGACCCAGTATCATGCCTGGCGGCAGCTGGGATGCATGGGTGGCCTTGAAAGAGATCTTGACATCTGCAGCTGCCAAAGCAGATGATGGAGAACCCTGTGTGGACTACATGGGTCCTGGTGGTGCTGGTCATTATGTCAAGATGGTGCATAACGGCATCGAGTATGCGATAATGCAGTTGATTGCTGAAGTTTATGACCTGCTGGGCAGAGGCCTCGGGATGAGCGCTGTTGAATTAGGAGATTTGTTTTCCGAATGGAACAGTGGAGAGCTTTCATCATATTTAATCGAAATCACAAGTGTGATATTTAAAAAAATTGACACGGAGACAGGAAAGCCGGTCGTAGATGTGATCCTGGATGAAGCACAACACAAGGGCACTGGCAAATGGACCAGCCAAAATGCTTTCGACCTGGGTTCCCCAACGCATACCATCAACGCAGCAGTTACCAGTCGTATCATTTCCGGCATGAAAGAAGGGCGAGTTGAGGCCAACCAGCTTTTACAAGGTCCTGTCTCAAAATTTACAGGCGACCGCCAGCAGTTGATTGCTGCTGCACAAGAAGCCCTGTATGCGAGCATCATCATTGCCTATGCACAGGGTTTTGGATTAATGGGGTTGGCTTCCGATGCTTATCACTATGCGCTTGATATGAAACGAATCGCCAAGATCTGGCGGGCTGGATGTATTATCCGAGCTGATTTGCTGGACGATATCATGCGTGCTTATGGTCGTGATAAAGCTCTGACCAACCTTCTTCTGGATGAAGATTTCAGAATAAAAGTTGTAGCACGGCAAGGGGCAATGCGTTATTTTTTGACGACAGCGATTGGTTTGGGTATTCCCGCCTATGCGCTCAGTTCTGCGCTGGCTTATTTTGATGCTTTCAGAACAGAGCGGCTGCCAGCCAACTTGACGCAAGCACAGCGTGATTTTTTTGGGGCGCATACTTATCGACGCCTTGATCAAGAAGGCTCATTTCATACAGACTGGTAGTCATTTCCGGACATTTCCAACAATCCCATAGAAGATCTATGGGATTGTTTTTATTGTTAATAATTATGGTTGATGGTGGGAAGCCTTAACAATTGTTCATCAAAGGTTAATTTAAATTTGCAGTGTTGTTAAATTCAATCTGATATGCTTGTTATGTCGGACAAATCTTTCTTTCATTCTCAAAAAGGAGAAAAAAATGCGTCGTAAAAGTTTCTTTTTATCCATCCTTGTTTTGGTTATGGCTGTGGTCTTTTCTGCTTGCACACCAGACTTAAGTTTGGAACTATCAGCCCCCGAATCCGAGACTACGGAATCAGTCACTGTATCTGAAGATACCCCTTCCTTGGAAGAACCGGAAGGCGAGCCAGAGCAGGATGACTCTCCAGACATGGGGTCGGGACTTTCTGGTCAAATTCAGATTGCCGGTTCAACCACAGTCCAACCACTTTCTGAAAAGCTGGCATTGGCATTTATGGAGATCAATCCAAACTTGGTTATTGAAGTCCAGGGAGGTGGCTCCAGTGTAGGCGTGACCGCAGCTGGTGAAGGCACGGTTAACATCGGACAGGTCTCTCGAGAGATCAAAACCTCAGAATTTGAGACCTTCCCGAACCTGCAGGTATTCACCATTGCTTACGATGGGATCGCCATCGTAACCCATCCTGATCTACAATTGCCCTCAATTACCCTTGAAGAAGCCAAGCGCATCTTTGGCGGCGAAATCACCAATTATGCTGAGGTCGGCGGGCCAGATGAAGAGATTATTGTCGTCTCCCGTGAAGAAGGTTCAGGCACTCGGGCTGCATTTGATGAATTGGTGTTGGAATCGAGTGAGCCAGAAATGGAAATGGTAGAAACAGCCTTGCTTCAGCAGTCAAACGGTCAGGTACGTACGACGGTTTCCACCACCCCCAATGCGATCGGTTACCTTTCCTTTGGCTTTTTAGATGAAAGTGTAAACCTCGTCAATATCAACGGCTTTGAACCAACAGTAGAAAACGTCTTGGCAGGCAATTATCCGGTCTTCCGGCCGTTGAACCTGACCACCCTTGGCAACCCTGATGAGCTTTCTCAAGCTTTCCTGGATTTTGCTTTGAGTGATGCCGGTCAGGCTATTGTTTCTGATGATTATATTCCGGCTGTTGGTGAAAATGCTGGTTATGTTCCCCCAACGGATTTAGCAGGTCAAATTCAGGTTGCAGGTTCAACAACTGTGCAGCCCTTATCGGAAAAATTAGCCCTCGCATTTATGGAATACAACCCTAACCTGGTGATCGAAGTCCAGGGGGGCGGCTCAAGTGTGGGTGTGACCGCTGCTGGTGAAGGCACGGTCAATATCGGACAGGTCTCACGAGATATCAAAGGATCCGAATTCGAGACCTTCCCAAACCTGCAGGTATTCACCATCGCGTTCGATGGCATCGCTATCGTAACCCATCCAGATCTACAACTACCCTCCCTCACCCTGGAAGAAGCGAAACGCATCTTTGGTGGAGAAATCACCAATTACGCTGAGGTCGGCGGCCCAGATGCAGAGATCATTGTTGTCTCCCGTGAAGAGGGCTCCGGTACACGGGCTGCCTTTGACGAATTGGTATTGGAATCAAGCGAACCGAAGTTGGAAATGGCTGAAACAGCTCTGTTGCAGCAATCCAACGGTCAGGTACGCACCACGGTTGCGACCACGCCCAATGCGATTGGTTACCTTTCCTTTGGTTTTCTCGATGAAAGCATCAATTTGGTGGAAATTGAAGGGTATTTGCCGACCGTTGAAAATGTTCTGGCAGGAAACTACCCGATCTTCCGCCCGCTAAATCTCACAACCCTGGGCGATCCGGATGAACTCTCCCAAGCCTTTATCGACTTTATCCTGAGCAGCTTTGGCCAGGTGATCGTTTCCGAGGATTACATACGAGCACGCTAGATTAAGGACCAATAGAATTTTTGAAAACAGAAATAAGATTGGAGGCGTACGCAGTCAGCGCTGTACGCCTCCAAAATTGAGGTTAGGATTGCATGATAAAGCGCCAAAATAAGGTGAAGAATTTACCCCGTGTTGTTAATTGGTTGACCAAGGGTCTGGCCCTCTTGCTTGGTTTGGCAAGTCTGGCGGGTTTTCTTTCCGCTGTTTACCTGATGATCAATCCAGGTTTGATCACAGTAGCATCAGACAGTCTATTTGCACTCAATTCAATTCATTATGCGATAGCAATGTTATTAATGGCTGTATTGGTCGGTTTAATCGCTCGGGGATTGTGGGGTTATCGGAACTGGGCCAGAATGGCTTTGCTGACAGGTTTGGTTTTGTTTATCCTGTATTACTTTATATCGATCATCTTTATGATCCTGTCGACGATCTTTGCAGGTTTAACCGTGGTGCCGATCAGCAGTATTTTACGGGTTGTTGGCATGGGACTGCTTTTTTTCTTGATGAATGCTGGTGTTCCCATCCTGTTGGTCTACCTGCTTTTGAAAATCGAACAATATTTTGAAGAGACTGCGCGCCAACGTGAATTTGTTGAGAAAACAGTTCGATATGTCCTGTTGGGCATGGCGATGAGCGCAATTATCATTGTTATTTTAATTTTCGTATTTACCATGACGGAAGCATGGGATTCTATCCAAACGATTGGTTTGGATACGATGTTGTTAGGAACCATTTGGCGTCCGGGCTCAATTATTGGGACGGAAAACGCCCAATTTGGCTTGATTCCTATGGTGGTTGGCACGATATTAAGCACACTGGGTGCAATTATGATCGGGGTGCCGCTGTCGATTGGAACAGCGATATTATTGGCTGAAGTTGCTCCACCTGCTGTTCGTGAGGTCTTTCGGCCAGCGGTGGAACTGCTGGCTGGCATCCCTTCGGTCGTTTATGGGCTGTTTGGCATGGTAGTGTTAGCCCCTTTGATCCGAAATATCGATGTGCCTCGAAATACTGGTTTTGGTTTATTAAACGCTTCCATCATTTTAGCGGTAATGATCATCCCTACAGTGACCAGCATTGCGGAAGATGCCATCCGGGCAGTCCCCCGGGAATATAAAGAAGGCTCGTTGGCACTGGGCGGCACCCATTGGCAAACGATCACACGGGCCATTCTTCCCGCAGCAAGATCAGGAATTTTGGCTGCCATTATCTTAGGTATTGGACGTGCATTGGGTGAAACGATGGCGATGATTATGGTGATTGGCAATTCCATTGCCTTACCCAAACCATTGACAGGTAACCCGCTGACCTTGTTTCTTAACACTGCCAGGACGTTAACTGGAAATATTGCGGTGGAAATTAATTATGCAGCCGGCGCGCACCGATCTGCGTTGTTTTTCACAGGTGTCCTTTTATTTCTGATGATCCTGTTTGTCAACAGCATCGCACGATTCCTGATTCATTCAAGCGAGAGAAGGCAGTAACGATGGAAGCACAATCATACATCAGCCTTGCAAAAACCAAGAAAAATCAAAAACAGAACCAAACTGGACAAACTCTTGGTTATATTCTGGTATGGGCTTGTGGGTTCGCGGCGATAGCAACCGTGTTTTGGATCATCGGTTATGTGCTTTCACAGGGCTTTCAGGTTATCAATTATGAGTTTTTATTTACCCGACCTGCAGGCGGCGTCTCAGGTGAGGGTGGGATATCCACGACCATTGTGAGCACGGTCTACTTGGTGGTGTTGACGCTGGTGATTGTGACACCCCTGGGTGTAGGCGCTGCTATTTACCTAGTGGAATATGCCGGCGATGCCACTAAGGAAAGCAAACTAGTTGCTTTTCTTGTTCAGGCTGCCCGAACAGGCGTGGAAGTACTAGCAGGTGTCCCCTCAATTGTGTTTGGTTTGTTTGGTTTTTCATTGTTTGTGCTGTACCTGAAATTTGGTTTCTCGTTATTATCAGCATCTCTGAGCGGTGCTGCGCTGGTATTGCCGACCATCATCCGCACCAGCGAAGAGGCGCTACTGACTGTTCCGCGCGCGTATCGCGAAGGCAGCCTTTCTTTAGGCGCAACCCGTTGGCACACCATTTACAGCGTTGTTTTGCCGACTGCGCTACCTGGAATTGTGACCGGGATTGTTTTGAGCGTCGGCCGAATCATCGCTGAAACAGCCATATTTTGGGTTACGCTAGGTGGAAGTTTTTATCTTCCACAATCAATCATGCATTCGGGTCGGTCACTGGCTTTGCATGTCTACATGCTGGCATCCGAAACCCGTGCTTTTGATAAGGCTATGGGTACAGCCGCCATTCTGATCATGACAATCGTTATCTTAAACCTCGGCATTAACCTCCTCTCACGGCGATTAACTGCGCGGGTATCGGGCAAATAGGGATTATGACCTCAGAAAATCACTTTGATAAATTTAAAATTGACAAGCTTGAGGTCTTTTATGGGGACTTTCGCGCTATTAAAAATGTCAAAATGACGATCCGCTCAAACGCGATTACCTCGATCATTGGCCCGTCTGGCTGTGGTAAGTCCACCTTTTTACGAGCTTTCAACCGCATGAATGACTTGATCCCCAACACGGTTACCAATGGGCAGGTCATCAAGGATGATGTGGATATCCAGAAATTGGATGTGGTCGAATTGCGCAAATGTGTGGGAATGATCTTTCAACGACCGAATCCCTTCCCAAAATCTATCTTTGATAATGTTGCCTATGGACCCCGTGCCCATGGATTAAAATCGCAGGCACAATTAGAAGAGATCGTTGAGCGGAGCTTACGACAGGCAGTATTATGGGAAGAAGTCAAAGATGTGCTGCAAAGGTCGGCATTGTCGCTATCTGGTGGCCAGCAGCAGCGGTTATGCATTGCTCGAGCGCTGGCTGTAGAACCAGATGTGTTATTGATGGATGAGCCTGCTTCAGCTCTCGATCCAATTGCTTCATTAAAGATTGAAGAATTACTCCAAGAGCTCAAAAGAGCATTTACAATCATTATTGTGACCCACAATATGCAGCAAGCGGCACGCGCCTCAGACTTCACCGCTTTTTTCAATATGGATGAGGATCGGGCTGGGTACCTGGTTGAATATGATGAAACCATAAAGGTGTTTACCAACCCGGAGAAACGATTAACTGAGGATTATATCTCCGGCCGTTTCGGATAGGTTTTTCTTATCTACTCAGCATGCAAGGGGATTGATTGGTGTGGTGCTGTGGCTTCGCCGTAGCACCACACCAATCGCGTTTCAGCAGCGGGGTTGGCTGAGCAGTTTCGAGTTTTATTAAATCAACGCTTGGATATACACAAGGATGGGGGACAACAGCCCGTTTGTTTGAGGCTCAATGCGGTGATCGGCATGCATGCTCACCTGTGAATGGGCCGAAGTTGGGGCAAAGCTGGTCTGTGCAAGCTAGAATAAGGATAGATCATTTTCAGCATCACCAGCTGCATAAATGTGCAATTCCCTGAGTTGCAGTGCTTTGAGCAAAGCCAGTAAACTGTCGGATTTGTTGATGCCTGGTGGGTTAATCTCTTAAGCATAAGGCAAGCTGTTCGCCATATCAGCAGGCAGCCCATGGGCATTGAGTTTGATCCTTTCCAACACTGCAGGCTTAGGCTCTAAAATCACAGCTTTGATAATGATCTTCGGCAGATGAGCAGTGTCTGTTTCACGCGCAGAGAGATGGTGATCCCTTGAAATCCGATGCCCAATTTGGTTGGGGTTGACCAGGTAAACTGCATCCCTGGCGAAAAAAGCTAAGGCAGTCGAAGAGAAGTGAGTGGCGAGGTCAACCACCTCCTGCTTTGTTTATGGCATCAAGGCATGCATCTCAAAGACTTCCTCACCTGGGCGGCAGGTGACCCCGTCATTCATAAAGACACCCGGTAGGGGCAGGGTCTGGTTCGAAAACAAACCATTCTCACTCAGGATGGTCTTGACCGAACGCAGGTCTTGCCCGGTGGTGATGATAAGTTGAATATGTGGGAGAAAATGTTGTAGCATTTGGACGTCTTGTGGGTGGACCCGCATATGCGGGTCCACCAAGGTACCATAGAAGTCAATGCACATTATGGCTGTTGTGGATATCAAAGGGTTATGCCCAGTATATCTCGCCAGGTGGCTCGCTGATGACCGCCTCATTCAGCAAACGGACCGCTTTGGCCAGTCCTTCATCAACGGACATCATCGCATCCTCATGTTCTATGGAGATCACGTAATCATAGCCAACCAGCTGTAAGGTGCTGACAAAATCCTTCCAGAATTTAAGGTCATGTCCATATCCGATGGTGCGGAAGGTCCAGGCGCGCGCCAGGATCTGGTCGTAGGGTTTGTGGTCGTTGCAGCCGTTGATCGCGATATTGAATGGGTCGACATAGCAATCCTTGCCGTGCACATGGTGAATGGCATCCCCCAATGCACGGATGGCAGCGATGGGGTCGACGCCGTTCCAAAACAGGTGGCTGGGGTCAAAGTTGGCACCCAGGGCAGGACCTGTTTCATGACGCATGCGCAGCATGGTTTCGACGTTATAAATCAGCATACCGGGGTGGATCTCAATCCCAATTTTAACGTCGTGATCGGCGGCGAAGGCTGTAGCATCCTTCCAGTAGGGGATGGCGACACGATCCCATTGGTATGCGAGGATACCTAAAAAATCTGGCGGCCAGGGGCAGGTGACCCAGTTGGGTGTTCTGTCGCCCTCACAACCGGCTGGCAGACCTGAAAAGGTATTTACGACTGGAATGTTCATCAGGTTTGCCAGCTGGACGGTTTTCCTGAAAATATCATCTGCGTGATTGGCAATGTTGGCATCTGGATGAAGCGGGTTGCCGTGGCAGCTGAGGGCGCTGATGATCATCTTGCGTTCGCTGATTTTCTTTAGATACAGCTCGCGGGCTGCTTCATCCTTTAAAAGCAAGTCCAGGGCAAGGTGTGTGTTAGCAGCAAATGCACCGGTGCCAATCTCAACGGCGGTGATCCCCATCGCCCTGAGCTTGTCGAGGACTGTTGTCAGTGGTTGATCCTGGTAAAGCGTGGTTAATACGCCAATTTGCATGGGAGTGCTCCTTGATCTCAATCTCTATCCGTAAAAATGAGTCTTCTGTCCGACTGTGTCGGTTTGCACCGTGAATACACCCCCGGCATGGGGTTGGGTTTTCAATTCAGCCGGGTTGAGACCTACCCGTGCCGAAGTGATGAAAAGTTGGCTGTTCTGATCCCCGCCAAAGCAGCACGAAGTAACCCGCTGCACAGGCACATCAACGGTCAATATAGGATTACCTTGCGGGTTGTAACGCACGACCCGCCAACCGTTCCAATGTGCGCTCCACAAGCAGCCTTCTGCATCCACACACAAGCCGTCCGGGACGATCCCTGTTCCATCCGGAAGGAGCTGGACAAAGGGGCGTGGGTTGTGAATGGCACCGCTGTCCAGGTCGTAATCAAAGGTAAAAATGGTGCCTTTGAAGGAATCGGTGTAATACATCGTCCTGCGGTCAGGGCTCCAATCTAGGCCATTGGAGATGCCAATCTTATTCAGGAGGATGTGTTGGCTTCCGTCCGGGTCCAATCGGTACAACTC
>Ga0334892_1003221_pt1 | contig 10790 bp, 7 predicted proteins | sample GraSluR3_MG_4_FD_207213 | JGI IMG/M metagenome (GOLD analysis project Ga0334892, IMG submission 207213) | Sludge microbial communities from methane-producing bioreactor in Wageningen University, Netherlands - Granular Sludge_15_04-R3 | ecosystem: Engineered > Bioreactor > Anaerobic > Unclassified... | reverse complement strand
CCGCCTGCAGCACATCGCCCAAGCGATCCACAGGCACTCCGCCGCCTTGAGCGGCGTTGGCGCTTCCGCCTCCTCGCCCGCCAAAAGGCGCCAGCGCGGCCCGCACCAGCTCGCCGGCATGAACACCACTATCCGGCCCGCAAGCCACGCACACGATCGGGCTGGGGGCTTGCGCCGCCAGAACGGCCACCAGCGTCGCCTCGCCAACGATCTCGCGCGCCATCTGCCGCAGCGCTTCCGCCGCCATCTCGTCAAAGAGATGACGCACCATCTGCACCCGACCCACCGTCTCGACCTGTGTGCGAAGCTGCTGCGCTTGGAGCTCGGCCAGCCGCTCCTGAAGACCAGCAGCCCGCTTTCCCTCCGCCTTGCGCTCGTCCAGAGCCTTGCCCACCAGCGAGACCAGATCCTCCATACCGCAGCTCAACAGGCCCATGAGATCGCAAAGCATCGTCGTCTTGGCCCAGTGGTCGGCCACGGCCCGCCCGCCGCAGAGAAAGGTCACCCGCGTCTGCCCTTTGGACCTCTCCCAACGCGTCACCTGGATGGAGCCGATCTCGCCGGTCCGGCGCACATGGGTGCCACAGCAGGCGCTATCATCATAGCCACCGACGGAAACCACACGTATGGCCGCGTCCACCGTCGGGGCCTTGCGCAACGCCGCAGGCAGCAAAGCCGCATCGTCATGCACCGCGATGGTAACCTCTCGATCCTCGATCACCACCTCGTTGGCCGCGGCCACAGCCCGCCAGATCCGCTCTGCCGAAAGCTCTCCCGCCGCTAGATCGATGGTGCTGGCCTCCTTGCCCAGGTGGAACCCAACCGTGGGCGCGCCCGCCACGCGTAGAAACGCCTGGGAGAGCACATGCTGCCCGGTGTGCTGCTGCATGTGGTCAAAGCGCCGCTTCCAGTTCACGCGGCCGTGGACCTCGGCGCCCTCCAGATCCCCTGCCAAGACATGCACGACGGCGCCGTCCATCTCGACCACATCGATCACCGGAATGCCGTTGACGCTGCCGGTGTCATGGGGCTGCCCTCCCGACGTGGGATAAAAGCAGGTGCGGTCGAGCGCCACCGCCGGCTGCCCCTCCACCTCCAGCGCAGCAACCACGGCCGCATCAAATGCTGTGTTGTACGGATCACGTTCGTACAGTCGGACGGTACGCCCCACGCCCCACTCCTCAGCAGCCTGCGAGAGCTAGATCCAGAGTCACGCGTATCTAGAACGGAATCTCGTCGTCGCCCACCATGTCGAGATCGCTGACCTGGCTGCTCGCAGTGCCACCGCGACTCGAGGTGTCGCCCTGGGGCTCCTCATCGGGGGGAGCGCCCGTGTCCCCACGGCCGCCCACGAACTTGACCGTCAAGGCGGTCACCTCCAGCGAGGCCCGCCACTCACCGTCACGGCCCTGCCAGGCCCTGGGCTCTTGCAGCTCGCCCTCCACCAGCACCTGTCGCCCCTTGGTGAGGTACTGCGAGCAGGTCTCGGCCAAACGCCTCCAGGCCGTCACCCGGAACCAGATGGTCTTTTCGCCCTGCTGTCCATCCCGCGTGGTCCACCGTTTGTTGGTCGCCACCGAGAACGAGGTGACCGGCGTGCCATCCGGGGTATAGCGCATCTCCGGATCCTGACCGAGATTGCCCACCAAGATGAGCTTCTGATACATGGCGAATCCTCCTGCTGATCCACAAGGCTTGGCAGCGTCACGTCATCAGGGCGATTATAGCATCCGAGGCCGCGCTGATCAATAGCTCCGCGACCGCTGCTCCGTCCCAGACTAGCCGGTAAGCCCGCACAAGCCACGTGGCCGCCTCGTTGAGGCGGCCACGTTCGCGTACTACGCTGCGCAGCACAGATGTGGTTATCCGCTGTCCTTTCGTGGTAGAGTGCGGGCATCTAGCTGCTCGCGGTCGCGATGCTACTCCTTGACCGCTCCCAGCGTCAACCCCGTGACAAAGTAGCGCTGCAGGAACGGGTAAACCAGCATGATGGGGACCATGGTTACGAAAACCATCGCATTGGACAGCGCCTCGGGTGAGATCTCAGAGAGACCCGCACTCACGGTCCCGTGCGCGGCTTCCCTGGCAGCCATCTGCTCGATCTGCTTGAGGATCACGCGTCCGTAGAGGTAACTCTGGAGCGGCCATTGGTCAACGTGTCGTAGGAACACGAAACCATCAAACCAGGAATTCCAGTGACTCACAGTCGAGAATAGCGTTACAGTGGCGAGAACAGGCTGTGAAACTGGTAGAAACACGCGAAAGAGCACCTGAAGGTGGCTAGCGCCGTCTAGCACAGCAGATTCATAGATCTCATTAGGCAGACCGCGAAAGTAGTTCATGATGAGGATCGTGTTAAAGACATTGAACGCCCCGGGGAGTATCAACACGGCAAACTTGTCCAGTAGCCCGAGATTGCGCAGTGATAGAAAATAGGGAATAAAACCCGCATTGAACATCATGCCAAAGATAATGAGCGTCTTGATGGCGACGCGGCCTGGCATGTGGATGTTGTCGCGCGAGAGAGGATAGGCGGTGATGATGCTGACCAGCAGGCCAAAGCTCACCCCGACGAGGACGCGTTCCACCGAGGTGAGCATGCAACCCAGAAAAGTTCGGTCGCTCCTGAAGATATAGAGATAGTTGTCAGCGTTGAACCCCACAGGCCAGAGCCAGACTTGATTGGTAGCTACAGGGGTTGTTGCGCTTAGCGATACCGCGGCCAGATGCACAAAGGGCACTAGGCACATCAGTGCCAAGAGGCCCAGTACAAGGTAGATGATCACATCGACAGCGACGTCAACGGCGCCGCGTTCTTCGATCATGGCCATGGGGGTGCCCCTCCTCAGAAGATGCGATAGTTGGCGAATCGATCAGCTAGCCAATACGAGAGCATGATCAGGCCGAAGCCGATGGCGGACTTGAACAGGCCCACAGCGGTGCCCAGGGCAAACTCGTTGCCTAGATAGCCCTCGCGGAATATATAGGTGTCGATGATGTCACCCGTCTTGTAGACGACCGGGTTATAGAGCACCAGTACCTGCTCAAAACCAGCGTTCAGGATGCTACCCAAATTCAGGCAGGCCATGAGAGCGATGGTGCTAAAGATGCCCGGCAGGCTGATGTGCCAGAGTCGTTTGAACCGCCCGGCACCATCGACGGTGGCAGCTTCGTAGAGTTCGGGGTTGATACCCATCAGGGCTGCCAGATAGATAATGGCTCCAAATCCCATCCCCTTCCAGATGTCAAGAGAAATCAGCGTCCAGGGGAACGTCGATGCGGATGCCAGAAAGCGTACTTTTGGGAGCCCGATGGCATCGAATGCGCGGTTGAGCGGGCCGACGGTGGACAAGAGGCGGACCATCGTCGCGCCGATGATGATCCACGACAAAAAGTGAGGGAACGTGGAGATCGTCTGGATGGTGCGTTTGTATCCCTGATAGCGCACCTCGTTGATCAACAGGGCGATGGTGATGGCAGCCATTTGGCCGAGGATGATCTTGCCAATGGCGATGAACAACGTGTTGCCAATGACCCGCGCCGCATAAGGGCCGCCAAAGAACCTGGCAAAGTTGCCCCAACCGATCCAGGGCGCATCCGCAATCCTGCCAACCCCTTCGTACTTGACAAAGGCGAGGCGCAGGCCCCAGAGGGGGTAATAAGAAAAGACGGCCAGGAGGGCCAACGCGGGCAGCAGCATCACGTACAACAGCCAATGCTGCTGGAGCACAACGCGAAACGACTTGCTGGCCGCTTTGGCCGCCTTGGGAACTGCCAGGGTGACTGGGGCCAGTGGCGTGGTACCGGTCATGCGGCTTTCCTTTCGCTAGGAACGATGCCCCGATGTGGGAAGCGGGCTCGGGCTTGCGCCCAAGCCCGCTTCTGGTGTCGCGCTAGAGATCAGCTATATGTCTCTCGGTACCAGGCGCTTACATCCTCGGTAATCTCGGCGCCGCCTCTTTCGAGCCACTCGTCCACAAAACTGTCAAAGCGATCGAGCGGCTCGTTGCCGACGACGATGTTCATCAAGACTTCGTCCTGGAACGTGTTCAGGTCGCCCATGTGCTGGACCATGCTGTCGGGAGAAATTCCCCAGAACTCGTTGGGCATGCCTACTTCCTTCGCCGCGTCATAGACGAAAGAGTACAGGCGCGCCTGATCCTCCGCCTGGGGGTTGCTGATGAGGTATCGCTGGGCCTTGTTGAGGGTAGCCGGATCCGCCTCGAACCAGGGCGCCATGTCGTCGAAAATGTCCTTCTGATAGCTGGGATAGCCACATCGGTCGTAGGTAAAGTCCGCCAAGCTCTGACCCAGGTATTTATAGGTATACGGCAGCGGGAACGGGCCATCCACCACTTCACAGTTCTCATCAAACTGCCAGTCCCAGCCCTCTACAAAAACGCCCCCGTTGCGCCACTCGCCGTACTGCTGGTACTCGACCCAGTTCACATGCTTGTCGATGCGATAGTTGAGGTTGTTGAGGAGGGCCTCGATGACGATGGGATCTAGCCCCTTACGGAAGCAATACTGACCGCCCATCAGGTTGTCGGCTGCGCGGCCAGCATGTCCGTCGGGCCCCTTGGGGTAGGGCATGGTAGCAACGTCCCAGTGCGGGTACTTGACGGGCAAGTCGAGGTGATCTGAGCCGTGTCCCCACCAGGGGCAGGTCCAGATACCATGCTTTTCTGTTAGGACGTCTCCCTCGCAATCCAGGCAGCCATACGTATAAAAGTCCGGATCGACGAGGCCGTCGACGTACCACTCGTGTAGGATAGCCAGAGCATCCTTGGTCCCGGGTCGGAGGGTGCCAAACTCGATCCCCCCCTTGCCATCGGGCAACCAGTACCCCGGCATGCTGCGGTAGGCGCCAAAGATCGGGTCCATGCTGTGGTGCCAGCAACGCAAATGCTTGTGCATCACGATCCCGAACTGGCACAGGCCGGCGTCCTGCCAGGCGCGGGCCGCGTCACCCCACTCTTGCGGCGTTGTGGGCATCGGCAACCCGACCTGGTCCAGCCAGTCCTTGCGGATCATGCAGATCATGTCGCCGTTGTAGGCGACACTACAGCGTTTGACGCCGTAAAGCTTGTCGCCGCGGTGCACCGGCTTCCACCATTGACCGTCTGGCCACATCAGCTTCTCTTTCACCAACGGTGACGCGGTGGCCTCCCAGATGTCCATGATATCCTCTAGCATGTCCTGGGCGATGAGCTGCTCGAGCTGCGTGCCACTATAGCCATGCATATCAGGAAGGTCCCCGGCGGCAATGTCGGCTTTTATCTGCTGGTCCACCGCGCCCTCGCCGACCGCTACCGCGACCACGTTGAGCTTGATGCCACACTGCTCCTCTAGTTCCCACACCGCCGGGTTGTTGATCTCGTTATACTCTGGGCTGGGATAATCGTACCGGTTGAGGTAGGCTGTGATCTCAACGGGAGGGTCATACCGCTTGTACTCGGGGAAGGTCGGGCTCCAGTCCATCTCGCACTTGGCGGTCTCGGGGATCACGGTGATGACCTTTTCCACCACCTGGGGCGTGCCCTCGACGATCACGGTCTCCTTGACGACCTTCTCGACTTCCTTTTCCACCTCCTGGATGACGGTCTCCACGACCGTTTCCGGTCTGCAGGCAGCCAAAACAGCGGCGCCTGTCGCAGCAGCGGCTGCTCTCATAAAATCCCGGCGACCAAGCTTTGCGGACATCCTTGCCTCCTTGGCAGCATTCTAGTGCGGACACGACTGTTCGTCAGGGGAACCCGTACGCGCAGCAGATGCACCTCCTTCAACGATACACCGCGCTCACTGGCAGACTCTAGCTTGGTGGCGACAGAAGACCGTGCTATACTGTGTCTACGGTGAAAGTATATCCCTGCCACCGTAGCGCTCGGGCGCGTCGCCCCTGGGCATCTGCCTGTTCTCGCCCCTACCCTATCAGAGGCGACGGGCCCAAGCAACGACATGCCCTGGACGCGGGATGGACGAGCGTAGGACATGGGTGACACCTCTCAGATCGCAGACCCTCTGAGTGAGGCTCTGACCAACCTCTACGACCCGGGCTATGCGCCCGAGCCAGCCCTGCAGCGCGCCCTCGGCATCTCTACCCAGGAGGAGATGCGCACGCGGCTGGTACGCCTCATCTCCGAGCTAGCCCCCGATGAGGCCTGCCCCGAGGACGCGCCGGCTCGCCGCTACCATCGCATCCTCCACAGGCGCTTCCTGGACGGCTGGACGCTCGCCCGCACCGCCGAGGACATGGGGATCAGCGTGCGGCATCTGAGCCGCCAGCAAAAAGAGGCCGTCGCTTGGCTCGCCAGTCGCATCGGCGAGCCCGACGACCCCGAGGGGCAACCGTGGAAGGCCGAGGTCCGTCGCGAGATTGACGCCGTCATGGACGAGACCCCCGGCGCGGTCACCGCTCTCGGGGACGTCCTCGCCCGCGTGCGCCAGGTGGTGGCTCCCCTCGCGGCCGCGCGGCGGGTGAACCTGTCTGTCGAGGACGCCCCCTGCCACCTCCTGGCCGCTAGCCCCAGCACTCTGCTGGAACAGGCCATCCTGGTGACATTCGATCGCATGACCGCCAACGTAAGCGAATACGGCCCGGCCGACGCAACCATCTCGGTTCGCGAGACGCTCGACGCCGAGGCCGCCGTTACCTTTACCCTATCACCACCGCGCACGGATCAGGAGCCCAGCGACTATCTCGTGGACGAGCTGCTGCTGCGCCAGGGCGGCACGCGCGTCTGGCGCGTCACAGAGGGCAAAGCTTTCTGCGAGCTCCGCCTCCCCGCCATGCGCCGAGCCACCATCCTCCTCGTGGAGGATAACCAGGATCTCTACTATGTGTACCGCCGCTACACGCAGGGCACACCCTATCGCATCCAGCACGTGCCAAATGCGTCACACCTCACGGAGGCGATTCGATCCACCCGCCCGGATGCCATCGTCCTCGACATCATGCTGCCGGATGGCGACGGTTGGCAGATTCTCACCCATCTCCACCAGAGCCCCGAGACGCGTGATATTCCGGTGATCGTCTGTTCGGTCGTCCGCGCTCAGGAGCTGGCCCGAGCGCTGGGAGCAGCCGCCTATCTCGCCAAGCCAGTCCAGCGGGACGAGTTCATCGCCGCTCTCGATCGGGTGCGCCCTCGCCCAGGGGCGCATACGTGACCCGAATCAGCTCGGCCACATAGCGCAGCACCTTTCCCACCGAGATCCCCTGCCCCACGGATGCCATCACCAGCGGGCTGGCCAAGGGCTCCTCGCGCGCATCCTGGGCCGAGATGATCACCACCGGGACATCCCCATAGCCTCGCTCCCGCATACACGCCAACACCTGCCAGCCATCCATGCCCGGCATGATGATATCCAGCAGCACGGCATCAAAGCGCTCTTGCGCCAAAAGCTCTAGCGCCTGCCCGCCGCTCTCGATCAAAATCACATCAAGATCCTCGCGCCAGATGCGCAACAGCCGTCCCAAGAGCAATCGGCTATCGGGATCATCATCCACCACCAGCACCCGCTCCACAGGGCTGGGCAATGCATCCATCGTGCTGGCCAACACCTCCCGATCGATCGGCTTGACCAGGTACGCCGCAGCGCCAGCCGCCGTGGCATGCTCCCTGCTGGGCGGAAAGGCACAGCCCAGCACTGGCACGAACGGGACGCTACGAGCGATGGCATCCACCGTGGGCCAGAGGGCATTGGCCGAGGCCGTATTCACCAAGGCGCCCGACGACTGCCCTCGCTTGAGCTCGTGAATCGCGCCCTCTGCCGAGTCTGTAACCACAAATTCGATGTCGCGTGCATAGCGCGGCACGATCGTGGATAGGTCACCCGTCGTATCGAGCATGACCAGCCGTGGCGTGGTATCCACCACAGGGACGGCGGCGCGCACCCGCCGCTCCACCCACGGCCACTGCTCCGAGATCCAGCGATCCGCTCCCACCCGAGGGCGCCCCGCATCGCTGATGGGCAGCGAAAAGTGAAAGGCACTGCCCGTTCCCAGGGTGCTCTCGATCCACATGCGCCCACCGTGCTGTTCCACAAACTGGCGACTGATGCTGAGCCCCAGCCCCGTTCCCCTCTGGCTCTGCTGGGCCACTCCCGACTGATAGAACGGCTCAAAGATCCGCTTGACGTCCTCGGGAGGTATGCCGGGGCCGGTGTCGGTCACCGTGACGACCACGATGCCTTGCCGGTGCGTTGCCGCGATGCTAATGCCCCCCTCTTCGGTGAAGCGAGCGGCATTGCTGACCAGATTGAGCACCACCTGCCGGACGCGCGTGGGGTCGCAAAGCACCATCATGCCGTCCTCGATCTCCAGCTCAAAGGACAGCCCCTTTTTTGTCAGCAGCGGAGCCACCACCTCGGCGCTCTCTCGCAAAAGCGCGCCGAGATCCACCTGTTCCCGATACAGCGCCAACTGTCCCGCCTCCACCTGGCTGAGATCGAGCACATCGTTCACCATCGACAGCAAATGCTGGCTGTTACGCCACACAATCTGGAGGTCCTCTACCAGAGTCGGTGGCAATGCAGCTTCGTACAGATCTGGATGCGTGATCGGCAGATCGGCCAATCCGATGATCATATTGAGCGGTGTGCGAAACTCGTGGCTGACCTTGGAGACGAACGCGGCTTTGGCCCGCTGGGCATCCTCGGCAACCCGTCGCATGGCCGCCAGGTTCTCGTTAGCCAGCGCCAACTGGCGGTTGGCATGCGCCAGATCGTCCAGAGCCTGGTGCAGCTCGGCCCGACCCTCGCGGGCCTCGCCTAGCAACGCTTGTGCCCGCTCGAACTGGTGCCAAGCCCATAGCGCCGTCCCCTCGGCCGAAGTCTGCAACCAGCAGATGACAGCATACACGCCCCACATGCCGACAACGGCCACCGCCACACGCGCACCCTGCCAATAACTCGCATCTGCCCAACGCCACAGAACTACTACCGCCGTCCCGACGGCACACACCCCTAGCCCCGCGCGCAACGACAGCGCCGCCACAGCGATACCTACCACCAGTCCCCACAGATGGAACAGCCCCGTGCCTGGGAACAGAACACTCCCAAAGGCCAGAAGAGCCGCCGGCACCACCACGGCGGCCAAGCGCCCCCCCTTGTCGCTCCACTGGCCCAGACCATAGAGCCCGCCGGCAGCCAGGATGATGGTCACCACGAGCATTCGCACCTGCCATGCACCTATGTCAGAGTCGGTGGTCAGCGCCAAAACCACGGCCACCACAATCAAGGCCCCGGCTACGACGCTGACCACGTGCTCCATCGGCTCGCCGTGACCCGCCAGTCTGGCGCGTTGCTTGAGATCATGCTGGAGAACAGCCACGTTCCCTCCTTGCCCGTGGTACGGCCACAGACCGTAGCCCAACCTCACGCCCATTATACCCACCCTCCGTGAGACGGAACGAGTCTCCCATGGCAGATGGACGGGTGCGCGCACACGCCCTCCTAACGGCTTGCGCCCGGGTGCGCTCTTGGGTAATCTTGTGCCGCCTTGGAAAAGGAGAAGGGATGCAAGCGCTGTGGACACACCATAGAGTGGCGAGACTCGTCACCGCCGCCTTTGAGCTGGAGGAACGGCTTGCCGGCTATCCCGTGGAGCGCCGCCGCTTTCGGGCATTCCTCGGGCGCAACCCCAACCTGCGCAAGCCGCGCACCTTTAACGACAAGGTGGTCTGGAGCAAGCTACACACCCGCGACCCGCTCATCGCAGAGACGGCGTCCAAACTGGGGCTACGGGCCTATGCCAAACGCGTGCTTGGCGCGGACGCTGCCCAGCGGGTGCTGGTGCCCCTGCTGCATGAGACCAACGACCCGCGGACCATCCCATTCACCGAGCTCCCGCCCGAGTACGTGCTCAAGCCCAACCATGCCTCAGGGTGGCTGCTGTTCCAGACCGTCACGGCCCCCGTGAGCGAGAAAGTGATGCTCCAGACGTGCCAACGCTGGATGCGGTCGCGGTTCGGCCTGCTAACCCACGAGTGGCCCTATGCCACGATGCCGCGTCGGATTCTGGTCGAGCCGCTGCTTCGCGATGAAAGCGGCATGGTTCCCCGCGACTACAAGCTGTTCATGTTCCACGGCCACTGCCGCATGATTCAGGTGGACCATGACCGCTTCGGCCAGCATACGCGCACCTGTTACGACGAGACCTACCAGCCGATAGAGGTCTGGTACCGTTACCCAGTCGGCCCGCAAGAGCCCGCGCCGCCCACCCTCCCAGCCATGCTGGAACTGGCCCAAGCCCTGGCGCAGCCCTTTGGCTTTGTGCGTGTTGACCTCTACACCATGGGCAATCGGGTCTACCTGGGCGAGTTGACCCATTGGCCCGTGTCGGGGCACGGGCGCTTTGATCCCGCATCGTTCGACGAGTGGCTGGGATCGCTCTGGCAGCTTCCGTAGGTGACCAAACAAGCAACGCGGCGCGCATGGCTTGCCATGACGCGCCGCGTTGACACAGAAGGCGATAGAGCGTTAGCGACGCCGCCGTCCAGCCTGCGCTCCCCTGCCTCCCCCGGAACCACGCCGCGTGTTCACGCAGCAGCTCGTCCGAGGGCAAGCCCTCTTTGGGCATGATCTCCACGGAGAAATAGCCCTGATACCCCTCGGCGCGCAGCAGATCGAACTGACGATCCATGTTCCCATCGCGCAGGTAGAAATGCGCGTGGCCCACGCGCCCCTTCACATGACGGTAGGCCTCGTCCACATCCTCGCCGTGGTTGGTGCAGTGCGCCAGATGCCAGTTCACCCACAACGCGTCGGGATAGCCCGCCCGGAACAGCACC
>Ga0334892_1003215_pt1 | contig 10806 bp, 9 predicted proteins | sample GraSluR3_MG_4_FD_207213 | JGI IMG/M metagenome (GOLD analysis project Ga0334892, IMG submission 207213) | Sludge microbial communities from methane-producing bioreactor in Wageningen University, Netherlands - Granular Sludge_15_04-R3 | ecosystem: Engineered > Bioreactor > Anaerobic > Unclassified... | reverse complement strand
CTCCGGCCCTCTTCCTGCTAATTCTGCCCCCCGTTATTTCAATGGCATTGTTGCGCAATTATGAAGGAACACCAGGCAATGGTTATACAGAGGTACTTGTGGTGCAGCCTAACCTCGATCCCTACACCGATAAGTTTACCATACCGTTTAATCAGCAACTTGAACAGATATTATATGACGTCTCCTCATCAATCACAGAAGGAACATCATGGATTATCACACCCGAGACGACCATTGACGACCCTGTAAACCTTTCTGACACAGGTTCTGATCAGTATATATCCGCAATCAGGGAATTCCTTACAGCAAATCACTTACCGGCCTTCATACTGGGAGCTGTAACTTATACCCCCGGTCCGCCGGACAGGCTTAATAACTCTGCCCTGATGATTACTCACAACCATCCGGTGACTTCATATCACAAATCAAAACTGGTTCCCGGAATAGAGAAGACCCTCGGCGGCACTCTCTCGTTCCTGCAGGGGATTTTTCCCGAGCTCGGAGGGACCTCTGGCGGCTATCACGGGCAGTCTTCTCCTTCCCTGATGGTAAATCCGGTTGATGGTAGCTGTGCAGCACCCGTAATCTGCTTCGAGTCTGCATTCGGTGAACATGTTTCCCGGTTTGTAAAGATGGGAGCAGAATTCATTACGGTGATAACCAATGACGGTTGGTGGAAAGGGACCTACGGTTACTATCAGCACCTGACATTCAGCTCACTGAGGGCAATAGAGAACCGCAGAACAGTGGTCAGGGCTGCCAATACAGGCGTATCTGCAATTATCGACCACAGGGGCAGAATAATAGCTGAATTGCCATGGTGGGAAAAAGGGACCATCAACCATATTGTGGAAACCTCTGACAAACTGACATTCTATACAAGGTACGGAGACTTACTGGGCCGCACTTCAGCCACCGTGACCATCTTCATATTGCTTCTGCAACTGGTGGCCTACCAGTTCCGCGGCTACCGGGACATGAAATTGTCATACCCTTCATCAAGCCATTCGATGTAGGCCTTTACATCAAGATTATGCTGACGTGGTTCGTTAAGCCGGTTGCCTTCATGATCGGTTATTACATACAGCGGAAGGGCATTGGTTCTGAATTTCGATATCTCTATATCTTCATTGATCCTGCCAATGGTCTTCTTGACCTTTCCATCCAGCTCCGATGTTATCCACTCCGCCTCAGGTAATTGAGTCCGGTCATCAACGTACAGTGCTACGACCACAAAATTTTCTCGCAGACGCCTGAGTACTTCAGGATCACCCCATACCTTCGCTGCCATCTCCTTGCAATTACTGCAGGCATGGCCGGTAAAGTAAAGAAGTACAGGTTTACCAAGCTCAGCAGCACAGGATAATCCCTGGTTATATTCGAAATATCCCCTCAGGCCGTGCGGCAACTCAAGAAAATCACCAAATCTGGGCGTTTCACAGTCACTGCCGGCAGCGAAAGCAGGCATCGCCTCAATTCCTGACGACCCTGAAGAGGTTAACTGTGCCGAGCCAATCATCCTCTCAAGGTTAAATGTCGACTTCTGCCGCGATGGCAGTAAGCCTGACAAACCCTTCAGCGGTGCCCCGAACATGCCCGGTATAAGGTAAACCACAAAAGTAAACACTGCGATTACCAGGAAAAGCCTGAATACACCGACATGCTTCACTTCCGAGTCATGTGCAAACCTGATCTTGCCGAGAAGGTAAAACCCCATAAGTGAAAACAATACCACCCATATGGCAATGAAGATGTCTCTGTTAAGAATGCCTATCCTGTAAATATCATCAATAGTTGAAACAAATTTGAGGCTGAATGCTAACAGAACAAAACCGAGCACAACCTTAATTGAATTAAGCCAGCCTCCTGACTTTGGAATCTTTTCAAGCACAGATGGGAACAGTGCAAAGAGAGTGAAAGGTAACGCAAATGCAAGTCCGAAACCAAACATACCTATCGTTGGCCTGAGAACGTCACCGGTAGCTGCTTCAACCAGCAATGCTCCTACTATCGGGCCTGTACAGGAAAACGAGACAAGTACCGTTGTCAGCGCAAGAAAGAATGCTGCCACAATACCGCCTTTGTCAACTCTTGAATCAGCACTGCTCACCCACTTGTTAGGAAGCATTATCTCAAATGCACCGAAGAAGGAGATCGCAAACACAACAAAGAGTGCAAAAAATATCAGGTTTGGAATCCAGTGCGTACTTAGCGCATTAGCAAAACCTGCCCCTGCGCTTGTCAGTGACACAATAATGCCAAGCGATGAGTATATAAGAGTTATTGAAAGCCCGAAGACAAGAGCACTTAATACTGCCTTTGACCTGCTTCCTGAACTACGTGAGAAGAAGGCAACTGTCATAGGAATCATGGGGAACACACAAGGTGTTAGCACCCCGAGAAATCCCATAAGAAGAGAGAAAAGAAAGAAGCCAAGTATCCCACTACCCGCTCCATCTGCCGGAGCAGTTATCTGTATCGCGAACTCACGGTCCTGCGGTGGTGAACAACGATAATCATCACAGGCCATATAGGTAACGTAACCTTTCACAACAAAATCGGGAGAATCACTCTTTATCCTCTGCCTGAATTCAACCTCGTTGCTGAACCACGAAATATCCATCTTGAACGCCGGGTCAAAAACATCTTCACGCTCACCTTTTTCGTAGACCTCACCTACAAGGGTAAAATCAGAGGAGGCCTCAAAGTGAACCGATGTGGGAATAGGCCCCCCATCCGGAAGGTTCATGGCATAGATATGAGAATTCTCCTCAATTATAGCCCTTAATACTACCTCATACTCACCATTGCTTTTATCCTCCCATGAGAACTCCCAGGATACAGGATCATAAATCTGCCCCACCAGAGGAAGTGCAAACAGATAAATAAATAATATAGGAATAAGCTTCTTCATAAAAGATCACTATGTACGGTTATTAAAATATTGTTATCTGCCTGTGAATAATAGTATTTCATAGTATGAACAGATTTGCAGGCCATTCTGTTCAACCGAGGTCTATTTCATTCTCATAACTGTCGAAAAAGTGGTACTCAAGCATATGATAAGATGGTATCGCAACCACTTTTAATCTCACTTTGTACCTGCCTCCCCAACGTGCAGATAATGATATCAGTCCCTGCCTGAGGTATGCGGCTACAAACGGATGCACTTTCAGTACTATTTTCCTGGTTTTTACCTTTGTTACGATCTCCTCAAGCTTCTTCTCAATTTCATCAGTAAAGAGAATTGTGGAACCGACCTCTCCCTTGCCCAGGCACACAGGACATTTTTCATCAGTAACGATATTCATCTCGGGCCTTACCCTTTGCCTTGTTATCTGAAGAAGTCCGTACTTTGAAAGAGGCAGTATATTGTGCTTTGTACGGTCAGATGCCATTACCTCTTTCATCTTTTCAAAAAGAAGCTGCCTGTGCTCAGCCGTCTGCATGTCGATGAAATCGACGACTATGATACCACCCATATCACGCAGCCTCAGCTGACGGGCAATTTCAACAGCCGCCTCAAGATTAACCTGCAGTGCGTTCGACTCCTGGTCAGTGGCACTGCGTGATCTGTTCCCGCTGTTGACATCTATTACGTGCAAAGCTTCAGTATGCTCGATAATAAGATAAGCCCCATGCTTGATTGAAACTGTCCTTCCAAAAAGGGCCTTTATCTGCTTCGTAACGCCAAAATGATCAAAAATGGGATGCGACCCGTGATAATGTTTGACTATCTTCTCTTTTTCCGGGGCGATATCCCTTATATATCTTTTTATCTCACCGGCAAATACTTCGTCGTTTATCTGAATACTGTTAAAGGTAACATTCAGCATATCACGAATAAAAGTAGTTGCACGGTTTAGCTCTCCTATAAGTAATTTCGGCGTTTTAATGTCCTTTCTTATCGAATAGAATGCAGATTCCCACCTGCGGACAAGTTCTCTCAACTCAGCATCAAGCGAGGCAACCTTCTTGCCTTCGGCAACAGTCCTTACAATTACTCCGTAGTTCCTGGGCTTTATACTCTGTATCAGGGTCTTCAACCGGTTCCTCTCATCCTGGCTCTCTATCTTTGATGATACCGAAACCTTGTCAGAAAAGGGTATCAGAACAAGATTCCTGCCGGCAATCGAAATTTCAGATGAAAGCCTCGGCCCCTTGGTTGAAATAGGCTCCTTCGTCACCTGTACAATTACCGTTTGACCAGCCGTCAGTACATCCTGAATCTTTCCCTCTTTGTCAATGTCTGGTTCAAGCTTAAGCTTATGGACCGGGGGTATCCTGCCCCTTTTCTGAACAGCAGAGAGATAGTATCTCTGCAGAGAACGCAACTGAGCACCGAGATCAAGATAATGCAAAAATGCATCGCGCTCATAGCCGACGTTGATAAAAGCTGCATTAAGCCCGGGCATTATCTTCTTTACCTTACCGAGAAAAATGTCACCTACAGAAAACTGAATCGTCCTCTTCTCCTTGTTCAGCTCAATTAACTGCTTATCCTCAAGTAATGCTATGGTAACTTCATTCTCATTTACATCTATTATCAGATCCTTACTCACACCCGAATATATTTCTTTGTAATTAAGCTCTATAATACAACAAACCTAAAGACTTGAATGTCTTTAGGTTTAGTGTTGTAGTGTAGTGACCACATCTGCGCTTATTTCTTCTTCTTGTGTCTGTTCTTCCGAAGCCTTTTCTTGCGCTTATGGGTGGCCATCTTATGTCTTTTCCTCTTTTTTCCGCTTGGCATAACCTCTATTTCTTAACTTTATCTTTAACCTTGTTGATGAATGTCTTCGCCGGTTTAAAAGCCGGTATATTGTGTGCAGGAATAATAATGGTAGTGTTCTTTGAAATATTCCTTGCTGTCTTCTTTGCTCTCTTCTTTACAATAAAGCTTCCGAAGCCTCTCAGGTATACATTGTTACCTGAAATCATGGCGTCTTTTACAGTCTCCATAAAGGCTTCTACAGTTTTCTGAACCGCAACCTTCTCGATACCAGTGTTCTTGGCAATTTCATTAACGATGTCTGCTTTAGTCATTTTGTGATTAATTTAAAAATTTGACAATATATCGTACTCTAAGTTTTCAACTGTGCAAATATAAAATAATATTTGATCATAACGTTATCGTTATCACTTTTTTATTTTTTTATACAACTATTATTTCACTGCATAACAATGATATAGAAAAGCAGCCGGTAACAGTGCCACGGATCAGGCAAATTTAACCACATCCTATGTTATTGTCTGGCAACATCTTAGAAGACACGTTCAAGACAGTTGTCGTAAAGTTATTTTTTTATACCTTTACACTCTCTGTTTTCAAACATTTTTTAAACCTAATTATATGTCTGTCAATAAAGTAATTCTTGTTGGAAATGTAGGCAAAGACCCCGAGGTAAGATATCTTGAAAAAGGAGTTGCCGTAGCCAGGTTTCCGCTGGCAACCAGTGAGACATACAAAAGCAGGGATGGCGAAAGGGTAACCGCAACCGAATGGCATAATATAGTTCTGTGGCGGGGGCTTGCTGAAACTGCCGAGAAATATGTCAAAAAGGGAAGTCAGCTATACATCGAAGGCAAAATCAGAACCAGGTCTTACGATGACAGGGATGGCAATAAGAGATACATGACCGAAATAGTCGCCGATCAGATGCAGATGATGGGAAAAAGATCAGATAGCCGCGACGATGATGCCGATGAAAAGCAGTCAGCCACACAAACCTCATCATCAAAAGAGGAAGGACCCGACACTGGCAACAACAGGAAGGAATCAAACAACGGCTACAACAGTGACTTTTCATCTTCAGGCGAGGTCACTGACAACACTTTTGATGTAACAGATGCTTCGGGTGATGATGACCTTCCTTTCTAGTTCATTAACAAAACTACTGGGAATTGGAAACTGATGATCCTCTTTCTGCGATAGTTCTGACTGCCGGAATATTCTCAAGCACGCCTGACGTAAAGATTATTATCGGTCTGGCATTATTGCTTCTGCTTCTTATTCTGTCTGCCCTGATGTCGGGGTCAGAAGTGGCCTTTTTCTCACTCACTCCGTCAGATATTGAGAAACTGAAAACATCAAAATCAAAAAAGGCCACATCCGTACTAAGCCTCTACGCTGCACCCGAAAAACTGCTGAGTACCATACTTGTAGCCAACAACTTCATTAATGTATCCATTATTATACTGGCTGCATTTATAAGCAGTTCTCTGTTTGACCTTTCCGCAAACCCTGTGGCAGGTTTCATAATTGAAGTCGTTGTAATCACCTTCTTCCTGCTGCTTTTCGGAGAAATCCTTCCAAAAGTATATGCTACACATAATCCCCTGGGGTTCACAATCTATATGGCAGCCTGGCTGAAAATTGCATATATAATCTTCAAGCCGGTTGCATCAGCTTTAATAATCTCAACAGCATTCCTTAAGCGCAGAACGATGTCGCGACAGAAAGGAATAAGCATGAATGATCTTTCCGATGCACTCAACCTGCCCTCAGTGGAAGCAGGTGATGATGAAAAGATACTCAAGGGAATAGTCAAATTCGGCAATATCAGCGTCAGTGAAATAATGACACCCCGCATCGACGTAATGTCACTCGATATCAAATCTGACTTCCGTGAGATACTGCCAATGATATTTGAATCAGGCTTTTCAAGAATCCCCGTCTATGCAGAGACTTTTGACAACGTAAAGGGCATACTGTATGTCAAGGATATATTGCCTCATACCGACAAACCGGCAAGTTTCAGGTGGCAGTCGGTCATCCGCCCGCCCTACTTCGTACCTGAGACAAAAAGAATCAACGAACTGCTGAAAGAATTTCAGCTTAAAAAAATCCATATGGCAGTCGTTATCGATGAGTATGGCGGAACCAGGGGGATCATTACACTTGAGGACATCCTCGAGGAGATTGTGGGAGAAATAACAGACGAGACCGACGAGGACGAGGTAACTTACCGGAAAGATGATGACAACACCTACCTGTTCCTCGGGAAAACCCTGCTCAACGATTTCTGCAAAATACTTGAAATCGAGGGAGACCCGTTTGAAGATGTCAGGGGAGACTCAGAGACACTCGCCGGGCTGATCCTCGAACTTACAGGTGAAATACCCGGTAAAGACCACACTGTAACCTACGGAAAGTTCATATTTACAATAACATCGGCCGACAGAAGAAGGATTAAAGAGATAAAGGTTACGCTGCTCGATGAAAAGATTATATAAATCTCTTATAACGGTTATTATAATAACTCTGATTTGCCTGGGATGCAGGGAAAGACTGCAGCCAAGACCAAGGGGCTACTTCCGTATCGACCTGCCTGAGAAAGAATACACATCCTTTAATTCAGAGTGTTCCTTTTCTTTCGAATACCCGGCATACGGTGTACTTACCGATAGTGACGAGCCCGATGCCGAGCCATGCTGGTTCAATATTGAGTTTGAAAAATACAGGGCTAAAATACACATAAGCTACAAAGCGATAGAAGGAAACCTGCCTTCGCTGCTGGAAGACACATATACCCTTACCTATAACCACACTATCAAAGCCGACGCAATACGCGAAACTCCTTTTGTAAATGACGAAGATGACGTATATGGCCTGCTTTACGACCTCAGGGGCAACACAGCAACCGCAGTTCAGTTCTATCTCACCGACAGCATTAACCACTTCCTGAGAGGGTCTCTCTATTTCTTTGCTTCCCCCAATGAAGATTCACTTTCACCGGTCATAAGTTACTTCCGTGAAGATATTATCCATCTGATTGAGACTACCAGGTGGAAAGAGACAGGTAAAAACGATTTAAGATGAGCTGTATTTCGAAGCACTTCTTAAGTGCCGACACCATACTTGGTGTATGGAAGATCGAAGAGGACCTTAAAACCCTACTCAATCTTGTGCAACTCTCAGCCGATGACAAAAAGAAGTTCAGGACTTTTCGCAGTAACTCCCGCAAGACAGAGTTTCTTAGCGTACGTGCCCTTCTGGCAGAATTGCTCGGCCCCGAAGCCCGGATAGTCTACAACAAGAACAACAAGCCTTTCCTGAAAGACGGTTCCCACTTTATAAGCATATCACACTCTCACGGACTTACGGCTATTATGCTCAGTCGCACAGAAAAGGTCGGTATAGACCTCGAGTATATGAGCGCAAATATTACGGCGTTTGCCTTCAAATTCCTTAACAGAAGAGAAAAAGTGATTAGAGACAGGGAGAAGAAGAAATACCATCTTTACATTCACTGGTGTGCCAAGGAAGCTCTGTATAAAATATGTGACAAAGAGGGTATAAACATCAGAAAAGACATCACGGTAGAACCGTTCGAGCTGCAAGACTCGGGTGAGATACGCGGACTGGTAAGGACCGACCGCATTGATGATACTTTCGACCTCTGGTACACCAGATACGAGAACTACGCACTGGTATGGACAAAAAAACCTTACGAAGATGATGATATCGCGAAACAGAAAGAGTTTAGCCCTACTGCTGGATCCAGACAAAACCAGCGGAAAAAAGCTTGATGCTGTTGTAGACAGAGCCGAAAAGGCCGGTGCCGATCTCATCATGGCCGGCGGCAGCCTGACATTCAAACCGGTTGACAAACTGATAGAAGAGATCAAATCGAGGTGCGAAATACCAGTGGCCCTTTTCCCCGGCAACCTGCTTCAACTTACCGGTAAAGCCGATATTATCTTCCTGCTTTCACTGATATCAGGCAGGAACCCTGAGCTTCTTATAGGTAATCATGTAATTGCAGCCCCTTTCCTGAGCACTGTCAGACAAAAAGTGATTCCTGTAGGTTATATTCTTATCGGAAGCGGAAATGAAACATCGGTAACCTACATGAGCCAGACAGAACCTATACCTCACTCCAAGCCTGAGATAGCTGTGGCTACTGCTATAGCCGGAGAACTGCTGGGCATGAAACTGATTTACCTTGAAGCAGGAAGCGGAGCAAAAACTGCTGTCCCTGCTGCAACAATATCTGAAGTAAGGGCCAATACCAACCTACCTGTAATAACAGGAGGAGGGCTCAGATCGGTTGAGGCAATTAACAATGCCTACACCGCAGGTGCAGATATGGTGGTTATTGGCAATGGTATCGAAGATAATCCCATGCTGCTGAACGAAGCATGTCTTATTAGGAACAGTTTCAATGCCGTTTGAATTGAAAAAGGGCCGCTGCTAATGCCACGGCCCCTATAATTTCATTATTCCAATAATCTATACTATCCGCACTTCAGAACAGTTTCAATCTGATATTTGGCAGCCTCGGCAAACTCACCGTGAAGGGCCTTCTTGTAAGACTCACATGCCTTGCTGTTGTTGCCAAGTGCTTCATATGACTTGCCAAGGTTAAAAAAGTACTTTGCCTTGTCGGCATCTGTACCTTCATCGAGATCAACAGCCTCAATAAGGGCAGCTATAGCATCTTCCCACTTGCTCATTGAGATGCGAGCCAGACCGAGCTGGTAATATACTATAGGATTATTATCCATACCAAACTTGATGGCATTCTGAAGGTTGATCTCCGTTTCGGCAAACTCCTTAGCCTGCATCGATTTCTGAGCCGAGTTGAAATAGAAAGCTGTTACAACCTTCCTGATATCTTCAACCGTTCCAAGATCAGCGGGACGAGGGTTGCTGTTCATGCCACCCATTGCGGCCTCTACCATCTCTTCCTCCATCTCTCTCTCATTATAGACCAGAACCTTGCCAAGATAAGCCTTTACATTTCTGTCGTCATACTCAATCGCACCATTGTAATTGGATATAGCGTCGTCATATTTCTTCTCCTTCATAGCTGTATTGCCAAGCGAAAGGTATATTGCCGCCACCGTGGGACGGGCATTCTGGGCATATATGGGAGTATTGTATTTCTCTGAAGCTGCAATGCAATTTTTAAGCTGAGCAAGACCGCCCTGAAGGTCTCCCTTCTGAACCAATGACCTGGCCCAATCGAAATACACCTTCGGTATTTGCGACATGGCATTGGCTTTCAAACCCTTGGCTTCCTCATCGTTAACCTCGTCTGCATACTTGATCGCATTCTCAAATGACTTTATCGCCACTTCCGGATTGGTACTGGCAAATTGTACTCCCAGATTGAAAGCATCTACAACCTCTTTCATAGTTACCTGAGCCGAGGCGCTGAGAGTGAGCAAGATAACCACTATAGTGGCTGTATACTTCCTGTAAGATCCGTTAAAGATTCTCATAAATTCAGATTTTAGTTATTAACACGGTTTGCAAATATATAAAAATGTTGTAAAACCAAACTTTAAATATCTTTTGTAAACCTATTTCCTGACTCATTTTTCAAAAACCATACCAATTATCGCAGAAGCTCAGGGAGCGGCTCTCCCGTACATGCATTCGGAAGAGGTATTCTCATTATTGACGAAAGCGTTGCCGCAACACCGGTCATACTTACCTTCCTGTTAACCGTCGCCCTGTTGACGCTCCAGCCATACCATATCAACGGAACATGCGAATCATAATCCCAGGGTGAGTTGTGGTTGGTTACAAAATCACCCTTGTCAACCCAGCCCGGCTTTAATATAAGAATAACATCTCCCGACCTCAGAGGTGAATAGTTGTTACTGATCAGCCTCAGGTGACCGTTCATAAAATTATCATTCTCAAAAGCGTAATATGGATAGGCAGCAGCAATACCCGAAAACTGTATCATAAACCTCGCCACCCGGCTCTGTATCTCTTCAAGAGGAATCCTGGCATCCTCAATAAGGTTCCGGTTGAGAAATATCTGTCTCTCATGGTAACCCCTTACC
>Ga0334892_1003213_pt1 | contig 10811 bp, 11 predicted proteins | sample GraSluR3_MG_4_FD_207213 | JGI IMG/M metagenome (GOLD analysis project Ga0334892, IMG submission 207213) | Sludge microbial communities from methane-producing bioreactor in Wageningen University, Netherlands - Granular Sludge_15_04-R3 | ecosystem: Engineered > Bioreactor > Anaerobic >... | reverse complement strand
GTATTTTTCGGCAGAGGGCCAGAATAGATTCAACATCTTCGTCTGTTTCGGTTGGCAACCCAATCATGAAATATAATTTAAATCCCTGCCAACCAGCTAAAACAGCACTGTCGAGGGCGGTATAAATATCGTTTTCATCTATGTTCTTTTTAATAACCCTGCGTAAACGTTCAGTTGCAGCCTCTGGAGCAAATGTCAGGCTGCCCCGTCTGCCGCGGTGAAGGCGGTCAGCCAGGTCAACCGAGTAAGAATCAAGACGCAATGAAGGCAGGCTGCACTTGACCTGTTCACCTTTCATGGCCTGGTCAAGTTCTGCCAGGAGGGAATCAAGGTGAGGGTAATCACTGGTGCTCAGGGACGATAACGATATTTCATCATAACCGGTGGAAGCCAGTAACTTAACCGATAGATCAATTATTTTTTGCAGGCTGCGTCGCCGAACAGGGCGAAAAATATACCCAGCCTGACAAAAACGGCAGCCGCGGGCACAGCCCCGGAATAGCTCTACCACAGCACGGTCATGAACGGTCTGAATGTAGGGCACAACCGGAGCCGTAGGGTATGGAGCTTGATCGAGAGATTCCATTTTCTGCTTCTTAACAGTTTCCCTGCCCGGGGGGCCCAGGTATTCCAAATCCTGTAAAAGGCCTTCATCACTGTAATACGGCTTAAAATGGCCAGGAATATAAACTCCATCGAGCAGTGATAATGCCATCAATGTTTCTGAACGGCCTGCACCCTTATCTTTAAGGTCAGCCAGTTCATGCAGAACAAGAGGCAGTGCTTCTTCCGCCTCACCCAGGATAAATAAATCAAAGAACGGCGCCAGCGGCTCCGGATTAAAAACACACGGCCCGCCTCCTATTACCAGGGGATCAGTTTCCCTGCGTTCACTGCTGTACAGCGGTATACCAGCCAGATCAAGCATGTTGAGAACGTTGGTGTAACTAAGCTCATATTGGAGCGAAAACCCGACAGCATCAAAATCAGCAAGTGGGGAACCACTTTCCAGGGCAAAGAGCGGATGGCGATACTCACGCAATTTGCTTTCCAGGTCAGGAGCCGGGGCAAAAACTCTTTCGAGCAATAAATCATCATGACAGTTAACTGCTTCATATAATATTTTTAAACCCTGGTTCGACATACCCACTTCATAAAGGTCAGGAAAGGCAAAAGCCATCTTTACCCTGACCCCGGAGTGATTTTTTTTCACTGCATTCCACTCGTTGCCCTGGTAACGAGCCGGTTTTTGCACTCCGGCCAGGATGAACTGCAGCTTTTCACTGTTTGTAATCATAAATTTCTCCCATTACTCTCTATAAGCTTATTTGTCGATATCAATATTTGATACATGCAAATACTTTTAATCCACTATAACCGTTAAATTTTACAACAAATTTTTTTCTCTAAAACTAAAATAACAACCATCTCCGATAATTATATGATCCCGAACGGTTATGCCGAGAATATTACCCGCATCTACCAGCCGCCTGGTAACCTCAAGATCTTCCTGGCTGGGGGAAGGGTCGCCACTTGGGTGATTATGAAAAAGAATAACTGAAGCAGCACTCTTGCGCAGGGGAATATTAAATATTTCCCTGGGATGCACAATAGAAGCACTCAGGCTACCTACTGAAATTTCTTCCCTGGAGATAACATGATTCTTGGTGTTCAACAGCAATATCTTAAAGAACTCTTTCTTTTTATAGCGCAGTTCTTCCATAAAAAAATCTGCTGCCTGCCGGGGGCTGCTAATGCTTCTCTCAGTTTCGCGGGGTGCTGTAGCAAGCCGGCTGCCCAACTCAAGGGCTGCCCTGATCGTTACCGCTTTATCAGGACCAATTCCATTATATTCCCGCAGCTCCTCGAGAGAAAGATCGGGCAACTTCCTTAAGCCACCTGCTCCGGACAAAATCCTAGTTGCCAGCTGTACAGCTGATTCATTTTTATTGCCGGTACGAATCAGAATGGCCAGCAGTTCTGCGTTGGTTAATGGTCCGGGACCCAGGGCCTGCAATTTTTCACGCGGCCTTTCCTCTAAAGGAAGGTCCCTGATCATTACTGGTTCATATTGCATGTTTGCCATCCTTTCTTTACTTGATCGATATATTCATTTTTTCAGCCAGGTCAAATAGAAGGGAAAGTGGCAGACCAACAACGTTTGAGTAGCAGCCTTCAATTCTCCTGATAAACAAGGCTGCCCGACCCTGGATGCCATATGCTCCCGCTTTATCCATTGCCTCCCCGCTGTCTAAATACCAATTGAGGTTTTCTGCATTAATATTTTTCAACCAGACTGTAGTTTTTTCAACCCCCTTTGCCATTTTTTCTGATGACGCATCGAACAAGGCCAGTCCTGTATAAACTTCATGTTTGTCCCCGCTGAGGCACTGAAGCATTTCTTTCGCTTCTTCCCTGTCGCTGGGTTTACCAAGAATTATCCCCTGATGCAAAACCACAGTGTCTGCGGCAAGAATTATTCCGTTAATGCCCCGCCTGTAAATCGAGAGTGCTTTTTTTTCTGCCAGCCCCATTACCAGCTCTTCCGGGGAATTACTGGTTTCCATGTTTTCATCAATTAAAGGCTTTTCAATGCTAAATGGAATTGCGACCTGTCGTAAAAGATCAGCCCGACGCGGGGATGCAGAGGCCAGGATTATTTCCATTGTTTTATTCCGCCTCTACCCTGCCTGATCATTCGCCTGGTCACCCCTTCCAGGTAATAAGCTGCTAAACCGGTGAAAACACCGGTCGGAACGGAAAGAATCAGCAGTAACGGATAATACCCGGTAAACAAGGCTGCATTGGATATAATCAGGCTGGCCATGATTAACTGGGTCAGGTTATGTACTGCTGCCCCAACCACGCTTACGGAAACAAGGCTGACCAACCCCTTTTTTTGCAGAATAATAACCATGCTCATTGCCAGGCAGCTGACTATACCAGCAGTTAGACTGAGCCAAAAACCAAATCCAAAAAGACCACCTACAAAAATACTGCTTAAAATTGAGCGGATAATCGAAACCAGCAAACCACTCCTCAACCCAAATAACACCAGGGTAAGCAGGGTAATGATGTTGGCCAGGCCCAGCCTGATCCCGGGAACCGGCATTGGCAGGGGTAGCGCTGCCTCAACTGTATGAATAACCACAGCAAAGGTAATCAGGACTGCTAAATAGGTTAGGTGGTTCAGGCGACTGCGTAAATTTATCAGTGAATCCGGCATGATTAGTCCTTTCGGAAAATCCCTGGTCTTTTTCTACTCTTCTGAATGAATCAAGCCTGCTTTATACCCGACACAATTGAACTGATTCTTTTCTTTATTATTAGCTAAAACCGGTTTCTTTCCTTTATTCTTTAAGATTTAGTTCAACCTGATCAACCAGGCCACTGGAAATTAATACCTCCAGATCTACTGTAATAAACACCCCTTCCACTCCGGGCAGCTCTTCAACCAGTTGCAGCCCTTTTTCCGGGCCCATTATGAAAACAGCAGTTGACAGGGCGTCTGCTTCCAAGGCGGAAGCAGCTCGAATAGTAACGCTTGAAAGCTCACCTGCAGGATAACCGCTTGCCGGATCAAGCAGGTGATGGTAGCTGACACCATCAACTTGAAAGGTTCTTTCATAATTACCTGAGGTCACTACAGCACCACCTGCTGCGGGAATTACGGCTATAACCCTGTTTTCATCAGCCGGATGCCTGATTCCAATCCGCCATGAACTACCATCCGGCCTGGCTCCAATCAGACCGATATCTCCACCGGCATTAATAAAAGCACTTTCAACCCCTTTGTCCCTCAGTATTTCCAGGGCTCTGTCCACTATGTAACCCTTGGCAATACCTCCCAGTTCCAGGGCCATATTTTTTTCCGGAAGATAAATCTCAGCGTTACCGGGATCAATACTTACCTTTGTATAATCGATATGCTCCAGAGCATCTCTGATCTCTTCAGGATCAGGAAGACGGTATGCCTGGCCGTGAAAGCCCCATAAATCGACCAGGGGAGCTATGGTCGGATCGAACGCTCCACCGCTGATTAAACTGTAATAAATTGCCCGATCGATAACATAAACCACTTCACTGCTTACTGGTGCCGGGGCTACTCCTGCCAGGTGGTTTATCTGAGATATTTCACTGTCTGAAATGCTCCTGCTGAATATTGTTTCAAGTCTTTCCATTTCCTCAACAACAGCTTCGATCAGGCCATGATCACCTGATTTAACAGGCGGCAGGTAGCGAATTTCTACTGCTGTGTCCATCAGTACCCGGTGCTGCACTTCAAGTTGATCCACTGAACGACCCAGGGATGACATAACCAAAGCCGCAGTTATAACCAGGACTAAGAAAAGCATAATTACAGGCAGACTTGATAGTTTATTTTTCAGGGTATTCTTTTGCTTATTCTTTACTTTATCTGCCAGATCGATTAATAACAACCCCTTTAAAGTGAACGTCCAAAATAGAAAATAATAAACAGGACCAGGCCAAGAACCAGGATTAAAATCAAATTGTCAAAGCTCAAATTTTTAGTTGTCCATTTTCTAGAGGCACCCTTCTTGTCCTTTTCCTTTTCTGCAGCCAGGCGCTTATCAATCTCTTCCCTGGTTTTTTTACCGGCCTGATCGTAAACAACATTAAGAGCCTGATCAAGATTTGCAGACTGTCGGGCCAGCTTCTGGGCTGTTTTACCGGTTTTTTCGTAAGCGTTATCCAAAGCTGAATCCATGTCAGCAGACTTGTCGGCAAGTTTTTTCGCCGCTTTTCCCGTTTTAAGGTAGAACTGATCAAGTTTTTGGTCCATATTCCGCGATCCTTCGGCCAGTTTTCGACCAATGAGACCCCACTTTTTATAAAACTTATCCAGGCCACCCTCCATATCGACAACATACCCACACATACTGCGGGCAGCATTTCCGGAACTGGTGTATGCATTATCAACAGTTGTGTCAATCATCAGGCCGGCTCTGCAGGTGAAAGCCATCAGACGATTAGTGAGGGGCTGGTAAAACAGGGCATAAATACTTAACCAGGGTGGCGGGCGCCAATCGAACCACTTCAGACGGACTCCCGGCAGGTAAATAATCAGGGATAGAATTACAACTATCACCATCGCCTTCAGCATCTCCCAGTCAAAAAAGTGAAAATGATATAGGTGATCCATGGCATATCCTTCATATTGAAGCAGCTCAGCCGGACGTAGGAGAAAATTTTCAAGGATGTAATTAGGGAACAGGCCAATGGCAACGATAGCCACTGCAAATGTACCCAGGACAATCCTGGTAGAGAGAGCCAGCGGATATTTTCTATCTAGTTTTTCCGGAACCTTACCCATGAACACTCCCCTGAATAGTTTAATAAAATAGCAGATTGTCAGGGCGCTGGTCAGGGTGAAAATAATTTCTGCCGCCCTGATACTGAAAAGGTCATTAAATTTAATTGCTATTAGCAAGGCATCATGAATCAGGGTTTTACTGGCATAACCATTGAAACCCGGAATACCCGCTATGCCGGCAGCAGCAATGAGAAAAACCACTCCGGCAAAGGGCATCTTTTTAAACATTCCTCCCAGGCGCGACAGCTCCAGTTCACGGGTATACATAAAGATGGTCCCGGCTATCATGAAGAGTCCAGCTTTAAAAAAAGCATGGTTTATAACATGGTAAACGGCACCGGTAAAGCCCATTGCTCCTTCGGTGGCCATAAATAGTGCTGCTCCCAGTCCGGTGGCAATGTAGCCTATCTGGCTGACGCTGCTGTAGGCCAGGATTCTTTTCATGTTATTCTGTAACAACGCCATTAAAGCTCCGGAAAACATCGTTATTATTCCAACCCACATCAGGGCATTACCCGCGTTAAACAGGTAGGCTGTATGATCGGACCCCCCCTGACCAGCCCCGGAATAAAGAACCAGGGCCACCCTTAAAATACCGTAAGCCCCTGTTTTGATCATGATACCGGAAAGCAGGGCGCTGGCCGGGGAAGGAGCAACAGGATGTGCCTGCGGCAGCCAGATGTGCAGGGGAACCAGGCCTGCCTTGACGCCAAAGCCGACCAGGAAAAGGATGAAGATCAGGGTCCGGTTTTCTCCCAGTTGATCAAGCTGGGGAATCATCTCAACTGTGCCTGTGGCTGAAAATAGCATCATGATGGCAAAAAGCAGGGCCAGCCCGCCAGCTATACCAAGATACAGGTAAAGGATACCGGCCTGCATCGCTTCGCTGTTCTGTTCATGAATTACCAGGATAAAGGAAGACAGAGTCATTAGTTCAAAGAAGAGAAAGAGAGTAAAAAAATCACCTGATAAAACCACTCCCAGTGTCGCGCCGAGGGTAAAGATTAAAATGCTGTAGAAACGGGGCCTGTTATGTTCAAAATCCATGTAAACAAAAGAAAAAAGCGTAGCCAGAAACCAAATAAAGGTAATCAAAACAGCAAATATCCAGCCAACCAGGTCAACCCTGAAAAAGAGTCCCATCTGCATAAAGTTAATCAGGTCAAAACTTACCGTGCCGTTTAAAACCATCGGCAGCATTATCAAAACCCCGGCCAGTGAAGCAAGGGAAGCGGCCAGGGAAATAACCTTTCGCAGCACTTCAAACCTGTTTTTAAGAAAATAGAGACCTATCCCCACCAGCAGGGGTATAAGGGTAACCCACAGCGGAAGGGAAGAATAATAGATCCCGCCCGGATCGGGCAGATGACCGGGAACGGAGGCAAACAACTATAACGACCCTCCTCCCAGTAAAAACAGGGCGGTGAGCCGGGACAATGAAAATGCAATGTTATTTGGAGTTAACCCAAATATCAGGGTACATAGAGCCAGTAAAACAACAACCGCAACCATCAGGGGTGCTGCCTCTTTTACTTTTATGATTAAATCATGATTATCACCATGCTCCCCGTTTTCATAACCAGGTGGGTTTTCAAAAAAAGCGGGTATAATTATGGGCAGGTAGTATAACGCATTCAGCAGACTGCTAATCAGCAGGACCAGGACATAGCCGGGAATGTCTGCATCCAGGGCCCCGAGAGCCAGGGTCCATTTACTTAAAAACCCATTGAGGGGGGGAATACCGATCATGGCCAGGGCAGCCAGCGAAAAACTGCCCAGAGTTAAAGGCATCAAACGTCCTATCCCTTTCATATCGGCTATATTACGCTTACCGGTTTTCCAGATAATTGATCCTGCCGCCAGGAAAAGGGCACTCTTCATAAAAGCGTGGCTGAAAATGTGAAAAGTTGCGCCGGTTATGGAATTGAAGTTTAAAATACTCAGACCCAGCAACACATAACCAAGCTGGCTGATACTGGAATATGCCAGGCGACGCTTAATATCAAACTGGGTTAGAGCCACTGCTGAGCCGAGCAGAATGGTAATAATAGCAAGGACAGCCAGGATGATATTCCAGCCACTTTCGATTAACAGTTCAACTGAGTAAACATTAAACAAAACTCGCATTAATCCGTAAGCACCGGTTTTTAGCATCACTCCGGACAACAAAGCACTGGCAGGGGATGGGGCAACCGGGTGGGCATCGGGCAGCCACACATGCAGGGGAAACATACCCGCCTTCATACCAAACCCGATCAGGAAACAGATGAAGGCAACCAGCCCCAGCGTTGTTTTTTCAGTAACAATTACACCAGCCCCAAGCGATACCGTACCACCCAATTCGAATACAGCGATGATACCGAAAAAGAGCGCCAGGCCGCCAATAATGGTCATTACCAGGTATTTATAACCAGCTTTCAGCGCCTCCTCGGTCTGTTCATGAATAACTAAAATATAGGCTATAATAGACATCAGTTCAAAAAAGACAAACAGGCTGAAGAGATCTCCGGCAAAAAAGATTCCCTGGCAGGCTCCCAGGGTAAAAATAAGCACCGGGTAATAACGCCCGCAGGCATGTTCGTGGGCCATATAATTAAGTGAATATATAGTACATAAAAACCAGATAAACGAAGCGAGGGCACAGATATTTCAAGACCGGGAAGAATTTCGAAAAGGCTGTGTTGCAACACCCCGCCATCCCGGATAAAAGGATAAAGAACCAGGGTGAGTATAAAAGTTATTGCTGCAGTTATTACTGCCAGTCCGTTACGAAGACGTTCAGAAACACGACAGACATACATAAGAATAGGGGTCATCAAAACTGGTAAACCAACTATGATAAACTGCAAGGCAAGAATAGCTGCTTCATCCAACAAAAATCACTCCCGGCTTTACTATTATAGCTTATTATAGGTTCTAAACCAGAACATTTCAACTAAATGACTATTAACAAGGGGTTCTTACGAGTTTATTTCAATACAATAAGGTAACGGCCTGCTCTATTAACTGGATTACCGGGCGGGAAATAATTCCACTGGCTAAAACCATGAGCATGCCGAGGATCATGGTCAGCTGCATAGAAAAAGGTATCTTTTTGAACTCAAACTTATTCTCTTCTTCTTTCATAAAAGCGCTGATCACTATGGGCATGTAGTAAACAGCATTAAGCAGGCTGCTGGCCAGGATAATCAGCAGAAAAAATATCTGGCCGTTCTCAAGGGAACCGAGAGCAAGATACCACTTGCTGATTAACCCACCCGTACCCGGCAAACCAACCATTGACGCACTTCCGATCGTAAAGGCAAGCATAGGCAGGGGAAGCAGTTTGCCAATACCGGCAAGATCGCTGATCCGGCGAACACCTGTAGAGTAAATAATCGCCCCGGCAGACATAAAGAGCAGGGCCTTGGTTACAGCATGAACCATTATGTGGTATAAGCCACCGGTTACAGCCAGGTCGTGGTTTATTCCAATGCCCATAAATATGAAAGCTATCTGCCCGATGCTCGAATAGGCAAGCATTTTTTTTAGGTCGCTCTGCAGCATGGCATAGATTGAGCCAAACATAACCCCTGCCGCCCCGAGCCAGAGGATAATCTGCCGCAGGGGAATTGCTTCAAGCAGGGTTTGGGGAAATAGTCTGGTAAAAATCAGAAAAAGAACAAAAGCATAGATTTTAATAACCAGGCCGGATAACATGGCACTGGATGGAGAAGGTGCTGAAGCATGTGCATCAGGCAGCCAGACATGCAGGGGGAAAAGGGCCGCCTTGGTCCCGAAAGCAACGATAAACAGGGCTGAAGCTGTGTATATATTCAGGGGATAGTGTGCAATAGCAAGGGAAAGCTCAGCCTGGACCATATTAAAATTCAGGTGTCCAGTTACCATGTAAACCATCGCTACGCCAAGCAAAAAACATCCGCTACCCATCGCGCTGAGGATAAGATAATTAAAACCGGCTTCGAGGCACTCTTTCTCTTAATGGTGATCAGGGCACAAGCTGTAATTGCACATATTTCCATCATTACAAAAAGATTAAACAGGTCGTTGGTCAGGGCCATAACTGCCATCGAAGCGGTTAAAATGGCATACAGTGAATGGTACCAACAGATAACTTCTTCTTTAAGCTCATGTTCCAGGTCACGCAGGGCATAAATGAAAATCCACAGGCTAATCCCGGTCACAATAACCAACATATAGGCCCTGAGGGGATCAATGATTAGTTCAATACCCCATGGAGGCGCCCATCCCCCCATAAAATATGCTATTGTACCAACATCAATTACGCTTTTTAGAAGGAATACCGATGTGATAAAGGAAAAAACCAGCGCTGCCAGAACCAGGTATCCGGATAAAACCGGCCTCCAGCGGGCTACAAGGGGAGCGGCAAAAGCACTGATCAATAACGAAACTGCTGCATAAACAGACAGGTGACCGGTAAAACCCACTAATCTTCGCTCCTCATATCACATAGTTCGTCACAATCCACGGTCCCAAAACTCTTTTGAATTCTGACAATAATACTCAGGGCATAGGCAGTTACACTGACCGCAACAACAATACCTGTTACAATCAGTGCCCCGGGAAGAGGGTTAACGTAAACCATCTCCGCTGTTTCGCGAATTATTGGCGCCTGGCCTCCCTTGACATAACCGATCGCCACAAAAAGCAAAAACACCGAACTATCCATTATATTCATGGCAATTACTTTTTTTATCATATTTGAATGGGTCAGCATGGTATGCGCGCCAATTACAAAAAGGATGACAGCAGCCAGGTAAAAATAATTATCTGCCAGTTTGCCTATAGTCTCCACTTTACTGCTCCTTTTCGATAATATTGTAAAAAAGGGTTGTTATCGTGCTGGCTACTTTAATTCCGACAAAAAGAGTAATCAGAAATATTGCTCCCGCACTGAACAGCTGTCCGGTTTCTCCCATCGGAAACCCTGCCGCCCGGTTGGCCAGGTAATTGCCCCCCATGGCTATCGCCACGAAACCGGTCAGGGCGAAACCAAGAGCTCCACCGCTCTCTAATACGGAAGCAGTCGTATGAGATATTTGTTTAACCCCGGTGGCAAGATTAAAAGACAGGGCAACCAGGATCAGGCTCGCTCCGAAGATTGCTCCACCGGAAAATCCACCGCCCGGGGAGAGATGCCCGTGCAGTATGATATATATTCCATAAATCTGGATAAAAGGAGCAACCAGACGGCTGGTTAGACGAACAACCTGATCTTCCACTAAACAATATTCCTCCTTCAGTTCCTGCGATGGGCTTTCAGGGTGGCCAGCGCCGCCGCAATAGCAGCAAACAAAACCGTTGCTTCACCCAGGGTGTCGAATGCACGGTAATCGGTTATAATACTGCTGGTTACATTAACCGCACCAGTTTCTTCCGGACCTGCTTCAAGGTAGCGCCCGGGAACCTCGTTAAAGGAAGGATTGCCCGGATCACCAAAAGGAGGCATCTCGGC
>Ga0334892_1003211_pt1 | contig 10817 bp, 6 predicted proteins | sample GraSluR3_MG_4_FD_207213 | JGI IMG/M metagenome (GOLD analysis project Ga0334892, IMG submission 207213) | Sludge microbial communities from methane-producing bioreactor in Wageningen University, Netherlands - Granular Sludge_15_04-R3 | ecosystem: Engineered > Bioreactor > Anaerobic > Unclassified... | reverse complement strand
TTATTTTATTGACAAAAATTCAAATATTTATAAATATTCCTTAACTGCTTATAAGATGCCGAGGTAGCTCAGACGGTAGAGCAGGGGACTGAAAATCCCTGTGTCGGTGGTTCGATTCCGCTCCTCGGCACCTTTTTTTTCAGGCAAAAACCCATGCCTGAAGCACATTTATAGCATCTCCCGGCCGGAACCTGCAAAAGGTGCATTTTATTCTTTATTCCTGAATTATAAATCTATAATATGGAACTATTGATTTATTAATAATCATGTTTATAATACAGGGTATGTCTGTTTAATCTACCAGAAGGGCATTAATGAACGGAGTTTTTGAAAAGGGAACTATTATCAATAACCGGTATATTGTCAGAGCCCTTATCGGACAGGGGGGCATGGGTTATGTCTATCTGGTCAGGGATACCCTGAAAGCCGGCACAGAAATTGCCCTGAAAACTGTCAGAACCGCCAATAATGAAAGAAGCAGAGATAATAATGATTTATTAAACCCGTTCAAGCTCGAGTTTGAGATAATGACCCGTTTGAAGCACCCTAACCTGGTCAATGTCTATAATTTCGGCTTCGATGACCAGAAGGGGTGTTATTACATTACCATGGAATACCTGCGGGGCATTACGCTGAAGAAAATGCTGAGCGACATGCCTTATATCGATGAGCCGAAGGCAGTGGATATTATGGTAAAGCTTCTAAGAGGACTGGAATTCATTCACAGCAGGAATATCGTATCCAGGGATGTAAAACCGAGCAATATAATGTTAAGCGGGGAGAATGTCATACTGATGGATTTCGGTATATCCGATATGGGGCAGGTTGAGCAGAAGCGAATCAAGGGGTCCATCCTCTATATTGCCCCGGAAGTCCTTGTCGGAGAGGCTGATCACAGGATAGATATATATTCTGCCGGGATTGTATTTTTGCAGATGCTTACGGGTAAAATCCTGTATAAGGAAACCAAAGCCACTTCCATTATTGACATAATGAAGGATGAATATGTTTATCTCTATAACCAGTCAGTTGCCCTTGAGAAGCTCAAGGAAAGCAGAATAAAGGACATAATCAGCAGGATGATTGCTTATAACAAGGAAGACCGCTACAGATCATGCTCGGAGATCATTCATGATATTGGCAGTCATCTCGGTTACGACTATGATATTGAAACCCCTGAGACGAAGGATGCCTATGTGACCGGTGTTAATTTTACAGGCAGGGAAAAGGAATTTGGGTGGCTCAAGGAGAAAGTATTCTCTGTTTCTGACAGGTCCAGAATACTTATTCTTGAATCCAATACGGGCCTGGGCAAAACCAAGATATTCAATGAACTAAAGAAATTCTGCCAGCTTAATAATATTCTTTTCTGCGAGAGCGAGTGCCTTTATGATTCATCCAAACCCTACCATCCCCTGGCTCAGGCTATACTCCAGATAATGCTCTATGCCCCCAGGGAACTCAACATGAAATTCCACAAATACCTCAAAAAGATTGCCAGCCAAAAGATCTATGATGAGAACAGCGATATGACATCAAGCCTGAAGGAAGAACTGGCCATCATGCACCGGGCTCTGATAAACTACATGCTTGAATACGGCAACAGCTCAGGGTTTTTGTCGGTTATATACCTAAATAATATACAGTGGATAGACGAGGGGAGTTTTGAAATAATACATACACTGCTTAATGAGCTTTCGAAAAAGGAAAACAGTAATAACGGGATAAGGTTTTTCGCAAGTCTAAGATCAGAGGAATCCGCCGTTATATCGGATAAGCTCAGAAGATGTAAATCTGGAAAGAACCTGGATATCCGGGTCCTGAAGCCCTTTGGGATGAAGGATATAATGAAGTACTTCGAAAACATTTTCGGAAGCAGGAATCTTGACGGGTCATTAAGCAGTGCCATAGGCAGGATAAATGACAGGATAGGCGGTAACCCTTTCTTTCTGGGCGAGTTTGTCCGTTATTCTCTAAAAGAGGGTATTATCAACAAGCCTTTATCAAAATGGATACTGACAAGGCCTGTTGAAGAGATTAATGTGCCCTGCAATATCAGGGGGATTCTTGCCGGCAGGCTAAGGCCTTTCCTCAGGGACAGCTATCACTCAAGGTTTCTTAATGTCTTTTCACTTATAAGATTTCCCATGTCCTATAATAATATATGCAGTTTTTTCCAGTGCATTGACAGAGAAATTATCAGAACCAGCCTTCAGGAACTTGAGAACAATGAAATCCTCAAATCTGAAAAAGTCGGAAATAATATATTGTTCAAGATTTCCCACGGTCTTATCAGGGATATTGCAGGTGAGGAAATTCAGGATAAAGCAGGCATGCATGCTTTTATTGGAAGCCGTGTTGAGGATGTGTTCTCCCTGGAACTGGATAATTACGCCCATGAACTGGCCTATCATTTCCAGAATGCAGGAAACAAGGAAAAGGCAATACATTATCTAAGAAGAAGCGGAGCTATTCAGAGTACAAGGTATTTTAACATAAGCGATATCCTGAACCATTACCGTGAAGCCCTCAGGCTTTCCATGGAATTCTACGGCAGAAAAAGCAATGAGACGGCCATGGTATACAGTGATATAGGATATATGTATTATTTAGAGGGAGATTTTTCCTCAGCACTTAAAAATTCCAGGACTGCAGAGAAAATCATCAGGGATATTTCCGGACAGTCCTGCGATAATTATCCCCCTGTTCTGAACAGGCTGTGCCTTATTTACCTCAAAACCGGCAATTACAGCAAAGCCATGGAGCATGCCCGGACAGCCCTGCAGATAATGATTTCGCTTCATGGAAGCAGGAGTGTTCCTGTTGCAAGAATATACAACAGCATTGCACAGATAAACCTTAAGACCGGTGATACATCCCAGGCACTGGATTATGCTGAGAAATGCCATGAGATTTACCTTGAGATCTACGGGCCTGACAGCAAAGAAATGATAACTCCCACAAACCTTATGGGTATTGTTTATCTGGATATGGCTGAACTTGAAAAGGCCAGGGATAATTTCTTTAAGACCATGAAGCTTCAGACCATATTTTACGGAAAGGATTCAATAGAGATTACCACTTCTTACAATAACCTGGGGCTTGTCCTCCTTGAGCAGGCCTGTTACAAGGAAGCCCTGTATTATCTTAAAAAAACCCTGAAAATATTAAAAGCCTTCTATAAAGGTTCCCATGTGGATATTGCCAAGTGCTATAACAATATGGGCATAGTGTATCATGAGCTCATGGAGACCGATAAGGCTTTCCGGTACTATAACATGGCCTTGAGGATAAGAAGAAAATTCTACGGGGACAGGCATACGAGAACAGCCGGTTCTTATAATAATGTCGGCATTATCTATGCGGAAAAGGGTGAGTATAAAAAAGCGCTGAAATACTATATGAAATCCCTTGACATACAGAAGGCTATTTTCGGCAGGGACCATTCCAGTGTTGCCAAAGCCATGAACAATATAGGCCATCTCTATTACAAGATGAAGGATTATGAGCAGGCTTTAAAATACATCAACACTGCCCAGGAGATAAGGCAGAGGGTTTATGCCGGTTCCCATACCGATATGGCCAGCGGGTACCACGGCCTGGCCAGCCTCTATGAGGATCTGGGAGAGACGGATAAGGCTCTCGGGTATCTGGAAAAAGCCCTTGACATTTACCGGAGGTTTTATGGAGAAAGGCATTCGGATATTGCCCATTCCTACAGTGCAATTGGTGATATATACGAAACTATGGGTGACTATGAAAAATCCTATAGTTACTGTATGAAAGCCCTTGAGATATACAGGCATGTCTTCGGCGTAAAGCATAAAAAATATATTGAAATGACAGAGAACAAAAACAGGCTCGAAGGGTTTATAAAGAACAGACAGTGACCTTAATAACTTGGAGGGAACAGGAATTATGACGAGCATTCTGACCAGGGACCATTATGAAAAATTCCGGGCCTTTGAAAAGGACTACCTGGACATAGAAGCCGATATCAGGCGGCTCTATGAAAATATTGATAAAAATAAGATCCTGCTTAACAGCCTTGACAGTGAGATATCCCCTCTTTTGGATTCTCTGGAGGGCAGTAAAAATCTCAGGCTTCCCCTGGATGGACAGAAAGGAATTGATAATTTCAGCCAAAAGAGTGCTGAAAAACTGAAAAAAGACCTTGATGATCTTTCATCCCGGTTTGGATACGGCAGAAAGAGTCTTTTTCCAAGGATTTACCATAAGGCAAAAAGTATACTGACTGCCCTTGCCGGTATTATTTTCAGGCTTGACAGGGTTTATTACAGTTCCCTCTATAATGCCAGGCTCCTGGAGCATTACAGGGAATGGATACAGTTCAGCATAACCGAAATACAGGATAATCTTTTTATCCAGCAGTCTATAAACAGAGATTTTGCCGCCATATTCTCAAAAACCATGCTTTTGATACAGAAATTCAATGAGGTATCCATAGACCATACAATAATTTCTGAGCTGAAGCAGAAGGATATGGATACCAGGATAAACCTGCTCAATGAAAAGGAGAAGCTTCTCATGGGAAGTCTTATGCAGGAAGAGTCCTTCAGGGAGTATTTCCGGAAGATAGAAAACTATAAGGAAAACATAAACAGACTCATGATTAAAATCCATGAAGCCCTTGAAAAGGGTATTCCCGATGAAAGGCATGAAGCTGAAGCAGAAAAGGCAATCAGCGACCAGCTGTATTATGAGTTTGAGGAAGTATTCAGGGGAGACAGACATAAAATAAAGCTTTATCTGCAGCAGTATATAGACATAGTAAAAGGCAGACAGCCCGTTGTGGACATAGGGTGTGGAAGGGGAGAGTTCCTGGAGCTCCTTGGTGAGAATAATATAAGGGGATGGGGAGTTGACAGTAATCCCTGCATGACAGGGATGTGCAGGGGGGAGGATATCCAGATCTACAATAAGGATGCCCTGTCATATATCAGGGATGCAGAGGATCAAAGCATAGGAGCTATTTTTTCCTCCCACCTTTTAGAGCACCTTAATATAGGAAGTATTGAGATGTTCTTAAGGCAGGCCTTCAGGGTTCTGAAGAAAGACGGAATCCTTATAATAGAGACTCTGGATCCGTCATCCTTCATCGGTTACCACTATTATTACCTGATGGATCCTACTCACAGGACTCCTATCCATCCGCATTATATAAGATTCCTTGCTGATTCCATAGGTTATGAGGATTCTTTTATATACAGGCCAGTGAAGGACTATGACAGCATTATGAGCGAAGGCATGCTTAACGGCATTTTCAGCAGAGAAGAATCTGCCGGGTCAAGAAAGGCCTTCAGGCATATTTCTGAAAAACTGGGCGATGTTCCTGAGTTTGCCCTTATTGCAAAGAAGGGCAACTAATGAATAGATTTAGAGCTGTCATACCCTTAATTCTGCTCTGCCTTGTCTTTGCATGCATAAGGGGTGTGCATATCAATGCTGATGCACCCCATGATATCAGTTTCAGCGGCGGTGTATTCTCCGATGAGGGCGATTACAGCATAAATGCCCGGAACAGGATTCTTTACGGCGTCTGGTTTACTGACCAGTGGAATGACATGTATTATAACCCCGCTCTGACATTTTTGAGGTATATAGTGTTTTATCTTTTTGATACAGGGATAGCTCAGCAGAGATGGATCAGCATATTTTTCTCATTAATGTCTATAGTTTTTGTATATCTTGCCTTATCGGAGGATTATAACCGGAGAACAGCACTGCTGGGGATTGTATTCCTCGGCTTTAACTACCTCTATATCATGTACAGCAGGAATGGCCTGCTGGAGGTGCCTACCATAGCATTGAGCAGTCTCTTTATATACTGTTTCCAGAAGGGTTTTAAAATACCCCGTTTTTTCCTTTATGCCGGCGCTTTTACCCTGTTTACCTATACCTTTAAGAACCTTTACGCCTACCTTCTTCCGGTTACTGCCGTGGCTTTCCTGTTCTGCACAGTCCTTCGCCGGGCTGAATATAAAAAATACATAAAGCCGGCTTTCTTTCTTCTGACCGGATATATGGGGACATTCCTGGCATGGCATTATCTCCATTTCCTTCCCCTGAAGGGATGGATCATGGGTTATGCAGGTGAATACATGAAGGAGCTTCTGCTGGCCAAAAGCCTGGGGCATGCCCTTTATAATTTCAAATCCTTTCCTGTGACGCAGTTCTACGGACCCCTTACTCACCCTGTAAAAGGTGTGTTTGTGTCCATGCCGGTCATGTATGTTATGGGCTTTATCTTTATCGGAATTTTCCTTTACCTGCTGTTTTATTCCAGAAAGCTTATCAAGCCTACGGATGTTATGGCTGTTTCCTATTTCTTTGCTGTATTTATCTTTGTCCTGTTTATTCTGGCTTACAGGCCTACAAGATACTTTACCGCCTTTGTCATCCCCCTTTCGATAATGTCCGCAAGGTCGATTGACCTGCTTCTGAAGCTCCGTCATTTAAGCCGGTTCAGGCTGAACCGGAAAAATATTTTATTTATTGGCGTTTTATACCTTTGGGGTTTCTTTTTCTATTACCTGTGCATCCTGCCTTTCTGCTATTTTCTTGCCGGTGCGAGGATAGGCGATGCCGGCATACCGCTGAAGCCCTCCCTGTTTTTCTGGACTGTCCTTTATCTGTTTCTGGTCGGACTATCATGGCTTATTACAGGATTAATCAAACGCCCCTGGAGGATAAACATAAAACTCCCGGCATTGGCATCGGCAATCCTTGTACTGCTGTCCCTGGGATTCAATGTGTATTACTACTATCAATGGTACAGTAATCCGAACTATGATGTCTATAATTCCGCGATGGCTGTAAAGGAGATTCTTCCTGAAGATGCCATAATGGCAGGCCTTATCTCTCCGGTACTTGCCATGGAGAGCAGGATACGCCCTTTTTTCATGTTTCAGGGATTTATGAACTATGAGAACAATCCCTGCATAAGGCATAATGTGACCCATGCTGTGCTTGGAATATATAATAATGAGGCAGGAATGTTCTTTGATACATGCCCTGAGAAGCAGGGCAGCTCTACATTGATAAGCATATTCAATATCTTTAAGAAGGATTTTCTGCTTTATTCCTTTACCCTCCCCGTTTTACGAGATGCCAGGATTGCAGACATTTCCCCGCAAGGCATCGATTGTGTGCTGACGGTCTATATTCCGTCATCTCATTACTGCGAACAGCTGAAGATAGGTGCATATATGATCAGCGAAAAAGGGCGTTCCCGGTCAGAGCCCTTTTTATTTGACGGCCTTGAGCCGTTTGCAGAAAATGAGCTTTTGGTTTCAATCCCGTTTGAAGAGGAAGAAACGCCTTCAGAGCTGTTTTTCTATATTGACAGCAAGGATGCAGTGCTTAGCATGGATTTTAAGGCATCCAGACTATTAGGCCTTACCGGGTCTGACTCCCGGGACAGCAAATTTTTTAATGATACCGTCAGAAAAGGGACAGCCTCTTCCGACCCCCAGGGGTTCCTGACCTACGGTCCCTATCTTCCCATGCAGGAAGGTATGGTGTCAGCAACCTATACATTAGGCTTTGACGGTATCCCTCAGGAGGATACCGATGCCTTTGTTCTGGATATTGCCGGAGATACAGGCAAAACCATATTTGCCAGGAGAAGTTTCAGGACATCGGAGCTTGAAGGATATAAAGACGGACTGATAAAAATACCCCTGGAATTTTTCCTTGGAAAAAGGACAAGGATTGAGTTCAGGACCTTTTTCTTTTCTACGGTAAACCTGTATGTGCACAATATCAGCCTGGAATTCAGGGCAGGCAAATTCATAGGTCTGGGAGAACAGGAACAGGGAAAATAGGATACTGGCTGTTTTTTCCTGTTATGGCTGAGGAATCTTCTGGCCGATGAGTATATAGCTCAGGGGTATTTTCCTGTCAAGCTTTTCAAGTTCCTGATGGCCTAAGGCAATATCCCTTTCATATTCATTAAATTTCATGATCCTAAAGCTGTTTTCTATCAGGCTGTTCAGCAGATCTGAGATTGTATAGGAGAATTCATAAGATACAGGGGAATCATATACGGTATTTCCGTAATAATCTATTCCTTCAGAAGATTCCAGTACCTCATCATTAAAGTAGGGGTATTTTACCCTCAGGGGGTCTTCGGTCTCCCCGTCATAAGGGAACAGGTCGCCAAAAGGGTGATGTTCGTGAATAAATATCATACCCCCGGCCTTTAAGATATTGCTGGCATTCCTGAAAAGCCTGCCAAGATCAGGAATCCAGGCCAGTGCGCCTACAGTAATATAAACCAGATCAAATTTATCATGGTATGATTTCTCCATATCCAGTACGTCAGTGCGGATAAAACGGCAGTCCAGACCGAATTTTGAAGCCCTTTTTTCAGCATCCAGGATGGCTTCATCAGATATGTCAAAGCCTGTGCATTTCCCGGCTCCGTTCTTCTTCAGGGAGAGCAGTTCAATTCCGTTATTGCAGCATAGATGGGCAATATCTTTGTTAATAAAGCCGATTTCCCTCAGTTCTTTTAATTCTTCCCTGCTCTGAAAGATAAAATCCTTTTTTAATAACATTGCATCCCATTTTTCATCCATGACTTTCCTGTGCCTGGGCATAGCATGATTCCAGGCTTTTCTGTTTAATTCGGTATAATAATTACTGTTCTTTTTTCGCGCTGACATGGATTCTCCTTATTCATATTATATAACGGTATGCGCCGGCGAGCAAAAAAATCAAGCAAATTATCCTGCAGCCGGATTCCGGGTCATTGGCCTGATAAAAGAGAGTACTTTTTTTGCATACAGGTCAACCCTTATCTAAATCATCCCTGATAAGGCAGTATCTGTCAAACATGGCCAGCCTGGCAAGGTTGATCAGAAGCATTGAGGACAGCGAAGTGGAGCTGAAGATGAAAATCATTATTATAATCTGGTATTTTATGGATGTAATAGGGGAGGAGCCTCCGAGTATTTGACCGGTCATCATTCCCGGCAGTGCAACAAGCCCCATGGTTGACATGGTGGCTATGGTAGGCATCAGGGCTGCCCTGTAGGCTTTAAGGAGGAAGGGGTGTATGGCTTCCTTTAATGTAGCCCCGAGAGAAATATAGCTGTAGTATTCCTTTTTGTTTTTCATGATGCCGTTATAGAATCTTTCAAGTACAAGGGATGTTGCGTTCATGCTGTTTCCGAGAAGCATGCCGGCAAGGGGAATAAAATGCCTTGCGTCAAAGAAAGGCTCCGGCTTTACGACAAAAATAAGCATGTATGTGAGCATAACCGATACAGGAATCAATAAGGCTGTATAATTGATTATAACGGAGTTTTTAAGCCTGACGCCGGATCTTTTGATAATATTCAGGCTTGCTGCAAATATCATAATCAGAAACCAGAGGCTGGTAAACCAGAGTGAATTAATATCGAATAAAAACTGAAGAAGGATACCTACAAGGCTCAGCTGTATGGTCATCCTGCTGACGGAAACGGCAAGCTCACTCAGGATATTGATCCTGAGCGAAATCGCCAGGGCTATGGGTATTATCAGGACCAGAAAACCGATTATCATTGATACAATCGAAATATCTATGGCACCCTGCATTTCAGCCTCCTGTGACCCGGGCATATCCGTCTGAAACTGCTATTTCCCTGGTGCATGCGGATATCCATTCCCTGTTGTGGGATATGCTGATAATGGTTTTTTCATTGTTTTTCAGAATGATATCAATCAAGAGTCTTACATTATTGTCGTCCAGCGCAGAGGTCGGTTCATCGAGGAGCAGTACGTCAGGGTCCAGAAGCAGAGCCCTGCCGATAGCAACCCGCTGTTTTTCACCCCCTGAAAGGGTGTCTATCCTTTTCTCAGACCCAAGCTTTTCAAGTTTAAGTTTTCTCATAATTTTTTCAATGCTTTCTTCCCTGATGATTTTGTTCCTGTGGACAGAAAAAAAGGCAAAACCGGTCAGTGCTGATCTTATATCGTCTTCCCCTATAAAAGGCTCCTGATCAACAAGGATAACCCTGCTCCGGTGATGGGCAAGATTGTAGTCCTGTATCCTTCTTCCCATGTATTTTGCTGAGCCTCTGTCCGGCACAACAAGGGAGTTGAAAATTTTTATGAGAGTTGATTTTCCTGAGCCCGAATGGCCGGTGATTACAACCTTCTCTCCTTTGCACACGGTTATGCTGTCCAGCCTTAATATTTCCCTGTCATGCCTGTTGACTGTAATATCTGTCAGTTCAAAGAGCTTCATATCGTTTTTACCGTTCATTATTTGGTTATTTTTCTAAATTTATTAAATAATTCAAGAAATTTAATCCTGGCATGGAATAAGAGACTTCTCTTCCAGATTTTCAAGGATCAGCCCGGCTACAAATTTTGCACCTTCTTCATTCCAGTGGGGGTCATCGGTAAAGAAGAGGGGGAAAAGTTCTGTGTACTGAAAGTCAGGCAGAAGGTCTATAACAGGGTAGGGAAGTATATCCCCGTATTCCTGAAAATACCTGAAGGGTTCAAGACAATAGGGACCAAGGGTCTGATAATTAGCTCTTTCCCAGTTATCCGGCGATTCCCTGCTTGAATACTGATAGGCCCGCGGTACCAGCACCAGGACCATACGGCCATTTAAGTTCCGGGTGACAAAATCATTTATGCCTTCCAGGTATTTTATAACACCCCTTTCAATAAGAGGCTTTGTATCTTCCAGAGGCTGGCCTGTTATGAAGAAACGGTCATCGGGAAGCTCAAAATCAATGCCATGGTCACTGTTCACGGGGGTTTTTAACCTCAGCCTTCCTGGGAGTATATCCTCC
>Ga0334892_1003209_pt1 | contig 10823 bp, 15 predicted proteins | sample GraSluR3_MG_4_FD_207213 | JGI IMG/M metagenome (GOLD analysis project Ga0334892, IMG submission 207213) | Sludge microbial communities from methane-producing bioreactor in Wageningen University, Netherlands - Granular Sludge_15_04-R3 | ecosystem: Engineered > Bioreactor > Anaerobic >... | reverse complement strand
TTATATTGCCGGGAGTCCTGCCGATCATATTCTTGGCTTCGCTGCCCACCGCCAGTACTTCCCTGCTGTCGCTCTGTATCGCCACCACCGAGGGCTCCCTTACTATTATTCCCTTACCCTTTACATAAACCAGTGTATTGGCCGTTCCTAAATCTATCCCCATATCCTTGGAGAAAATACCAAATAATCCCATGTTCAATGCTCCTTCCTAAACCTTTGTCATAGTTTGATAAAAGCTAATTTAAAAACTATATGTTCGCTGCTGCTCATATTATAATAATAAATCCATACCCACCGCCCGTAGCAGTTCATCCAGTTTTGTCACAGGCAAACCAACAACATTGAAGTAACATCCGCTGATGCTGTCGACAAATACCGCCGCCCTGCCCTGGATTGCATAGGCCCCCGCCTTGTCCAGGGGTTCACCGGTGTCCACATACTTTTTTATTCTGGCAGGAGAAATACTCTTCATCCTGACCCGGGTAGTCTGGTAATCGACAAGTTCGGTGCCGCTGACGCTGTCCGCCACTGCAATTCCGGTAATTACTTCATGCTCCCTGCCGGACAGTTTAGTCAGCATTTCACGGGCCTTTAGGTCATCCTCCGGTTTTCCCATCACTTCCCCGTCCACCACTACTATTGTATCCGCTCCGACCACGACGGCGGGAAAACCAATTCTTTCAAGCACATTCCTTACCTTATGCCGGGCTGCCGAGACTGCAATCTCACAGGGTGGTATACTTTCGGAGCTTATCTTTTCATATATACCGCTTTCTATTATTTCAAACTCCACCCCAAACTGCCTTAGGATTTCCCGTCTTCTTGGCGACCCGGATGCAAGCACCAGTCTTTTCATTCAACCACCCGCCAAAACTATAGTTTCATAAAAATGAGTACGGCAAGTAATAGTCCAAGTACCCCCGCAGCATTTATATTTATAACAAATCCAAAAACAAGAGAAATAACACCTATATCAAAGAACAAAGGGTCTTTTATTCCGATTGGAAAACTGTGCTGCAAAAAGGGAAGATATTGGCTTAGAAACTGTCCCAAAAAACCGCCGATAACAGCACCGGTTAAAAGCAGCAATACCAGTATCCAGGGATTCCTTGTTTTGATTCTCACTACTACCCCTCCTCTAATCTTTTGTCATTTTAAAAGGCTATATCGTCTATTTCCGTTTCTTCTCCAATTATTTTTATAATGAATCTGTTGGGTATGCAAACCGCCATTTCGTTTACTCTGCTGATCCAGCCCTCCTTTACACATATCTGGTCGGGACAGGAAGCTGCCTTTATTCTAACCCTATTGTTGCCCACTTCCACAGTATTATAACCCCAGGGTGAGGTAACGGTAAATTCTGCGGGCTCTGTGTCTTCCAGGCTAATTCTGCTGTATTCCTCCCGATTTACCATTATTACGGCATAATTCCCCTGACCGGAATCCATCAGTTTTGTGGTGTAAAAGATCCCGGCCAGAGCTGCCACAATAAGAAAAAAAATCAATACCTTATCATATCTGGTCATATTATCTACTCTTTCCGGTAGTAATATCTCCCTCTACTTTTCCTAGTTTATCATTTTGCTTTTTTTAATACAAGCTGTAGAATAAGGAATTTTCTGTATTCCTGACGCAAAATAGAGATGGAAAAACCATCTCTATTTTGCAAAATAATGTTTGCCTATTCTTTTTACTATCTGTCTTGACCAAATCCAGCTTGAAGTAGCAGTATCGGGATTAAAAAAGTAAATGGCTCCTCCCGATGCATCCCAGCCCTTCAGCGCATTGTCCACCGCATTGTATGCAGCGGCATTCGGGGCTTGATAAAGCTGGCCGTTCTGTACCGGTGTAAAGGCGCCCGGCTGGTATATGACTTGCGAAACGGTGTTCGGAAATCTGCTGTCCCTGACCCTGTTCAGTATAACCGATGCAACCGCCACCTGTCCCTCAAAGGGCTCGCCCCTCGATTCTGCATAAACCATTTTAGCCATTAATTCTATATCGCCCGCTTGAGCATTCCGGACCTGGGCTGAAGAACCCCTTGACGCCGCCACCGAAGGCCATGTAATGACCAACTTCTGGTTTGGATATATAATGTCGTTCCAATGATTGTTTGCTCTCTTTATTTCGTTTACAGTCGTTCCATACCACTGGGATATCTTCCATAAAGTATCCCCACGGCTTACCGTGTGAACTGTGGAAGCATAAACTGTGCACGGAACCACTGCAGCCGCAATAATCACGACTGCCAGCAAAACAACCAGTCTTTTTCGTTTGTTTGAATTCTTTTCCTGCATTCTACCCCTCCCTCACCTTATTTTAGTCACCTGACATTATACAATAGGAAGGAAGGCAAGTCAGCAGGTATTTGTTTACATACAACAACCCGTCAATTGACGGGTTGTTGTCTGCCGGTGTGATCTATATAATAGTTGTCTTTCAATATCAGCTTGGAAACAGGGACGATTGTGTACCCTTCTTTCTTAAGCCGGTCCAGCACAATGGGCAAATAATCCGTAACATATTTTGCATTATTGTGAAACAGTACTATCGAGCCCTTGTTTACCCTGCTCAGAACCCTGTCCACCACCGGCTCCACGCCGAATTCTTTCCAGTCCAGGGAATCCACGTCCCACTGTATACTGTAGTATCCCATTTCCCTCGCCTTTTCAATAACTTTATCATTATAATCACCGAAGGGGGGCCGAAATAATATCGGGTCCTTTCCGGTGACAGCTTTGATTTTATCTCCCGTGGTCTTAAGTTCCTTTCTTATCTCTTCCGCCGTCAGCCTTGACATTTGAGGATGGGTGGTTGAGTGGTTTCCCACTTCATGCCCTCTCCTGTGAATCTCTTCAAGCATATCGGCGTACTTGTCTATCCAAAAACCCACCAGAAAAAAAGTGGTTTTTACATCGTATTCATCCAGTATATCGAGTATCTGGGGAGTGTACTGATCGCCGTAGGCAGCGTCAAAGCTTATCGCTATTTCCTTTGTATCGGTTTCAACGCTGTAAATGGGAAGCCTTTTTTCGTTGTTGAACAGCACCGACAATACTCCGGGAGTATAACCCTGAGTATAAACCACCGAAACCGTTACCAGAATAATAACCAGCAAGAGCTGCCTGAACAGACTTTTTCTGATGAGAAATATCCTCATTTGCCCAGCCCCCAATAAAATTTGTTTCTCTATATAATATTTATTCCTGTGTAACAACTATATTACACAAATAATACCTGGATTGGGGGCGCTTTATGCGACACACTAAAAGCCTTAGCCCGCTTATGCTGAGAGCTCTTATATTTATCTTATTTATCCGGGTCATAAACAACCAGTTTTTTGTCCCCTAACTTTTCTTTATCAACCCTGTCCTCCATTTCAACCGGAACACTGACTGTTCCGGGATTCCCATCGCTGATATATCTCTCTCCGGGATTTTCTTCAAAGTATTCCATCCAATCGTACATATCTGTGTTTATTGCCGGATCGTCGGTAGCCCTGACCCTCGGTATTCTCCGCGGATCAAAATTCATGTCCACCGGTGATGGTGCCGGGTTGGACCCGACAAGCAGAACCGCATCGTTTTGGTATCTTATCCCTTCGAATTCTCCCTCGTATACATATTCCCTGTACTGCTCGGAAGCATTAACCCCGTAGGGCAGCGCCAGTGAATTAACGCTGTAGTCCGGCAGGTACTTTTGGGTCTCTGACACCATTTTACCCAGCTGATACTGGATTCCGTCGGCGTCAAGGTCTCCCAGGTTTGCATGTCCGTAGGAATGATTTCCTATATCCATGCCCCTTTCCACAAGATATTTAAACTTGTACTCTATCAGGTCCTGCTGTCGGAAGGGAACGGGATAATAAACAAAAAAGGTGGCCGCAAGACCGAAATCCGTTCTTTCCCTATGAAAACTTTCCAATATCCCAACCGCACTTTTCGGGTCTACCTCGAGATTGCCGTTTTTTTCGAGAATATTGAACTGTCCCCGGGTACCATCGTCAAAGGTAAGCACCACCGGTGTACAGCCCGGTTCAACGTCTATGTTGTTGGATATATAGTCCCTAAGGCTGATAAGCCGGTAACCTTTGTGGTAAAGGACTTCCAAATCGCTTCTGAAATTGTCCCACCTCCGGGACCATTCACCTTCGCTTTCACCTATTACATGATACATAAGCACCATTATTTTTCCCGCTTCATTGGGCCTTACCGCTTGAAGGTCAATCTGGTCCGGCCCGGCCTGTTGGTCTTCATTCTCCTTCCCGCCGGTCTCATCGCTGCTGCCCGGCGCGCCGGGCTCCAAAATACCGTCTTCGGTATCTGCAGGCGTCGTAGGTCCTGAAGGGACAGTGCAGGCACTTACAATCAATAATACCGATAAAAGTATTAAAACTACTGCTCCATATCTGGTCATCAAATCACTCCAAGGTTCATAGTGTAATGCCTAAATAAATTATATATTAGAACGGTATGGATAACTATCTGTAAATTATGGTCGGGATTTGCCGCCATGGGGACATACCCGCATGCATATACCGCATACCGAACCTCTGCCTATATGCCTGTAACTGTCGTGCATAAAAACGCTGCAGGCATGGGCATCCACGATTTTCTCCCTGGACATGCCGGCTTCCCAGTTAACCCCATGCAGTGCCGCGGCGGGACAGCTGGTCACGCACAGCCTGCATTCTCCGCATCTGCTTTCGGTCATCGGCTGACCATAGGGCAGTTCCATTTCGGTAAGCAGTGTACCCAGCCTTATTCTCGGACCGTACTTGGGAGTGACAAGCAGACCGTTCTTTCCGATCCAGCCCAGCCCTGCCCGGGTGGCAGCCGTTTTATGCTGGAAAATCGCGGTATATTTATCAGTATCGGTTTTTACCGTCTGAGACGCCGGTACCGCAAAGGCTTTGTATCCCCACTCCTGCATAAGCAGCATACACCGTAGCGTAATCTGGTCAATAAGAAAATTTACCGAACGGTAATGATGGAAATAGGTATGGGTGGGCTTATCGGATATTTCATCAATTATATAATCCGACAACCTTACAATCACGGTTACTGCACTTTTTAATTCCTTTTTGTCGCCCGGCACAATATCTCCCACGTATGAAAACCCAATCTTTGAGGCACCCAAATTTTTTGCCAAATCCTGCAGCTTAAGAATATTCGCATCCAAGTCATCCACCTCCATACGGGTATTATACCACAGCCAAGGGCCGAAAAAGAACCGACAAAACATAGGACGATAAACTATAATTATATGCAAAGTTTATAAAATATATTCCGAAAACTAAAAAATTCTAACATATTATTTGTATTGAAGGGCAAAATTAAATATACAAACCCATTTTAAAAAAGGAGGAATACTTTATGGCAGCAGGACAACAGACACCGGGCAAAAAGCTGGTTCAACAGGCCCATCCTGCCCTTGATAATATGAAATATGAAATTGCAAGCCAGTTCAATCTACCTGTACATCAGGGTTCGGAGGATTACTGGGGCGGCCTCACCTCGAAGGACTGCGGCAGGGTAGGCGGCGAAATGGTAAAAAGAATGATTACCATGGCGGAAAACCAGTTGGCAGGCAAATAACCAACAAAAAAGGGAAGCTTTTAGCTTCTCTTTTTAATTCCGATACGTTCTGATATAATGTCTTCGGAGGCGATGGTATGGTGTACAGGGGTACCGAAGAACTGGCAGAAAACAAACTGATACTACTTTTTATATTGTCCGAAACCGGCGCCCCCCTTTCCAAAAACCAGATAACGCAGGTGGTTCTTGAAAACAACCTGATGAATTATTTTACAATGCAGCAGCTTTTGGGCGAATTGATGGATGGGGGCCTGATTACATATTATGAAGACATGGGCAGGCATTATTATCGGCTGGAGGACCGGGGTGCGAGTGTATTAAAGCTGTTTTACCGCAGGATCCCTCACCGGCTGCGCAGCAGTATAATGGAATACCTGCTGGCAAAGGGAGCGGTGCTGCGCCGGGAAAACAGGGCCGAAGCAAGCTATACAATGGAAGATGACGATGAATACACGGTAAGTCTGAGGCTTATACAAAGACGTACCGTTGTATTGGATATGAAAATAAAGGCCAGCTGCCACAAAGATGCCAGGAGAATATGCGAGAACTGGAACAACCGGTCCGAAGACCTGCTTAAACAAATAACCAAAATTTTGACTGAGGATACCGGGACTAATTAACGGCAAGTACGCACACCGGCTCTAAACCGGTGAAGGCTTTCCTTTCAATAAATCCTGTGTCGGTATTTACTTTTAAGAGGCAGTTGTCTATCATGCACACAACATGCAGATATTCACCGCCGTGTTCCAATGACTGGCCCACAGGCATTCTTCCCAATTCAACCGTTCTTATAACGGCAAAGCTGCCGCTGTCTATTATTGATAAACGGTTTTCAACCGCATCAAGCACATACAGCCTTCCCCTCCTGTTATCATACGCCAAATCGACCGGCATACTCCCCAGCCTTAAACAGTTCAGCTGCCTGCCGGAATTTATATCAAACTCAACCAGGCGGTATTCGTCCAGTCCTTCACTTAAGCTTATTATCGAATAAAGCCTGTGTTTTATATTATCACAGCATATATCAACCGGATAACCGTTAACTTTGAAGCAGTCCAGCTTATCCATGGACACCGCGTCAATAATTGCAATGTATTCGCTCCCGGTATTTGCCACATAAAGATGCCTGCTTCCTTGTCCCAGCACAACCGACCGGGGCATTATACCGCACGGAATCTGGGCAATCATTTCCTGGGATTTCAGGTCAATAACCGAAACGCTGTCGGAATCATAGTTGGTTATAAATGCCCTGTCCTTGCATTCAAGTACTTCTATACGGTTTGGATGGCTGCCGGCAAATATGGTATTAATAACTTCCAGGGAGCCTAAGTCTATTATTGAAAGGCTGTCATCGTACAGGTTAACCACAAGCAGCTGTCCTTTGGACCTTCTGTGATACAGGTAGCCGGGGCCTGCCACCGGCCCCCGGATAAAATAATTTATGTTCATTAGCTTGGTTCCCACGGGTTTCAGCATTAATTTGTGCATCAGCTCATAACTTTCATTATCGTATACCGTTATGCTGTCTTCCCCCATATTTGCCGCAAGTACAATATTCCTTCCCTTCAAGCCTACACCCCCCAGAAATACCTATAACCATACTATGCGGCAGGCTTTATAATAGTGTAATATTAAAAGGCTCTCCGAATACTCGGAGAGCCCTTATATAAACAGCCGGTTCCAGACCCCCGTTTTACCGGTGTGCTATGGGTCTGAACCCGTGCCGTCCCACATTCCTATACAAACCAATATATTACTTATTTTACTATATTATAACCATAAACAGGCACAATAAACAATAATCTTATTTTTACCTTTGCCTTGACCTGAGTTCTTGATAAACTTCCCTGTATTCAATGCCTTTCTGAAGCATCAAAACGGTAATATGATACAAAAGGTCTGCTATTTCGTATACTGTCTCCTGTCTGCCGGGGTTTTTGGCGCCTATTATTACCTCTGCCGCCTCTTCTCCTATTTTTTTCAGCGTTTTATCCATACCGGCATCCAGCAAATAGTTGGTATAGGACCCATCCTTCGGGTTATTCCTTCTGTCCGCCACCACCGCATACAGTTTGTCCAGTTCGCCCGGTGCCGGCCTGCTGTCGCATTCGTTACCGTAGATATCCCTGTAAAAACAGGATCTGTTTCCGGTATGGCATGCCGCGCCTTGCTGGTCCACCAAAAGCAGCAGCGCATCCCTGTCGCAATCGACGCCTATCTTCGCCACCCTCTGCACGTTTCCCGAGGTCTCTCCCTTATTCCATAACTTATTTCTGCTTCGGCTGTAAAACCACGACGTCCCGGTTTGGATGGTTTTATTCAGCGACTCCCTGTTCATATAGGCCATCATAAGTACTGCACCGGAGGTCCGGTCCTGGACAATGGCAGGGATAAGGCCCCTGCTGTCAAATTTCAACCCTTCTATAACCGATTTTGTCATTTTCTGACCGGCACTCCCCTTTCAGAAAGATATTCTTTTAACTGTGAAACTGTCAGCAGGTTGTAATGAAATAAGGATGCTGCAAGTACGGCATCCGCTTTCCCCTCGGTTAAGGCACTGTAGAAGTGTTCCTTTTTCCCCGCCCCGCCTGAAGCGATGACCGGTATATTCACCTGCCCGGCCACTTTCCGGGTAAGTTCCAAGTCATATCCGGACTTGGTTCCGTCCCTGTCCATGCTGGTCAGCAGTATCTCCCCTGCTCCGAGGGCTTCCGCCTCACTCACCCATTCCATTGCGTCCCTGCCGGTATTTATTCTACCCCCGTTAATATATACATCCCAGCCTCCCTCTCGCCTTGCTTTTGCGTCTACCGCCACAACTATGCACTGGCTTCCGAATTTATTTGCCGCTTCTTTAACAAGCTGCGGCTTTTTTACCGCGGAAGAATTGAGGGATACCTTGTCCGCCCCGCTCAGCAGTATATCGTGTATGTCCTCAATGCTTCCTATTCCACCGCCTACAGTCAGCGGAATAAAAGTTTCTTCCGCGGTCCTTTTTACCACTTCCAGCATAGTGGTTCTACCCTCTAAAGAAGCGGAAATATCAAGAAATACCAACTCATCGGCACCGCTTTTATTATAATGGGCTGCTATTTCCACCGGGTCACCGGCATCCTTTAAGTTTATAAAATTTATTCCCTTTACCACCCGTCCGTTATGCACATCAAGACAGGGTATTATTCTTTTTGTCAGCATCAGTTTTCCTCCCTAATCATTTCCAATGCTTCCCGCAAATCAATCCCGCCGGTATAAATACTCCTGCCTACAACGGCGCCGGACGCACCCATTTTTTTAAGCTTTACCAAATGCTCTATCCGGCTTATCCCCCCGGATGCTATGACCTCAAGCGAAGTGTTCTGAATTAGTTCGGCGGTATTTGCAAAATTGGGCCCCTTAAGCATGCCGTCCCGCCATATATCGGTAAATATAACCGTTTTAACACCCATATCCTCCATCCGCTTCGCAAAAACAAGCGCATTTATCCCGCTTGTTTCACGCCATCCCTCCACTGCCACCAAACCGTCCCGGGCGTCTATACCTATCACTATTCCGGAAGGGTATGTTTTAACTGCACGCTCTACAAAAACCGCATCCTTAAGGGCGGCTGTACCAAGTATTACCCTGGAAACTCCCAGGTCAAGAAAATAATCTATTGTCTCCATATCCCTTATGCCTCCACCCAGCTGCACAGGAATATCGACGCTTTTTATAATATCCTTAACCGCCTTTATGTTACGGGGTTTTCCATTGAACGCTCCGTTAAGGTCCACCACGTGAAGGCAGGCCGCTCCCAGCCTTTCCCATTTAACCGCCATCCGGGCCGGAATGTCGTCGTAAACCACAGCTTTGTTCATGTCACCCTGTTCAAGCCTTACACACTTACCGTCCTTTATGTCTACGGCAGGATATATATTCATAGAGCCAACCTCCCGAAGTTCCTGTAAATTATAAGGCCCTCATCGCCGCTTTTTTCGGGATGAAACTGTACACCAAACACTTTATTCTTTGACACAGCCGCCGGTACTTTCACTCCATAGTCGCAGACAGCGCATACCGTCCCTTCGTCAGCCCCGGCAGCGTAATACGAGTGCACAAAATACATAAAGCTTTCGTCGGGTATACCGTCAAGTATTGGACACCGGTGCAGTATATCAAGGCTGTTCCATCCCATATGGGGCACCTTCAGGGTGCCGGGAAGCCTTATTATCTCCCCCGGCAGTATTCCCAGTCCTTCCCTTTCTTCCACCTCGAAGCTTTTTTCGAATAAAAGCTGCATTCCAAGGCATACTCCCAGAATCGGTTTCCCTTTTTCCACGGTTTCATGTACCGCCTGTACAAGTCCCTTTTCTTTCAGGCTGTCCATCGCATCCGGGAACGCCCCCACACCGGGCAGTATCACCCCGTCGGCAGACTTAACAATTTCGGCCCGGGCAGTGATTAGCACATCAAGTCCCTGGGATGCGGCCGCCTTTTCGACGCTTCTTAAATTTCCCATACCGTAATCTATAATAGCTATCAATCATTAACCCCCTAAAGTACACCCTTTGTGGACAAAACTCCCTCAATCCTGTTTTCTTCCGTAGCAGCCCCGTCCAGGGCCCTGCCCAGGCCCTTGAATATGCTCTCTGCTATATGATGGTTGTTCTTTCCGTGAAGCAGGCTGACATGCAGCGTAAGGGCCCCGTGAACCGAAAATGCCCTCAGGAATTCTTCGATTAATTCAAGGTCAAACTGACCCACCCTTTCACCGGTGAACTCCACGTCATAATACAGGTAAGGTCTTCCGCTAATGTCCAGAACCACCATCGACAGGCTTTCGTCCATCGGGGTAAACACGGTGAAGTATCTTTTTATACCGCCTTTATCTCCCAGCGCTTTTGAAACAGCCTGTCCGAGGACAATACCAGTGTCTTCAACCAGGTGGTGAAAATCCACACCGGTATCTCCCTTTGCCCTGACCTTGATATCAAAAGCACCATGCATGCACAAAAGTTCCAGCATATGATCGAAAAAACCTATCCCGGTATTAATGTCCGCCTTTCCGCTCCCGTCAAGGTTAAATTGTACCTGAATTTCGGTTTCTCTGGTTTTTCTTTCTGCCTGCGCCCTTCTCACCGGCATACCTCCCCAAGGGACCTTTTAAGTTCCTCGATAAATATCTTGTTATGCTCGGGCGGGCATACGGTAACCCTGATATAATCCTTTAGGAGTTCTCCCGGGAATTTC
>Ga0334892_1003208_pt1 | contig 10824 bp, 11 predicted proteins | sample GraSluR3_MG_4_FD_207213 | JGI IMG/M metagenome (GOLD analysis project Ga0334892, IMG submission 207213) | Sludge microbial communities from methane-producing bioreactor in Wageningen University, Netherlands - Granular Sludge_15_04-R3 | ecosystem: Engineered > Bioreactor > Anaerobic >... | reverse complement strand
TTCCCTACGTCATGAGGCATTTCATACAATCAGACTCATCCCCGACTCTTCCGTGTCAACGTCAATCCACCAAATCCACTGATGACAGCGATATAAAATCCTAAATCATAGAACCAGCCCGTATTGTTCACTTCATACACGCGATATGTGTCATTGAACAATCCTAAAATGAGTGACACTGGCGCAATCCATCCGTGCCAGATGCCCCAGAAAAATCCTGCCGGGTCTGTCGTGTACGTTCCGTCTCCGGGGACACAGCCGCCGAGTAATGTGACGAGCGTCAACATCATGAATATGATTCCAATTCGTTTCATCGTTCATCCCTCCTGTTATGTGTATTCCCGATTATCGAAAAAAAGCACTGACAAACGTCAGCGCCACAATTGAACCGTATTCGCAAACTCGATATCTGTCGCCAATTCCCCGTCAAGTGCATGGATGTCGAAGTCTTCCCCATCGAGCCATTTTTGGAAGTCAAAGATGACCGGGTCACGGTCTCCACCGAGCGCAAACCAGGTCTCGAGCGTTTCTGGGAAATAAGCAGCCGTGTGAATCGTTCCCGCCCAGCTCTTATATAGTTCCGAGAAGACGCCTTTGTCAGTGTCGTTCATGAGACGGAATGCGCTCTCCGCATCTTGGATCAAGTGTTGCACGACCTTAATTTCCATCATGCGACGCGTCGAATCGTCGAGATGATAGCGGTTTTCATGTTGCAGTAACTCGAAATGATTCGTACAAATATTGGATTCCCGTACTTGGATGTCTCGCGGCGTCGCCTCGATTACACGTGTCTTCGACGATTTGTCGTGGACGACGTACGTGAATGAACCACGATGCGGAATTTCTTTTAATAAATCGACCGCTTCTTCCACGGTCGCGCATGTTTCCAGAATGATTCGTCCAATCATCTGACAGACGAACCCGTCCCCAGGTCGACGACGATTGATGAAATTGTAGCCCATGGCGAGTCCTTTTTCATTCATCCCGTCCATACGTCCGGTGACGCGAGAGACCGGTCCGATGACCGCGTACCCGTCATCCGGTTGAAAGACGTTGTAGCGACCGTCATACGTCATCGGGTGATAGTCGTAATTCCGAACGAGAAAGTTATCCCCTGTCAAAATCGAACATCCACTGATTGGATTGTTGACCCGAAAATGGCCGAAATGAAGTAACGTGTCGTTGAGTGACAACTTCAACTCATCTTGCAATCCAATCAACTCTTCCCAAATCTTTGGGGCAAATTCATCGAAGGCAGCCTTCGCCTCAGTCGCATCGATCTCAAATCGTGGGACGCGTAGTTTCCATTGGTCCGTTCGATTCTCGAGCAGTTGACTGCGCTTAATATATTTTCCTTGAAATCGTCCGAAGTCATAATGACTCCCCCGAAATTGTGTCAGTTCACTAGAGAATTGTTGCATGAAAAAACCTCCCTTGCGCCCATTATAGCGGACGTATGAGAGGTCTGTCTGAAGTGAGACTGTTTACAACTTGAACTGTTGACTCATTCGTTGCATATCCTCTGCCGTGCTCGACAAATCTTTGACGAGACGATTCATCGTCTCACTCGTCGCCGACATCTGTTCCGTGGAAGCGGCCACTTCCTCATTTCCGGCCGTACTTTCTTCCGAGATCGAAGCAATTTCAGACAGTCCATGTTGAATGTGATCCTGGTTCGTCTTCACTCGATCGAGTTGACCACGCATCGAACTCGTTAACTGTTGCATGTGACGAACGCTCTGTTCGATTTCAGTGAACGCACGTTTCGTCGATTCAAGTGTCGCTTTCCCTTCCTCTGCCGCCGTCATACTTTCTGTAAAGGTTTGACCGAGCGCAATCGAGTTTTGTTTGACGCTTCCGACGATTTCCGAAATTTCACTGACGGACTCCGCGACACTATCTGAGAGTTTCCGAATCTCCGAGGCGACGACGGCAAACCCTTTCCCGTGCTCACCGGCCCGAGCCGCTTCGATTGCCGCATTGAGTGCGAGCAAGTTCGTCTGTTGAGAGATTTGACGGATCATCGTAACCAGTTCTGTCACCTCGTCCGCTTGTTGTTCAAAGTCACGAACTTGTCCTTGTGATGTTTTCACTTGCGCATGAATGTGAGTCATTTTGTCGACAGCATTCTCCATGTAACGTAGACCATCCATCGTCACCCGACTGACGACTTCCGCCTGCTCACTCACTTGTTCTCCGTCCGATGTCGTTTGCTCGACAAGCGTTGAAAATTCATTCATATGTCCGTATAAACGCATCGTCAAGACACTTTGATTCTCGACACCGCTCGCAATCTCTTCCATCGTGTAGGCAATTTGACGAGAGGCATCGTTCACTTCTTCAGAGATACTCGAGACGTTCCCGCTCTCATCCCGTACCGTCTGTGCCGACGTTTGAATGCCAGAAATCAAATCTTTCAACATGTGTGTCATCTTATCCATCGATACCGTCAGACGTTTGATTTCGTCATTTGATTTCAACTGAATACCTTCAACCGCAGTCGTCGCCGTCGCCAAGTCGCCCTCAGCAATAGATGTGGCCACCCGTTCTAATGCTTGGAGCGGGCGTAATTTCCAGCCTAAATAACGCCAAATGATGATTGCTGATACGATAAGTAAAGCGAGGAGACCAATCAAGATTGGGGGTAAACTCTCCTTCAAGACGTCACCTGTAATTGCAGAGACTTCGGTAGCTGCCTTATCGATTCCAAGTACCCCGATGACTTCATTTCCTTGTTTGATCGGGACAAGCACGGTCACGTACTTCCCGTATTCTGGATCATCAATGACATCAGTCGTGACCGTCTCTCCTTCGAATGCCGCCGTTGCCCCTTCATACGTCATCGCTGTAGTTGGTGAACCGATTTCTGCGGCATCTGCCTCGTTCAAACCATCTACGATGATTTGGACTTCCTCGCCTTCTGTGGCAATGGTGTATACATACATCGCACCGATTTGCTGGCGATATGTATCTAAGTATTCACGTAGTTGCTCGTACTGCTCATTTTCTGACGGATTCGCCATGAAAGATGCATAAGCATCGGCATCCAACGATTCACTAATCCGTTCACCATCTTCGATTAATGTTGCATGTAACGTACTGAGTACGGAATGTTTCGTACTGAAATACTGTACCACTCCGAATGTGACGATGAGCAACGTAACAAAGACTAACATCGCTGCTAAAATCCTTGTCTGCAACGACTGTGATTTCTGTTTCATTTCAATTCCTCCATTCTCTCCTTACTCTTTTTATCGGATAGAACGAATTAATCTCCACAAAAAAACAGACGATTTTCGACAAAATCGTCTGTCCTTATTCAACATTTGTCGAATTGATGACTTCGAGCGGAATTGTGACTTCCGTCTCGCCTTCCTCTACGAGATGGAAGAGTGGGAGCGTCTCTGATACGAACAGGTCTGGGTCCACGTCTGTCTGATACTCATACGTTCGAATATCTTCTTCACGTTCTGCAATCAATTCGCCAAATGGAATCGCAATCCGTTCCCCTTCGACCTCATAACTCATGACCGTCGTCGGATCGAGACGACGATTTTCAAGCATACGAATGGTGAAGAGCATCGTCGTATTATTCGTTCGTTCCAAGGAGACGGCGATTGCATCAGACTGTCCCGCCCGCTTCTCAATCATGGTCTCATCCACATTCTGTTCGTAAACCACATTTTCCTCACTCGACTCTTCCGTTTGAAGTTGCTGACAACCCACAATCGTCATTAAGCCGACCAGTAACACAATAACTAAAGCACGCATCCCATTTCTCCTTACTTCAAGGCGAAAGTGAGTTCTGCTTCACAAGCAACTTCTCCATCGACCGTGGCCACGGCACGTCCTTTACCAATCGGTCCACGAATTTTCATGATTTCTACCTCGAGACGAAGTTGATCGCCTGGGACGACTTGACGTTTGAAACGGCAGTTGTCAATCCCTGCAAAAAAGGCGAGCTTGCCTCGATTCGATTCGTCTTTCAACATTGCAAAAGCACCGACTTGCGCGAGTGCTTCCACAATCAAGACACCTGGCATGACATTATAGTCTGGGAAATGCCCGTTAAAGAACTCTTCGTTCGCCGTGACATTTTTTAATCCGACAGCACGCTTCTTTTCTTCGACTTCGACAATTCGATCAATTAACAGAAACGGGTATCTGTGTGGGATTACTTCTTTGATTTGCTCAATTGTATACATCCATCCACCGCCTTTAAGAGGTTAGCCAAAAATCGGTGATATGGCGCCAGGTCTCGATGTCAAACACATCTTTCCAATCGCCTCCGCCAATGACGCTATATCCAATGACCGCTCCGAGGGCGAGCATCGCGATTGCCAACACTAAAACAACGAGCACACGCAGTAAGATCGGGAATCGACGATGATTCGACAATCGTGTTCGCTTCTTCTGCTTCGTCTCTTGTTCTGGTGAACCTTTTTGTTCTTCCGAACTCGTCTGTTCATCGTTCGCCACGTCCAACCATCCTTTCAGCTAAAAATAATTATATCATATTAGTACCTGGTATTAAAATGCGTAAATTGCTACCTTTTTAGTGTACCCTATGCAGAAAAGTCGAACAAGCATCCTTCCCTGTCAAAAGGCGAACGATTTTTTCCTTTCTCTTTAAATATGCTACGCTAAATATGCTACGCTTAAACTATTCAACGTCAGGAGGTTTATTTATGTGGAAAGAATTTAAAAAATTCGCAATGCGGGGGAACGTCATCGACTTGGCCATCGCTGTCGTACTCGGTGCAGCGTTCACTGCAATCGTGAACTCACTCGTCAATGATATCTTTATGCCGCTTCTCGGAATCATTATCGGAGGAATCGATTTTTCAAGCTTAAAAGCGAGTATCTTAGGCGTTGACGTTTTATACGGCAATTTCATCCAACAGATTGTATCCTTCTTCTTGATTGCCATCGCACTCTTCTTGATTGTGAAAGTCATCAATCGTCTACAACGCGAGAAAGAAGTAGAAGAAGCTGCTATTCCGACTCCAACGAAAGAAGAGCAACTGTTGACAGAGATTCGTGATCTGCTAAAAGATCGTTCTTTATGAATGCGAAGGCGCCCGACTACTGTCATGGCGCCTTTTCCATGAGGTGACGCACGCGTTGGACCGCATTCGTCAATAGTGGAGCTGCTTCCCAAATCGCTTCTTCTAACGTCATAATCCTCGACACGATCGGAAAAATGGCGATAATCCCCGATTCCATATGAGCGGTATAATCAGATTGTCCGGTGAAGACGAGAGTCGGGACCCCGTACGTATGCGCAAGACGTGCCAACCCGTACGGCGCTTTCCCCTCAAAGCTTTGCGTATCAAATTTGCCCTCCCCTGTAATCAGCCAATCTGCCTTTTCTAACTGTTCTTCGAGCTTAGACCACCTGATTACTTCTTCAATGCCACTCACATAAGTTGCGCCAAGCTGCAATAGCGCAAAGCCGATTCCGCCAGCCGCCCCTGCTCCAGGAAGTGCTCTTCTATCCATTTCAAAACGGTTCGCGTAGTGATCGAGAATCCGGTCGTATCGCCTCACTGCATCTATCGCCAACCCTTTCTGGGGTCCGAACACATACGCTGCCCCGCTTTCACCAATCAACGGGTTCTGTACATCGGAAGCCATTCGCCATACGACCTCGCGCGCTCGCGGATGAAGGCCCGACCAATCGATTGATGCCACCTCGTCTAGTTGGTGGGGGATGGTCGATAACACAGAGCCGTTCGCATCAAGAAAACGAACACCTAACGCTTCGAGCAATCCTTTCCCACCATCCATCGTCCCGCTCCCTCCGAGCCCGATGGTGATGCTCTTCGCCCCACGCTCTAGCGCTTGAACGATCTGATGCCCGACTCCGACTGAACTGTAGCGCCACGGATCGACGTGGGAGAGGAGCGTCAGTCCTGTCGTTTCCGCCACTTCGATCACAGCATGCTTCGTTGACGGCTCGAAACCGAAACGCGCAACGCGTCGTGTCCCGTCCAAACACATGACGCTTTCTTCTATAATGGTCCCATCCGCATGCGCCGCGAGCCATGCATCTAAAAATCCTTCTCCTCCATCTGCGATTGGAATGGCAGTGACCTCATGTCCTTCAAGCGCCCGACAGACCGCTTGATTTGCTTCCACACTTGAAAGTGAACCTTTGAATGAATCCATCGCGACCACAATCCGCATCGGTCGTTCCCCTCCTTAGTCTATAAAAAAGCCGCTTCTCGGCTCGAGAAGCGGTATGCGTTATGGACGTAATGCCGTGACAAGGCCCATCATCTGGTCACTCATGGACATGGCCCGTGAGTTCATTTGATACGCACGTTGTGTGATGGTCATATCGGTCATCTCTTTCGTCAAATCCACGTTCGATGACTCGAGTGTCCCTTCAATCAATAGATTTCCGAGCGGACGATCGACTTCGGTCTCCAAATCGGCTGCGAATACGTTATCTCCGAGCGGGCGTAATTCCGACGTATTGCGGACTTCTACGATGTCGAGACGTCCGAATTCTTGCTCCACGCCATTCACACTCGCGACGACCACACCGTCTTGACGAATGCGTTGATTCGTCGCATCGTTCGGCATCGTAATCGGATTGCCGTCGTCTCCAAGAAGTGGATTTCCGTTCACATCGACAAGCGTCGTCTCGTCACCGACCGACAATTGCATGTTCCCACTTCGTGTCACCCCGACACCGTTCGGCGTGTCCACGACAAAAAATTGACGACTCGCCTTCAAAAAGACATCCAATCCGCGATCTGTCGTACGCACTTGTCCGATATTGAACTGCTGTGTAATATCGGCGACATGTCCACCGACTCCAATCCGAATCCCGTTCGGTGTGTCCCGACCGACTTCGAATTCCGGACGCGGTTGGTTGTTATACGCCTGCGACAATAGCGAAGCAAAATGCCCTTGTTGCCGCTTGAAGCCGACCGTATCGACGTTTGCGATATTGTGACCTGTCACATCCAATTGACGTTGGAGTTGAGACAGAGAGTTGACCGAGTTATAAATGGACTGCATGGTGTTCCTCCTTAACGAATACGAGCGATTTCGATTGCCCGCTCGGCACTTTTATCATACGCTTGGACGACTTTTTGATTCGCCTCGAACTGACGATACGTCATCATCAAGTCTGCCATCGTCTGGTCGAGGTTGACGTTTGCTTCTTCAATAAATCCTTGTAACACTTCGACCTGGGCCGGTGCCGGCGCATCCCCCGTCACACGCCAGTCATTCCCGACTTGTTCAAGCGTCGTCAAGTCATCGATTTGATAGGCACCGAGTGTCGCCACATTTTGCCCGAGCGAAGTGATGACGCCATCTTTTCCTACTTGAAACTCACTCGATGGCAGTTGGATCCGTTCTCCTTCATCAGAAAGGATATATCCGCCGTCCGCAGAACGAAGGAAGAGCGCCTCATCGATCGAGAAACGTCCATTTGTCGTATATAACGTCTCGCCGCCCTGTTCGACTGCAAACATCGGGGCTCCCGTAAAATCAGTAGGTGCCTTTAAATACAAGTCGGTCGGGCTACCGGATTCTGTGATACTTCCAGCTGAGAAACGGGGCATTGTTTCTTGAAGATAGACCCCCATCGATAGGGTGCCTACTTCTCCCTTCACGCGCGATTTCGCGTTATCCGGATTGCTGACTTGTGCGAGTAGCATCTCTGGGAACGAACGAACCACGCCGTCAGATGCTTTGAAGCCTGGTGTTCTCACATTACCAAGGTTGTTGCTCAAAATCTCTTGTTGGCGTTGCAGGGCATTCATCGCTCCCGCTGCTGTATATAATCCGCGTAGCATAATCGTCTTCCTTTCATCCTATAACATGATTCACTCTCTATATCGTACCAAACGAGCGTGACATTCACCGTTTTTTCAAAAAAAGTTCATCCCAAAAATTAGGATGAACTTTCTTCGTTGACATGTTCGACCATTGGTAACTCGACAATCATCGTCGTTCCTTCGCCAAGTTGAGATTGAACAGAGATGGTACCACCGTGCAGTTGAACGATCTCTTTACAGATCGCTAAACCTAAGCCGGTTCCACCGATGCGTTTACTTTCTTCCGAGGCCGAACGATAAAATTTATCAAAGATTCGTTCTGCATCTTCTTCCGAAAGACCTAGCCCTTCGTCCGATATCCCGATTTGAATCGTGTCACCCTCACACGTGACATCAACCGTCACATTCCCACCGTTCGGTGAATATTTGATGGCATTGTTCAGGATGTTCGAGAAGACTTGACGCAATTGGGCCGGATCTCCCGCGACAAATAGCGATTCATCACAATCAAAGTGGAAGAAATGATGCTCCGTCGACCCTGCGTGAATTTCGAGTAAATCTGATAATAAATCATAGAGACTCTCTACTTTAAAGTCAGGTACGCTCATACCCGCCTCCATTTTTTGAACATCTAACAAGTCACTCACGAGCCGCTCGAGTCGCTTCGTCTCACTCGCAATCATGTCTAAATAGCGTTCTCGTTTCGCGTTTTCCAATTGACGACTTTTGAGTAGTTCTGAAAACCCGAGAATCGAGGTAAGAGGCGTCCGCAGTTCATGAGATACTGTCGCCACAAGCTCAGTCTTCAAGCGATTGATTTCTGTTTCCTGGGTAATATCTCGTGACACGAAGATGACACCCACGCGTTCCGTTTGAAGATCAATCGGTTCGGCGTACATGCGAATCGTTTTCTGACCTTCCTGCATCGTATACGTGAACGTTTCATCGAACATGCCCTCTTCTTTAGCACGCTTCGTGAAGCGATTCAGTCCCTCTTGATCATCAATTTGATTCATGAACATCGGGTAATACATCGCAATCGGGTATAGACTGTCCCGTTCTGTTGTCGGAATCGGATGTTCATATAAATCAAAGAGCGCACTGTTCCCAAAGCGTTCATTCGTTTTGAGTTCCGTGTAGACGATGGAATCGCGCATCGTGTGCAAAATTCGAGCGGTCTTCTCTCGTTCGAGATCCACTTGATCTTGTTGGCTCCGAAGGGAGGTCGCCATCTCATTAAACGCTTTCGACAACTGTCCGACTTCGTTTTGTAGCGGTTTAATCGGGATGAGCGTTGCGCTCGGGTTGCTCGCGAGACGCTCACTGTTTACCATCAGCGTCTGCAGTTGATTGGTCAACCTTAAAATATATGGCTGCAACCCGACAAACAATATGAACAATGCCCCTAGTAGAATCAAAAGCCACATCCATTGGGCTTTCACTAACTGTTTTGACAGCGCATCTCGCAATTCACTTTCTTGAAAGTCAAGGTTCTGTCGATAGTCGGTAAAGACCGATTCCATATCGACGATGCTCGCACTCATATCGGCAACACTACTTGAGTTCAGTTTAAATCGCGTCTGAGTCGATGTTTCATTTTTCGGCATGAATTGCCCTACGGTGCGCATCTGCAGGAACGATTCATCGATTTCTCCTGCCTGCTTCGCAATCACATACTGCTCAAGTGCCGGCATGACGCGTGTCGTATAGATCTTGAAGAGAAGTCTCGCATCCTCTGCGAACTGTACTTCTTCCGCGTTTCTTGCCTGTTCTTCGAACCAGGTCGTTTGCTCGTCGATATTCGTTTGAGCTGTTCGTACTTCTTCTAATAGTGCACGTTCTCCTAGCAGGACGTGCCCTCGTAATTCGTATTGCATCGATTGCCACGTTTCAAACAGGTCTGTCGCCCGTGCACGTTGCTCACTGATTCGTTCTAATTTTACGGTCGTCTCTTGAATCGATTGCTGTGTATAAAAATAGGTTCCAATCGATGTGAGTGTCACTAAGGCAATCAATATATAGAAAATCGTCATAACTTGTCGACTAATGCGTTGTTCAATCCAACGTTTCATGGAATGCCTTCTTCCTTCACTCTTAGAATGCCTCACTTCGTACGGTGAATGACTTTTTCTGTTCAAACAAAAAAAGTTCGGGTACGATGATGAGACGGAGAGTCACTTCAAAAATTCATTCACCTATTAGGAAGAATAACGGAATGACCTCACAAGAAACTCACAAAGATTGAAGGGAATGTGTTCATGACGCGTAATCGAATGACGTTTATCCTCATCCTTGTGATGTTGGTTGGCGTCAGTCTCACTTTATTGATTCGACATCAGTCAATCAATCCGATCGTCACCGTTAACAAGGGCGAAGCTTCTCTTCGCTCGTCTTCTGTTGACGAAGAAATCTTACGACTAGACGGTTCATGGCGCTATGAGTCAGGGATTGTCACCCAAGTTGATCGCCGCTCCTATCGAACCATTCCGTTTACAACCCCTTATCGTGAATCCACCTATGAACTCGATCTCGCGTTGCCGAACGGTACGTATGCCTTGCTCATTCCAAAGTCCCTCTCCTCTTCTACGATTTTGATCGATGGGAAAATCGTTGAAACGATACAAATTGGAAACAATCGTCTCGTCGAGCAGCCGTCTCTGCTCTTGCTCGATGATGAAACAAAACAATTCCGACTGACGATTCAACATGAACGACAGGCAGGTAATTTTGCACCCATCGAAGAAAGTATATTAGTCGGACCGTTACATGCCATCATGACCACGCAAAACGCTTATGCCGGCTACGAATTTTTCATGTTGCTCATTTCACTTTTGATTGCCATGTTCTATGCCATCGTCTATCTCTTTCACCGAAATGAACGGTTGTATGGTTTCGGAACAGCTTTCTTTTTGTTGACGAGTTTTTCAATCATGTCCCGAGACGGCATGTGGATCTCGGGTAGTGATAAGTTGACGTTAAGTTTAGCCTTACTGAGCATCATCATGTTAATCGAGTTTTCGCGATG
>Ga0334892_1003207_pt1 | contig 10825 bp, 9 predicted proteins | sample GraSluR3_MG_4_FD_207213 | JGI IMG/M metagenome (GOLD analysis project Ga0334892, IMG submission 207213) | Sludge microbial communities from methane-producing bioreactor in Wageningen University, Netherlands - Granular Sludge_15_04-R3 | ecosystem: Engineered > Bioreactor > Anaerobic > Unclassified... | reverse complement strand
CAAGCCAGGTTCGACAGCGCCGGCCGCATTCTTCTGCCCGCATTTCTGAGAGAGACTGCAAATCTCAATGAAATTGCGATCGTGGTCGGCAGCGGAGAATATTTCGAGCTCTGGTCCCCAGAAAACTGGCAACTGCAGCAAACATCGCTGAACGATATCGAAGCGAACGAACAACGATTCAGCGCCCTGGATTTAAAAACCCTACAATGAACGGCTCAATTCATGGGGGGGGAACGTCATCGGGCAAAGATGACAGCCTATTTCCCCACCAACCAGTTCTTTACCATGAAGTACTGGAGGCTTTATCGCCAACTTCCGGTCGAGATTACCTCGATGGGACGCTGGGCGCAGGCGGCCATGCTGAAGGCATCCTGATCGCTTCAGCACCCCACGGCAGGCTGCTCGGCATTGACCTCGACCTGGAGGCGCTCACGATTGCTCGTCAGCGCTTGATGGTTTATGGTGATCGTGTGATCATCGATCAGGCTTCCTACCAAAACGCACCCGAGATCCTGAAAAGGATCGGCTGGCGCCATGTCGACGGAATCCTGCTGGACCTTGGCGTTTCATCCATGCAGATTGACCAACCTGAACGGGGCTTTTCTTTTATGAAAGAGGGTCCCCTGGATATGCGGTTCAATCAAAGTGCGGGTTCAAGCGCCGCCGAACTGGTCAACACTCTGAACGAGAAACAGCTGGCAGACATCCTCTGGAAGTTTGGGGAGGAAAGGTTTTCTCGCAGAATTGCCCGTGCAATTGTGGCGGCAAGACCGCTGCACTCCACAGAAGAATTGGCTAATCTGGTCAAAAGAGCTGTTCCAGGATATGAACCCCATCTGCATCCAGCCACCCGTACCTTTCAAGCGCTCAGGATCGCTGTCAATCAAGAGCTTCAGGTGATTGCTGAAGCTCTGCCACGGCTGCTGGACTGCCTGGCACCTGGCGGCAGGATCGCTGTGATCAGCTTTCATTCACTTGAAGATCGAATCGTGAAAGAAGCTTTCAGGCGAGAAAGTCGGGATTGCATCTGTCCACCAGAACAACCGGTATGCACCTGCAATCACACCGCCACAATCCGGTTAATGAACAGGAAGCCGGTGACAGCGACAGAACGGGAAATTTTGGAAAATCCGCGGTCCAGGAGTGCCAGGCTGCGGGTCGCAGAAAAAATTGAACAGGCACAATCATTGCAAGGTTAACGTTATGAACAACCGAATCATACAAGCTTATAAACAAGCCCCCTGGCGAGTCCAAATACAATGGATTGGCCTGTTTTTGCTTGCGTTGGTCCTCATTACAGCCATTATAGGCATTTACTTAAATGTAAGTGCCCAGGCAGCGACTTCAGGGCGAATGATTCAGTTCATCGAAAGAGATTCTGAGGAGATCGCCAATGAAATTGCTGAGCTGACTGCCAACCTCGCAAAAGCAAAATCCGCCGAAAGGATGCTCGAACGAGCGGAGGCCATGGGATTCCGAATGCTGGACCCTGCTGCAGCAGTGTATCTTGAAATCCCTGGGTTTGATCCCAGTACAGATCTCGAACTTGCCCCACCCAGAGTGAACACGATTTCCGAATCGCCTATTATCCGTTCTGCCTATAAATCATCGCTGTGGGAATGGTTTGTAAAGCAGATTTGGCAAATGCCAGCCAGCAGCCTGGAACCTGCGGGAGAAAGTGTGCCATGAACAAGCAATCTCTCTGGCGTTACGTTTTCGTTACTGCAGCCTGTGCAATTTTTGGCATTGCGATCGTGGTGCAGCTGGTAAGGATCAATTACACCACCTACGCAAAGGAGCTCCTCGAGAAGTCACAGGACTATCAGGGGGTGGAAAAAACCATCTACCCGCCACGCGGCACCATTTATGACCGCTCAGGGCATATTCTTGCCACCAACAAGATCGGATACGAGCTGGGAATCGAACTTAAATCTGTGGTAGATCCTGAATCGATTGCGTTTGCCACCGCCAGCATCTTGGAAAACATGGATTACGCGGCCATTTATCAAATTGCCAGCACAGAAAAAAGAGAGATCGAAAACCGATATTTCGTGCTTTCCAGCTATGTGAGCAAAGAAGACATTGAAGAGCTGGAAAAGCTGGAAGAAACCTATGCCCTGCGCAGAACCGAGACCAAATCCTTCAAACCCAGCCTTTCCGGGTTGGTTTGGACGCCCATGCAGCAGCGCACTTATCCTGAAGGCACGTTGGCTGCCAATGTGCTCGGATTTTACAACTACTTCTCGCGTGAAACCGCCCAGGGCGTTTATGGCGTCGAGGAAGCATATAACCGCCTGCTGACTGGCAAGCCCGAAAATATTTACCTTCCCAACGATCCCTACCTGGTTGAGGTGCTGCCCGAGATCAACCCGGGTGCCAGCCTGGTGTTGACCATTGACCGTGAAATTCAAAAAATGTTGGAAGACACCCTTGCTGAGGCAATTGATTGGTCTGGCGCTGTGGGTGGAACAATCATCGTGGCTGACCCGGAAACAGGCGAAATCCTGGGCATGGCAAGCACCCCCTTCTTCAACCCCAATGCTTACTGGGAATATGAGGAAACCTTCCCCGGTATCACCCCGTATAACCGGGCAATTGGCACGGCCTATGAGCCTGGTTCTGTCTTCAAAGTCATCACCATGGCAGCAGCCCTGGATAGCGGCGTGGCTGACCTGAATACCACTTACAACGACGCCACCGGCGTCTATTGGGTGGCAAACAGCTGGCCGATCTATAACTGGAATTATGGCGCATGGGGCGTGCAGGACATGACTGGATGCATGCAGTATTCATTAAATGTCTGCCTGGCGCACCTCGCCATTGACCTGCTCGGACCAGACCTGTTTTATCAATACCTGCAAGCTTTTGGCTTTGGCAGAAGCAGCGGCATTGACCTGGCAAGCGAAGCCAATTATCCCCTGCGAATTCCTGAAAACAACCAGTGGGTTGAACTTGATCTTGCGACCAACTCCTTCGGTCAGGGCATTGCCGTCACGCCCATCCAAATGGTGACTGCCGTTTCAGCCATCGCCAACGATGGCAAAATGATGACCCCTCACGTTGTCCGTAGTGTTGTAGATCGTGGGCAGCAATATGATGTGGCCCCCCAGGTCATCAACACACCTGTTTCTGCAGAGACTGCAAGAACACTGACGGATATGCTGGCAATTGCCCTCGAAGAAGAGGCTTCAATTGCCCTGGTGGAAGGGTATCGTGTTGCGGGCAAAACGGGCACAGGCGAAATTCCTACTGAACTGGGATATACCAGCTCCCAAACCAACACTTCCTTTGTGGGTTGGGGACCGGTGGACGATCCCAAGTTTGTCGTTTATGTGTGGCTCGAAAAACCCACTATCTCACAGTGGGGCTCTGAAGTGGCGGCGCCGGTCTTCAGAGACGTCGTGGAAAAATTAGTGGTCTTAATGCGCATCCCACCGGACAATATCCGGCTAGGACTGACAAGCGAATAAACAAGGAAATTGTGATCACACTGAACGCATTACTTACCGCACTCACAAAAGAAAGTATCACAACGCTGGATAGACCCATCAGCAGTGTTGTGATCGACTCGCGTGAGGCTTCAAGCGGCAGCCTGTTTATTGCCCTTCCCGGGGAAAGGGTCAACGGGCATGATTTTGTGCAGGAGGCATTTGATCACGGCGCTCAGTTCGCCTTGATTGACCAACCTGTTGAAGGCAATTTTCACACCGAAGATTTACGCCAGGGCTGCTTTAAGCCGGAGCGTTTCACACCATCCTTGCCCATCTGTCTGCGGGTTGATAACACCCTCCAGGCGCTCCAAACGCTTGCCGCTTATTGGCGGGAACAGCACGCCCTGCGAGTGATTGGAATTACGGGCAGTGTGGGAAAAACCTCCACCAAAGAACTGGCTGCAGCTCTGCTATCGCAAAAATTCACTGTGCTCAAAAACCCAGGAAATCGCAATAACGAAATTGGTCTCCCGCTCACCGTCCTGGAACTGGATAAAAATCATGACTGTGCCGTTTTGGAGATGGGATTTTATGTTCCCGGTGAGATCCAAATCCTGTGCAGCATTGCCAGACCCCATGTCGGTTTGGTCACAAATATCGGCACGGTGCACGCCGAGCGCGCTGGCTCACAAGAAGCCATCGCCAGGGGGAAGGCGGAACTGGTTGAATCCTTGCCTGCCGATGGGGTCGCCATCCTCAATCTGGATGATCCCTGGGTGCGGCAAATGCAAAATCAAACCCGGGCACGTGTCCTCACCTATGCAGTCAACCAAAACGCCGACCTGACTGCCAGTGCAATTCAATCACAGGGACTGCAGGGCATTTCTTGCCAGGTTCATTACCAGGGTGAAAGCCATCCCATCCACTCCCCCCTCCTTGGCGAGTTTTCAGTGTACACCCTTCTGGCGGCAACCGCGGTTGCCCTTTCAGAAGGCTTAAGCTGGGAAGAGATCACCACGGGCCTTTCCCAAACCCGGGTTGACCTGCGAATGCGCCATTTCACCCTGCCTGATGGTGTCATCATACTGGATGACTCCTATAATGCAGCGCCCGAATCAACCATCGCCGCACTTAAGCTGCTGCAAAGTTTGCAGGGAAGACGAGTGGCAATCCTGGGTGATATGCTGGAATTAGGTCCCTATGAACAACAGGGGCATCAAGCCGTCGGCAAAATGGCTGCACTATCAGCAGATTTGCTGATCCTGGTGGGGGAACGTTCACGGGTCACAGCCAAAGCCGCACTTGAGAATGGCTTTGCCAAAGAAAACCTGCATTGGTTCAAAGATTCCAGCCAGGCATCAATCCCTTCATCAAATCTTATCCAACCGGGAGATGTTGTATTGGTCAAAGGATCCAACAGTATGCACATGGATCTGATCGTGAACGCATTGGAGGTGAAACCATGATGGAAAACACCTCAGTGGCCATCGCAATCAGCGGTCTCAGCTTCATCATGACGGTCATCTGGGGAGAACCCCTGATTCATTTGCTGCAGGCTTGGCGCATTGGAAAGATTATCCGAGAAGACGGTCCTGCCCAGCACCAGCTCAAAACCGGTACGCCCACCATGGGCGGTTTCATGTTTCTGATTCCGGTGACGTTGCTGACGATCCTGTTCAACGCAGTATCTATTTTCGGCTTCAACCTGCTGGGGCGCTCAGTGCTGTTGCCGCTGGTCACCATGTGGGCTTTTGCATTTTTGGGTATGGTGGATGACTGGGAAGGAATTCGCGGTCCCCGGCGTGGACTTGGCATGCGTGCCAAAACCAAGTTTGGGTTCCAGATTGTACTGGCGATTGCGATTGCCTTTGCCCTGCGAGATATTCTTGAAGTGCCCCAGCTGCTCTGGTTCACAGCAGAAGAACCAATCAGCCTCGGCGCATTGTATATTCCAATTGCCGTCTTCATCATTGTCGGCACATCCAACGCAGTCAACTTCACCGATGGGTTGGACGGTCTTGCAGGCTTGATCGCCGCCACTGCTTTTGCAGCCTTTGGTTTTGTGGGCATCATCCAGGGTCAACATTATTTAGCCCGCTTCTGCTTTTCTCTTGTCGGTGCCTTGTTTGGCTTTTTATGGTTCAATGTGCACCCAGCCAAACTTTACATGGGAGATACCGGTTCACTTGCCCTGGGCGCAACCCTGGCGGTTGTCGCTCTGATGACCGGTCAGTGGTTGATCATTCCGTTGATCGCAGTGATTCCGGTCAGTGAGGCATTGAGCGTGGTCATTCAAATTTTATATTTTAAGGCTACCGGCGGCAAGCGCTTCTTTAAAATGGCGCCTTTACATCACCATTTTGAACTCTTGGGTTGGAGCGAAACGCAAGTCGTTCAACGGTTCTGGTTGATCAGCCTGGTATTCACTATGCTTGGCATAGCACTGGTTTTTGTGGAGTAAATGATGTCTGATTGGCAAGGAAAGAAAGTGGTCATGATTGGCGCAGCCCGACAGGGTATTGCGCTCACACGCTACCTGGCTGAGAAAGGTGCATCGGTCATTCTCAATGACAGACGATCTGATGAAGAACTCTCAGCCATCAGGCAGGAGCTGAGCGATCTGAATATCCAATGGGCAACCGGTGCTCACCCGTTCGAGATCCTCGATGGTGTGGACCTGGTCTGCCTTTCGGGCGGCGTTCCCCTGGACCTGCCAATGGTGCAGGAGGCATCCAGGTTAAATATCCCCCTCTCTAACGACTCACAAATCTTCCTGGAAGAAGCACCCTGCCAGGTGATCGGGATTACCGGTTCGGCAGGAAAGACCACCACCACAGCCCTGGTGGGCGAAATTGCCCGCCAACATTATCTGCTGAGAAAACCCAATAACCGGGTTTGGGTCGGTGGAAATATCGGCAATCCGCTCATCCAAGATCTGGACAAAATGCGGCCTGATGATCTGGCTGTGATGGAGCTATCCAGTTTCCAATTGGAGATCATGACACGCTCCCCTCATGTTTCAGCCATCCTGAACCTGACGCCCAATCACCTGGACCGCCACAAGACGATGCCAAAATATATTTCCGCCAAAGCCCAGATCCTTACCCACCAATCGGCAGAGGATATTGCCGTTCTCAATCGGGATGATCCAAACGTTCGGGATCTTTACCCCGAGGTAAGGGGGCGCCGGATTACTTTTGGAATCAATCCCCCACATGACCGGCAAGACGCCACCTATTATAAACGCGGCAAGCTCTATCTGCAAGCCAGCGGACAGGTGGCTAAGATCATTAAATCCGATCTGATCAACCTGCGCGGCGCCCACAATCTCTACAACGTACTGGCGGCAATTGCTATCTCTGCCGCAGCTTCTTTCTCCATCCAAGCCATTTACGATGGCATCACATCCTTTGAGGGCATCCCGCACAGACTCGAATTTGTGCGCACTTTGAACGGAGCCGACTGGTATAACGATTCGATTGCCACCGCCCCTGAAAGGGCAATTGCTGCCCTCAACGCTTTTGATCAGCCCATCGTTTTACTGGCAGGCGGACGGGATAAAGACCTGCCCTGGGATAAATTCGCCCAGTCCGTAAGGCAAAAAGTGGATCACCTGGTTCTGTTCGGTGAATCCGCCGACCTGATTCGGAAAGCGCTTGGCACGCTAACGCCAGAACAGCGACCCTTTTCACTGGATCAATTCCAGACCCTCAAAGAAGCTGTTACGAAAGCATATGAGGTCTCACAGCCTGGAGATATCGTCCTTTTATCACCGGGCGGGACAAGTTTTGACGAATTTACCGACTTTGAAGAACGTGGAAGGTTGTTTACACAATGGGTGAAGGAACTTACGTAACAAAACAAAATACCACTTCAAAGAAGGCGCCCTCCTTTCGGCTGGGGTTTGATGTCCCCTTTCTGCTGATTGTGATTGTCCTCCTTGTTTTTGGCTTGCTGATGGTCTATTCGGCAAGCTGGGATTTTTCCATTGCTATGGGTCAGGGTCCTACCTATCTTTTCCGCCGCCAGGTGTTGTGGGTCTTCTTAGGGCTGATTGGAGCCACAGTCACAAGTTTGATCAACTATCACTTCTACCAAAAGTTCCTCGTTCCAATGTGGTTTGGCACGCTGTTGCTGCTTCTGGCAGTCCTGATTGTAAACGAGGGGAGCAGTGGTGAGGTAACCCGTATGCTCGTGGGCGGATCCATTCAGCCCTCCGAGCTGGCTAAAGCAGTCATCATTATTTATTTATCATTCTGGCTCTACCGGCGTATGGACTCCATCAACGACGTCCAGGTCGCGTATATCCCCCTGATCGTGATCCTGGCAATCACCTTCAGTTTCATCATGTTGCAGCCAGACCTGAGCGCAGCCCTGACCGTGCTCATGCTTGGCGTCATTTTATTCTTCCTGGCTGGCGGTGATTGGAAAATCATTCTGATCGTCTTTGTGCTGGCGGTATTGATAGGCACGCCTCTAATTTACCTCTATCCCACCGGGCGGGCACGCATCACCTCCTACCTGACCAGCCTGAATAACCCGCTTGAATCCAGCTATCACATCCAGCGCAGCCTGGAAGCCATTGTCAAAGGCGGCTGGTTTGGCGCAGGGATTGGACAGGCAGACACCAAATTTACCGGGCTGCCGCTGGCGCCAACCGACAGCATTTACGCCGTCATTGTTGAAGAAACCGGAATTATCGGAGGATTATTCGTTGTTTTGATGTTCGTCTTGTTGGTGTGGCGTGGGTTTAAGATTGCTAAAAGAGCGCCAGACCAATTGGGATCGATGCTGGCTTTTGGACTGAGTGCCTGGATTGGGCTTGAAGCCTTGATGAATATGGCTGTCATTGTGGGTCTGATCCCTTTCACGGGGAACGCCCTGCCCCTCATCAGTGCTGGGGGTTCCAGCATGGTGGTGACGCTGACGGCATTAGGGATTGTTTTGAATGTTTCAAGATCATCCAACAATCAAATCTCAACAGAAAGGAGCCCGCACAGTGCGGTTGTTGATCTGCGCAGGCGGGACGGGCGGGGGAGTGTATCCCGCCATCACCGTTCTCGAAGCTCTCGAGCTTGATAAAGATTCTGTGATGTGGGTCGGCAGTCACGGTGGCATGGAGGAAGCATTGGTCACTCGACAGGAAATACCCTTTACATCGATAGACGCGGCTGGGGTGCATGGCGTCGGTATTCGCCGTTTGCCAGGCAATCTCTGGAAACTGCTCAAAGGCGTTTTTACCTCCAGCCACATCCTGAAAGCATTTAACCCTGACGTCCTGCTCTTTACAGGCGGCTATGTGGCCATACCTATGGCTGTCGCAAGCATCCGCAAACCCTCGGTGCTGTATGTGCCGGACATTGAGCCTGGCTTAGCCCTCAAAGCGCTGGCACGCTTTTCAGATCACATTGCACTGACAACAGACTCCTCAAGCGCTTATTTCCCCAACAAAAAAAAACTGACAGTCACAGGCTATCCTGTCAGGCCGGAGTTCAAGATGTGGACCCGTGAGAAAGCGCAGGATTATTTCAAGCTGGAACCCAACCTGCCAACCCTTGCAGTCGCCGGCGGCAGTAAAGGGGCGCGGTCAATCAATCTGGCATTATTAAAAATCCTTCCGCAATTACTGGAAAAGATGCAAATCATCCACATCAGCGGACACCTCGATTGGGAAACAGTGGATGAAAACGCAAAAACACTGCCTCCCGAAAAGGCAAAACGATATCATGCATTCCCATATCTGCACGAATTTGGAGCGGTTTTAGGCGCCGCAGATTTAATTGTTTCCAGGGCTGGTGCGTCAACTTTAGGAGAATATCCTCTCTTTGGACTGCCAGCAATCCTGGTTCCTTATCCCTATGCCTGGCGCTATCAAAAAGTTAATGCCAGCTATCTGGAAGATCGTGGGGCAGCAGTGATTCTGAGGGACGAAAACCTGCAATCGGATTTGCTATCCACAGTTCAAAACATGATATCAGATCAAGATCTGCTTCAAAAAATGAGCCGGGCAATGTCCAGCCTGGCAACACCAGATGCAGCGGCAAAAATTGCGAAAATTGTGCGCGAGATGGCTGCCCAGCCCGATGGAGGTGCACTCACGTGATCAGTTTAAATGTTCTCTTCTGGATGTATGTGGTGTTATTCGCCCTGATCGGTGGGATACGCGGTTGGGCTAAAGAAGTAATGGTCTCTGCGGGCGTGATTGTTGCCATTTTCCTGGTAACCATCATGGAAAACTTCATCCCCTTTATCAAAAATTCGCTCACACCCGAATCCTCCTTTTGGGTCAGGATGGGAACTTTAGCAGTGATGACATTTTTTGGTTACCAGGGCCCAAATATTCACAGGATGATTGACAGCGGACGCTTTGTCCGTGACCGTTTTGAGGATGTCTTGTTAGGTTTTTTTCTTGGTGCAGTCAATGGTTACCTCATTTTTGGGACGGCATGGTTCTACTTGATGGAAGCAGGTTATCCCTTTGATTGGATCTCTGCACCGGACGAACTGACCCAGGCAGGCCACAATGTGATGGCATTGATCAAGATTTTGCCCCCGCAATGGCTGACTGCACCAGCTATTTACATTGCTGTGGCACTCATATTTGTCTTTATTTTGGTGGTGCTTATTTGATGAAACACGTTCACTTCATTGGGATTGGCGGTACAGGGCTTTCGGCAATTGCCCGACTGCTGCGTGAGAGAGGCTACACAGTCAGCGGATCTGACCGAACGGCTTCCCCGCTCTTCGACGCGCTCACAGCAGCAGGCGTGAAGACCTATCTCGGGCATGCACCCGAACAGGTTGCTGGCGCGGATCTCGTCGTCCGATCTTCAGCCATTCCCAACGATAATCCCGAAGTCCTTGCGGCGCTGAATGCCGGCATTCCAGTCGTCAAACGCTCAGATTTCCTGAGCGAACTAACAGCCGGTAAAGAAACGCTGGCAATCGCGGGCACGCATGGAAAGACGACCACAACAGGGATGTTGATCTGGATCCTTGAAAATCTAAGCGCCCACCCCAGCTTCATCTCGGGGGGCGTCGTTACCCAGCTCGGGTGCAATGCCCGAGCAGGTTCTGGCCCCCATTTTGTGATTGAAGCCGACGAATATGATTCAATGTTCCTCGGCCTGACGCCCAAAATTGCAGTCATCACCAACATTGAACACGACCATCCAGATTGCTTCCCAACAGAAGCCGATTACCTCCAGACGTTTTCAAGTTTTCTTTCGCTTGTCCGGCCAGACGGCCTGGCAATCATCTGTCGTGACGATCCAAACGCACGAGCCCTGATGGATCAATTCAAAGCTGAGAAACTGCTGGCATTCGGCTACGGCCTATCAGCAGATGCGGATTATCGGGCAGAGAATGTTCAATTCGTGGATGGATTGCCGAAG
>Ga0334892_1003203_pt1 | contig 10841 bp, 9 predicted proteins | sample GraSluR3_MG_4_FD_207213 | JGI IMG/M metagenome (GOLD analysis project Ga0334892, IMG submission 207213) | Sludge microbial communities from methane-producing bioreactor in Wageningen University, Netherlands - Granular Sludge_15_04-R3 | ecosystem: Engineered > Bioreactor > Anaerobic > Unclassified... | reverse complement strand
TCATAATTTTTTTGACTTAAAAAAATGTCATTTTCTCACTGGAAAAGAACTCTTTTAATAATTTCACTCTTTTGTTACTTGTGCTCAATGGTGATCGTATTTCTAGACAATCATCATGCTTATCGCTGGATTTCATTTTCTTTATCTATCTTGCCTACATTGCTTGTTTTATTTGTATATTTAAGCTCATTAAAAATTAAGGTTGGGGTTATCAAAAACAAAGAAAAACTGTGTCTCTTGCTCATTGTCTTGCTAGCAGTTATTTCTAGATTTTATTTATTGGGTAGTTATCCCTTTGTTAGCCTTGGCGATGAAGTTAGAGATTCTGGATATCACACTCAAAGAATTGCGCGAGGAGAGATAACGAATTTATTTGAGTACGGTAGTTATTCAAGTCAAGGACTGATTATTCCCACACTCACTTTACCCTTTTTATTAATTTTTAAAAATTCCGTCTTTGTTTATCGTTTTCCGGCTGCATTTGTCTCGATCTTTGATATAGTCTTGATTTTTTTATTGTTGACGAACTCAACAAAAAATAAACTTAGTTCTTTTTTGGGAACATTAGCCATCATCTCATTACCACTGCACCTATATTACTCTAGAACAGAGTTTGTGGTAATTCTCAGCAGTCTTTTTTCTACGGCAATCATTATCGGGCTATATTCTCTCTTGAATCGAAAAATGAATTTTCTTGAAGATTTTATCTATCTAGGTACTATCTGTGGTTTTTGTTTTGGACTTCATGGCAGCATCAAGGCAATGGCTCTGATTGTTGTTATGATTATCCTTTTAAAAACAGTATCTGCAATCCTTGTTAATCAAGATCGCCATAAGTATCTTAAAAGGTTATTAATCTTTGTGTTATTTATCTTTATTGGATTTGGGCCAAGATTACAGTTTACAAAAAGTTTTAACATCTTTTTTAACACTTCAAGACTTCCCTTTACTCAAGAAAAAAGCAGCCTAACTACATCCGTCGACGAACCAACCCTGGTCAATAAATACATTAAAAGTTTGGCCGTTTGGGTTACTCAACCAACAAGAACTTGGTATCCTGATAAAAAGCCAATCTTAACTCCACTTTTGTTTACAATAATGATGATTGGAATAATAGCCACTCTTTTTGAAAAGGATAACTTTAAGTTAACACTTATAACTGTAGCGCTGTTATTACACATGACTAACTCGGCTCTAACTAATGAGATAAACCAAGATCACCGATTTGGTCCACTTTGGCCAATCTCTGCACTTTTTATTGGTTATGGGGTCAATTTCATCTTTCAAAAAATAAAAAGCAAACCAATTACTTGGGCAATGGCAGCATCGCTGTCAACTGTACTATTTTTACAAGTTTTTTCGTTTTTTAATAATCAACCCGCCAATTTTAATAAAAACAGTAGTGATTATCTGTCAATGCATTTAATTTATTTTCTGCAAGATTTTAGTGATTCTAGTAACAAAACCGAGTATCAAATATCATTATCTCCAAAAAATTTTCAAGAGTTTATAACACTTCATCACCAAGAACAACGAGAGTTTTTTCTTCCCAACCTCAACCTAATAATTCTACAATCAGAAAACTTAACAGATTTTGAAATAAAAGTGCAAAACAACTCAATAGATACTCCAAATCAAGTTCAAATTTCATGTACTAAGAATTCTTTATTATGTCCAATCGACCAAGATCGAGACTATAGTATTTTTTATTAAAAGGGCCACTAGCATATTCAAAATAGTAAGCCGTAAGTATCAACCCTCCTCATTAGCGACCGTTTGTATTATCATATCTGTATGGTAAACAATAATCTTATCAATCACACTGATGAGGAGGTACTGATTAACTCCCTAAGAGCTAATGATTGGCAAGAGTTTCATGGACAATCTTTAATAAAAAAATCACTGCAAATTGCCATCAAAGCAGCTCAAGAAAGAAAAGAGCCTCTTGACCATATTTTACTTTATGGTCCTCCTGGATTAGGAAAAACTACTCTCTCCCATTTAATTGCCAAAGAGCTGGGTTCAAACCTCAAAATTACTTCAGGCACAGCTTTAGCCAAAACCGGAGACTTAGCTGCCATCTTAACCAATCTCAAAGATAATGATGTTTTATTTATCGATGAGATTCATCGTTTACCAAAAGCAGTAGAGGAGACACTTTATCCTGCTATGGAGGATTATGCTTTAGATATTGTAATTGGCAAGGGGCCTTCTGCTCGAACTGTTCGCCTAGATTTACCTAGGATCACTTTGGTTGGGGCTACCACCCGGTTTGGGTTGTTGGCAGGGCCTTTTAGAGATCGTTTTGGAATTGTGCATCGACTCAACTATTATCAACCAGAAGAACTAATTCATATTTTGACCAAAGCAGCTACAAAACTTAATCTGTCTCTTGACCAGCCTTCAAGCTTTGCTATCGCTTCAAGAGCTAGAGGAACTCCTAGAATTGCTCTGCGCTTATTAAAAAGAGTTCGCGATTTTGTACAAGTTAATCATCATAAAAAAGTTACACCTGAGTTAATTCTGTCTGCGCTAGAAATGTTAAGCATTGACAAGCTTGGTCTTGATCAGAATGAACGACAGTTTCTAGAAAAAATCATTAACAAACACAGTGGTGGTCCAATCGGGCTCAAAACCATTTCTGCCACCATTCATGAAGATCCTGGCACCATCGAGGAAGTGCTTGAACCTTATTTATTACAACTGGGATTTGTAAAACGAACTCCACAGGGTAGAGTAATTACTCAATCCGCTTATCAATATCTTAATATTAAATATCCTGAAAAATAAACTATATTATGACAACCCAAACTCCTTTTAACGACAAAGATGGCCAGCAGCTATCATTGGAGCAATTTATACAAAAAGTGATTAATCGAGTTAAAGCAGTTCATTTAGAACTGACAACCGGTTTCTTGTGGTGGTTTGTTGGATATATACCCTCACACTCATTTCGCAAATTTTGTTATCAATTATCTGGAATGAAGATCGGCAAAAAATCATACATTCACATGATGGCCAGAATTTTTGATCCTAGATATATAAAAATTGGTGATGGAACAATTATTGGCGAAAAAGCCACTCTAGACGGACGGAAACAACTTCTAAACTCTCAAGGAGGTTTGGAGGTTGGCAATCATGTGGATATTGCTAGTGATGTTATGATCTGGACCAGCCAACATGATATTTCAGATTTTCAAATGAAGGCTGTTGAGCAGAAGGTTATGATTGAAGATTTTGTTTTTATTGGTCCACGGGCTATTATTTTACCTGGAGTAACTATTGGGAAAGGTGCTGTTATCGCAGCTGGTGCAGTGGTTACCAAAGATGTTGAACCTTTGAAAATAGTTGCTGGAGTGCCAGCGAAAGAAATTGGTGAAAGAGAGATGGATCAAGATTCATTAAACTATCAACTCGGTCGACCAAGATTATTTCAATAATTAATTATTTGTATGATTCAAATAACCGATCTAACTCAATCTGTAAATCCAACATCAAAAAATGCAAAAAGTAGATTAAACAAAAAAAAATCTTTGTTTAAATCCTTAAATATTCTTTCCATTCTTATTATTCTGGGATTTTTAATCCTAAGCACTGCTGTGGCTATAGCCATCTTTTTTCCTGATATCATTCCTTCGCTCGATATTGATGAAACCAAAGAGGCTGAATCTGTTAACGGTAATAATCTAAAAGATAAAGATAAACTGTTTGATCTTGACACTGAGATGGATGAACTTAAAGATGAGAATGCCTCAAGTTCAGCAATGTTGGATAGACTTTCTCCTCCAGCAGATTCTTCATCAGACTCATCTGATTTAGCTAATCTTATTACCCCAACCCTTTTGGCAGTATATTCAAAAGAATTAACTGAGCATTATCAAAATGAGAACTACAATTACGAGATATTTTATGATAACCGCTGGGAGTTTCGAATCACCTATGGAGAAGAAGTTGAAAAAGCCGTTAAAACAGATGTGCTTAGTGGTTTTGATTTGCATCGTTATCTTAATGAGGTTGCAGTTGCTAACATTGGCGTTAACATCTTAAGCACCAAAGGTGAAACCGAGTTAGATCAATGGCTGGAAAAATATGAGCTAAATGAACCTTCCAATGATCACATAAAGATTGAGTTTAATGGAGTAGAAGCTAATTACTACTCTTATCAACAGACGGAAGGAATGAAAAACAGAGCCTTGTTTTTCTTAAAAAATGATCACTTCATCAAAATTTGGTGGTGGGCAAAAACTAGTCAGAGCCTAAAAGAGGCAACAGCTATTGTAGAAACATTTTTAATTGAATAAAAACTTTTATTATGTCTGACATTACATTAAGCATTATCATTGTTTCCTACAACACAGCCAAGCTTACCTCTTTGGCCATTAATAGTATTTTGGATGAGTTAAGAGAAAATGAGACCTTATTGCAAAAAACTGAGATTGTAGTAATTGATAATCATTCCTCTGATAATTCAACTTCTGTAATCAAAAAAATTATTTCAAAAAATCATGGGTTAATTAACTGCATATTGATTGAAAATAAAAGTAATCTAGGGTTTGCTAAAGCAAATAACATAGGAATCAAAAAGGCAAAAGGTGAGTATATACTTCTTCTTAACAGTGATGCTCAAGTTACAAACGGAGCCTTAACACAACTAGTTAACTCATTTGAGTCTCACCCTCTTGATGGCACCACTTCAACACTGTCATCTCAAAAGGGCAGACTTGATCACTTGGGTATTCTATCAGCTACATTGATTAACCCTGATGGCAGCTACCAGGCACAAGGAGGTTCTCTTCCTTCTTTGTTTTCACTCTTTACTCAGATGTTTTTTTTAGATGATTTGCCTATCATCGGTCAACTTTTGCCCACCATTCAAGAAACTGGCAAAGCTGCCAGGTATAAACAGTTACTTGAGCATCAGTTAACCAATCGCCTTTTTCAAAAAGGTTGGGTGGCAGGTACAGCGATGATGATAAGAAAGCAGTTAATTTTAGATATTGGCTATCTAGACGAAAATATCTTTATGTATGGCGAAGATATAGAGTATTGCATCAGAGCAAAAAAACATCACTGGGATATCGCTATTGATCCTCTGGCAACAGTGTTTCACTATGGTAGTGCTAGCTCTTCATCCCAATCAGCCATTTTGGGAGAAATAAAGGGTTATCAATATCTTTGGGCTAAACATCAACCACATTGGCAAAGAAGATTTTTTAAGCTAATTCTTTTATTTGGAATCCTTGTGCGTATCTGTCTATTTGGCTCAGTTTTTTACAATAAAGATAAACTTAAGACTTACCAAAAAGCCTTAACTTTGATAGATTAATCAACTAGTTATTAAAATAATTATGAAATCTCAAAAATCTCAAAAAAAGAAAATACCAAAGAAAATTTCGTATACACTTTTGCTCAATTGGCTAGACAACAATCTTTTATTATTGCTTTCATGTTTTTTATTAGTATTTATACCCCTATACCCAAAGATTCCTCTAGCTGAGTTAATTCCAGGTTACATCGTGCGTATGCGTCTTGAAGATGTGTTCGTTTTGTTAACAGCTTTTGTATGGGCAATCCAAGTTCTTAGAAAAAAGGTGAAGTATTTTTCAACAGTTCACCTCTTTATTGGTTTGTATTTATTTTTTTCTGCTCTATCTATATTAAGTGCGGTACTTCTTTTAAAATCAATTCCTTTTGAGACACTTCATATAGGAAAATCAGTTTTGCACTGGATTAGATACCTTGAGTATTTCATGCTATTTGCCATTACCTTTAGCGCTACTAAATCTGTTGACGAAGTTAAAAAAATGTTTGGAGTAATGGTCTTTACTTTAATAGGAGTTACCATCTATGGTTATGGTCAAAAGTTTCACTATTGGCCAGTTTTTTCAACCATGAACCGAGAGTTTAGTAAAGGTATTCGCCTTTATTTAACTGAACACGCACGAGTACAATCAACCTTTGGCGGTCATTATGATTTTGCAGCATATCTGGTCATTCTTAATACTCTTGTTCTGTCCCTTGCTCTAACCGTTAAACAAAGAGTCATTAAGATCTTTCTTCATTTGACTCATCTTTTTGGACTATGGATGCTTATTCTAACTGCTTCACGAGTTTCTTTTATAGCCTATTACATAGCAATTATCACCACAATTTTTGTTCTAGCAGCAACTCGCAAAAAAAGAGTAGATAAAATAAAGTATGTTCTTGGTAAGTCTCTCATCTATACTTTTATTATCGGAGCTATGATGTTCTCATTTGGGCAGGATATGCGTGACCGATTATTTCATGTCTTTAAAGACTATCCACAAGTAGAGCAGACTTATCTAATTGTTCAAGATTTCACAGATTTTAGTTTGATTAACATTATTGCTTTTTTTTCTTCTTCATCAGCTCAGCCAAATGAAGACTGGGTTGCTGTAGAACTTACCGATCAACAGATTGATCCCGTACTCAATAAAACAGATCAAAGACCAACAACATCTAAACCAAAACCTGATGATGTTTATGTTGATGTACCAGACAAAGTTAAGGTTGCTACAAAATCTGCCACAGGTGAAACCAAGTATATCACCATTGAACGAGAAAGAACTTGGTCTGATAACGCCATAAAGTATGGACTCTCCGCAGCAATTAGACTCGATACTCTTTGGCCAAATGCCGTTCGGGGTTTTATAAGTAATCCATTACTCGGAAGTGGTTTTGCCACATTAAATAAAGAAACTCCCACTCACTTCACTGAAGCCGAAAGTACTGACAACAACTTTTTGCGAACTCTAGGGGAAACAGGTTTGCTGGGTTTTATTTCTTTTTATGGAATTTTAGCAACCGGCATCTATTTTTCAATACAGTTACTAAAAACTGCCCTTAGCGATAAAGCAATTAATGATAGAAACTTTCTAATTGGTTTTAATGCAGGTTATATTGGAGTCGCAATAGGTCTATTGCTAAATGCTGTTTACATTGATGTTTACGCATCTTCAAAGGTAGCGTTTACTTTTTGGGCTCTAACTGGATTAATTATTGCTTTATATTATCAATTAGATCTGGATTCTGGACTCTCTTCTCTTAAAAAGATAAAACAGCTGCTACCAAAAAAGAGAAGAAGACATCACAAAAAGAGATGAAATTATTTAAAAAAACAATCGCTGCTGTGAAACAACATCGAATTCAAGTAATGTTGCTTGTTTTACTTGGTTTTATTGTTCGCTTATATCGCATTAACTACCCTCTTCTTGATTGGCACTCTTTTCGTCAGGCTGATACAGCCTCAGTTACCTATCGTTACATAACCGAAGGAATTGATCTTTTACACCCAAAGTATCATGATATTTCTAGCATTCAATCAGGACAAGAAAACCCAGAAGGTTTGCGCATGGTTGAGTTTCCTTTTATTAATGCCCTAATTGCTTCATTTTTAAAAGTTTTTCCTACTGCAGAGTTAGTAATTATCAGCAGATTATTTTCAGTTTTTGCCTCATTGGGTACAATGGTTTTTCTTTATTGGTTTATTAAGCAGCTATCCGACCATAAAACAGCTGCATCTTCACTACTCTTTTTTTGTTTTTTACCTTTCTCCATTTACTATTCAAGAGTTATTCTACCCGAGCCTTATATCTTACTTTTTTTAACAGGTTCTTTAGCCTTTTTTCTTTCAAGTCTAAAAAAAAGAAGTCAAAATCGTTGGTGGTTATCCTTAATATTTTTGTCATTAGCCTTACTGCTAAAACCTTTCGTAATTTTTTTCGCTCCAGTTTATTTAGCCACCATCTTAATTGAAGATCAATCACAATTAAAAAAAATAAAAACCTATTTATTTCCAATAATTGCGATTATTCCATTTATTTTATGGAGACGCTGGATAACCAATTTTCCTGAAGGCATCCCTGCTAGCAATTGGCTCTTTAATGGTGATGGTATCAGACTGCGACCAGCTTGGTTTCGTTGGTTATTTTGGGAAAGGATGTTTATATTAATTGGAGGCATAATTTCTCCTATTATCGCTCTGTTTAATTTTAAAAAAATTGATAAAAATTACTATATTTTAATTAGTTGGTGGATAAGCGTTTTGATTTATTTTGCAGTAATTGCCACGGGCAATGTTAGACATGATTACTATCAAGTTTTGATTTTACCTGCCATTTCAATGACTTTTGGCAGAGGATTTCTCATATTTTATGAATTTTTAAGAAATAAGATATCAACAGTAAAGAAACTAAAGAAAAAAAGAGATCAAATATCATTAATTGGCTGTTTGGTATTAATAGTTGCTTCGTTAATAATCAGTTGGCAAAAAGTAAAAGGATTTTTTAATGTTAATCACTGGGAATATCACCGGGCTGGCACAGAGGCTAATCAGTTATTACCACAAGATGCCAAAGTTATCGCTCCAGCTCATACGGACACCATGTTTTTATTTCAAACAAAAAGAGTTGGTTGGCCAATTGGCGGAAATATCAATAAAAAGATTGAGGCAGGAGCTACTCATTATATCTCCACAAATTTTGATGAGGAAGTTGAGTATTTAGAAGAAAAGTACTTAACAGTTAAGAAGACCAGCGAGCTTATCATCATCGATTTAACTAATCCAAGAAACTTGAAATAATGACTAAGCCAATTCCACAAAATTTCTGTCAAATCTATATTGTACGCCACGGAGAAACCGACTGGAATCAAGATAAAAGACTTCAGGGGCATGCAAATCGTCCACTAACTAATGATGCAATTCAGCAAGCCAGAGAGTTGGGAAAGCTACTAAAGAATATTGAGTTTTCTGCAGTTTACTCTTCCGATTTAATCAGAGCCAGAAGAACCGCCCAAGAAATTCTCTTACATAAAAAAACAAATATTATCTGTAAAAAAATTCTACGAGAAAGAAGATTGGGAGTGCTAACGGGAAAAAGAGTTGATGAGTTAACTGGAAAACTTAAAGAACTCCTATATATGATTGACAACAATCTAATAGTCTCAGACTTTGAAAATCATGAAGTTGAGTCCAAGAAAGATGTACAATCACGAATGATTCGTTTCATCAAAACTACTTCATTGGCACATTTAAACACCAGGATTTTAGTAGTAACACATTCAGGATTGATGACAAATTTATTATTACATCTTAGATACAAAAATATTAAAGAATATAGTCATATTAAGATTGATAATTTAGGTTATTTTATAGTTAACTGTAATGGCATAGAAACAGAAGTTGTTGAAACAAAAGGCGTTAGCTTAAAAACATAACTAAACCATAAAATGAAAATTTTAATGCTTACCCCATACTTGCCTTATCCGCTTTTATCTGGAGGTCAAATTAGAACATATAATCTGCTAAAACAATTAGCCACTAAACATGAAATCACTCTCTTTGCTTTAATTAAGTCAGAAAACGAAAGACAATACATAAATCATATAAAACCATTTTGCAAAAGAATCAAGGTTTTTAAACGTTCCAAAAAACCATTCACCACAAAAAACATACTTAAAACATTTTTTTCAACATTCCCATTTTTGGTAATTCGTAATCATGTGCCGGAAATCATCAATGAAGTAAATAAAGAGTTAGCTAACAACACATACGATTTAATTCACTCTGAAACTTTTTACATGATGCCCCATATTCCTCAAAGCAACATCCCAATTTTACTTGTTGAACAAACTATTGAATATCTTGGTTATCAATCATATGCAAAAAAACATCACCCTCTCATTAGAAAGATACTCAGCATTGATATTAAAAAGATTGTTAAATGGGAAAATCATTATTGGAAGAAAGCTGACACTTTAATCACTATGAGCGCCGATGATAAAAAGTTTATCCAAAAACAGTTGGATAATCCTAATAAAGTTAAGGTCGTTTCAAATGGAGTAGACACTGACTGGTTTGCGCAAAAGAAAAGAAATTTGCCTACTACACCAACTATACTTTATGTTGGAACTTTTAAATGGCTGCCAAATATTGAAGCAGTCGAGTATCTAGTAGAAAAGGTATGGCCCTTGATTATCAGGGATCTCCCTCAAGCAAAATTAAAAATTGTGGGAAATGCCCCTACAAATAAAATAAAACGATATCAACAATCTTATGAAAATATTGAGGTTACTGGAAAAGTAAAAGACATTAGGGAAACATTTGTAACTTCTCATTTACTGTTAGCGCCAGTCTTTAGCGGTAAAGGCACCAGATATAAGATCCTTGAAGCAATGGCTTCGGGTACACCAATTGTCGCAAGTAAAATTGCCGTTGAGGGACTGAATCTTATCAATCAAAAACATGCCCTCATCACCAATGATCCAAAGCAAATGTCAAAATATGTTATTCAGCTTATTTCTGATAAAAATCTTCAAAAAAGTTTATCAGAAAATGGTAAAAGATTTGTCTCAAAGCATTATGACTGGAAAAAAATATCTTCAGACCTAGATTCAATCTATCAATCAATGGGAAATAAAACGAATCCATGCCAATCAACAAATTAACCTTAATCATTCTTAACTACAACAGTAAGTTTTGGCTTAATAAGTGTCTTTCCTCAATTAAAGAACATTATTTAAACAAGACTGATAGTTTGATAAAAACTGTTGTAGTAGACAATAATAGTTCTGATTCGTCACTTAAGATGATCGCTGAAGAGTTTAAGTGGGTTGAGGTGATTTCTCTTAATTCAAATGTTGGTTTTTCTGCAGGTAACAATGTTGCTTTAAGGCAAGCGGAAAGTGAGTATGTAATGTTGCTCAACAGCGACACTGAGTTTATACCTCAAAGCAATCTTGATTATTTACTTTCTTTTATGGATGAAAATCAGAAAGCTGGAATTATTTCTCCAAAGTTACTATTGGCAAATGGCGAGTTA
>Ga0334892_1003200_pt1 | contig 10850 bp, 8 predicted proteins | sample GraSluR3_MG_4_FD_207213 | JGI IMG/M metagenome (GOLD analysis project Ga0334892, IMG submission 207213) | Sludge microbial communities from methane-producing bioreactor in Wageningen University, Netherlands - Granular Sludge_15_04-R3 | ecosystem: Engineered > Bioreactor > Anaerobic > Unclassified... | reverse complement strand
AGTAAGCACTTTGCATAAATGAAGGGTGTTTTCTGTTGTGGTAATTGAAAATTATAAAAAAGTGTACTACAATAAGTTATCTGAATTGTGAAACAAGTTGATGTCAAACAAGCAGAGGTTTAGAACATGATTAAGAATAATATAGAACTCGATGTTAAAGTTAAGCTTATAGTGAATGAGATTACACAGACAAAAATATAGGAAAACATAAATACTACGAAATCCTATGTGAATAGTATCATCAAAAAACAGGATGGTGTGGTAAACAAGAAATTTGGCAGATGATGGAGGCTCTTGGCTATAATATGGAGCTTACCTATGTATAAACAGAAGCAAAATAAATCAACGGAGAGGTGCTTGAAATGGCTAGTGAATTGCAACCATTGTCATTATTATTTCAGAATAGATTGTTTAGAATACCAGACTATCAGCGCGGATATGCATGGCAGCAATCGCAACTTGTAGATTTTTGGGATGATTTAGTAAATTTACAAGATAGTAGGTATCATTACACAGGTTTGTTATCGTTGAAAACACTGAAACGCAGTGAAACAAAAACTTGGGGTAGTGATTTGTGGATGGTGGATAAGGGGTTTAAGGCCTGCCATATTGTTGATGGGCAGCAGAGGCTTACTACATTTATTATTTTGTTGAATGAAATTGTTGAATTCACTCGTTCTTTGAATGAGAATGAAGGTAAACCGGACGAGGAAATTGTCCTTGGTTATGACACATTAAAAGATGTAATAGCCAAGTATATTTGCCAGCATAGACCACCAAACAATCAAATTACCACATATTTATTTGGATATGAGGTGGATAACCCAAGTGCAGACTATCTTCGATATAGAGTTTTTAACGAACCATATTCAGGCACAGTGAACGAAACCTACTATACAAAGAATCTAAAATATGCGAAGACATTTTTTTCAGAGAACTTATCTGCTCTTTATAAAAACGAAGGATTAGAAGGACTTAGTAATCTATATCTTAAACTGACATTAAGGCTTATGTTTAATATTCATGAAATAGATGATGATTACGATGTATTTGTTGCCTTTGAAACAATGAATAACCGTGGAAAGAAATTGACGAACCTTGAATTGTTAAAGAACAGACTAATATATCTGACTACTCTTTATTCAGATGCTAAGTTTGATGAGCTGGATAAAGAAAACCTCAGAAAACAAATAAATGACGCATGGAAAGAGGTATATTATCAACTTGGTAGGAATGAAAAGACACCGTTGGTGGATGATGAATTTTTAAGAGCACATTGGATTAGTTATTTTTCCTATTCTCGCAAAAAAGGTGATGACTACATACACTTTCTTTTAAACAAATTTTCTGCCAAGAATATCTTTGAAAAGAAAACCGTTCCAGTAGACGGAACAATGCAAGAAACTGATATCGATTTTGATATTGATGTAGAAATAGAAGATGAGGACGAAAATTCAGAGCCAGAGATAGATATAATGGAAATATCCAAATTGGAACCCTGTGAAATTTCTGAATATGTAAATAGCCTAAAAGATATCTCAAAATACTGGTATGATACTTTCTTTCCATTGCAAAGCGATAATTTATTGCAGGAAGAAAAAGTATGGGTTGATCGCTTGAATCGTATAGGGATAGGCCATTTTAGACCACTTGTCATGGTAATCATAAGTCGAAGAGATTTGGTTGCAGCCAAACGTATAGAGGTATTTAAAGCAATAGAGAGATTTTTATTTATCTGTTTCAGAATGGGATATTTTAATGCGACCTTTAGAAGTAGTGAATATTACCGTGCTACTCGTAGTATCTATTTAAAACAAAAGAGCATTGATGATTTGATTGATGATATTAATGAAACTACAAATACCAATATAGAATATGCTCTACCTAACTTTGTTACAAAAATTGAAAAGCATTTTGATAATATGGGTGGGTTCTATTACTGGAACTCAATAAAGTACTTTTTGTACGAATATGAATTCCAACTGGCAAAGAAAAATAACATCGATAAGGTTAGCTGGGAAATGTTCACTAAAACAGAAAAAGACAAAGTATCCATTGAACACATTCTTCCACAGACACCTGCAAAGTATTATTGGAAAAATCAGTTCAGACAATTTGATGATGAGGAAATCGAGTTGTTGTCATGTGCATTAGGTAATCTGTTACCACTTTCTCAAAGCATTAACTCGGCTTTGCAGAATGATAGCTTTGAAGATAAGAAAACGTCCAAGCCTAATGGCAGAAGAGGATACCAAAATGGATCTCATTCCGAAATCGAAGTGTCAAATGAAATAGACTGGACAGCTGATAGGATATATGAACGCAGCAAGAAGTTGTTACGCTTTATGGAAAAAAGATGGGAATTTAGTTTTAATAAAGAACAACTAGAAAAGTTGGTATATATATCGTTTGCTGTAGATGGCAGAGAAGTTCCAAATGAAATAGTTGAAGAACAATGGGAAGAAGTCGTGGGGCTAGGTAAAAAAACTCCAAATGAGATAGAACATATTACTGGAGGAACAGAACTTGAAAATCTAAGAATAAAATTCTGGACAAACTTTGTTAATTATTGCCATCATGAAGGTTATGGAGAAACGGTGGCAATTAGAAAACCATCAACGGATGGTTGGTATGCAGTGTCTGTTGGAACTACAGATTTTCATATAGCATTTACTATTACTCGTAGTAAGTTCTTAGCCATTTTAATTTATGCCGAGAATTCTGATGTTTTCTTAAGACTTGAAAGTAAAAAGGAAGAAATAGAAGAGGCATTTGGCGATAAGCTAGACTGGTATTCAAGCAGAGAAAAGAGTAATGCAAAGAGAATTTTGTTTAAACGTGAAGGTGGAATTTTTAATCCTGAAAAACAAGATGAACTATTTGCATGGATGCTTGATAAATTTGATGAATTGAATAATGCACTTGTAGCAGTTGGAGAGTTATCAGAAGATAAAAAATCTGTAGATAAGTTTAGTGGTTTAAAACAGTATTTATTATCATCAGGTAAAAGTGAGATTACGCTATCCTTTGCTGAAATTGAAAATATAATCGGAATGACATTATGCAAATCGGCATACACTTATTTGGCTTACTGGCAGCCATCACCGACACATACATTGCCTAATACAATATTATCAGCTGGATATAAGATAGCATCAATTGATTTGAGCGGAAAAAGAATAGCTTTGGAAAAGCAAAATAATCCAAGTAGATAGTATTTCGCAAAATTTACAAACTGTATTATAGAATACACTATAGAAGGTAGGTGTGCATATGGATGGCACAATTTATATTTCTCCAGATAATATTGAGATAGTTGATGCTTCAGACTATTGTACTGATGTAGAGGTATACTTTTCCTCAGTACCAGAAGTTGCTAAACATTTGCTTAAAAGTGCAAAGATTACATTGCGTAAAATTGAAAATATGCTCTATTCTGCGCCATCGTTTATAAATGCAGTAAAGGCCAGTATTCCCGATGAAAAATTTCAGGCTATTTTGACAGATGAGCAGAAGTCTCAAATAGCTCAAGGGGTTCTAAAGCTGATGACAAAAAAAGATGGCTCCTTAATGGCAAACCTTGTAAATCCGAATACTAATAGAATAGTATCAACGGTTTCACTAAAGAGCGTAAAGGTGACACCTGAAATATCCCAGGCCATGACGAGTTATGCAACTCAAATGCAGATGGCTCAAATAGCAGAGCAGATTCAACTTATACAGGTTGCAGTTGAAGAAGTAAGGCAAGGGCAAGAATATGATAGATTGGCCACAGCATATAGTTGCCAACAGAAATTATTGCAAGCAATGACAATAAAAAATCCAGAACTAAAAGCAATGGCTTTATTGCGAGTTACCTCAGATGCAGAAGATAGCAGAAATCTTCTAATGCAAAGTCAAAATGCTAATCTGACATTTATTAAGAATCAACCGGAATCATTCTGGGGTAAACTTGTCTCTGGTGCTACTCCAGAAAAAGTTAATTCGAGAATTAATGAAATTCGAGAAAGTCTATGTGCAGTCAATATGGTTTCATTATCTGAAGCGATTGCTTATCATGAAATGGGAGAAACTGAGGCGGCAAGCTTAAGCCTTCAGTATTATGCGGGGTATATACAAAAAGCATACCTTGAAACCAAAGGATTGGTAGAGCGATTGGATTTAATTGATCCATCACCAGAAAATTATTGGTCGAAGACACTGCCAGATATAGAAAAGAAGATTCAGGTATTACCTTTTAATGAAGAACACAAGCTTTTAGGAGGAAAAGAAGATGGAGAAGAAATGTAAAAATAAGAAGTGCCAAAGATCTCTCCCAGAGGGATATAAACATAAATATTGTGAAAATTGTAGAAATGAGCAAGTTAAACGAATCAAGGATACTGGTAAAGCTGCATTGGGAGTGGTAGTTTTAGTTGGAGGTACTGCACTCTCGATAGCAACAAAAGGAAAGATTAACCCTAAAAAGTAATGATGTAATAAATGGGTAAAGAAGGGAGTTGACCACAGTGGCAGATATGAGACAAATCAATGATTTTGCAGTAAGATGGTGCGATAAATTTCGTGACCCAAAAATTAATTATATAGAATTGGTAGATCACCATATGGCAGATGATTGTGACGCACTTGGATTTGAGATGGACTGTGGCAAGTCTTTTGAAGAAACTTATGGAGCTGCCGTACATAATTATGAGGAACTTGATAATATTATAGATACAGTCACTGATATAAAATTGTTGGGTTCAGCTATTTATTCAATGTGGAGATACTTTAATCATTGGGCCTATACAGGGGAAGAAATTTTGGACTTTAAAAACCGTTCATGGTTTATTTTGGCACTGAGTAGACTGTCCGTGCTAACAGGAGAAACCCCTTTTATCTTTAAAGGGAAGCCAAAGAAGATTCGAATTGTCTCTAACTGTATGGGGTATGGTCCTTGTCCTGAACCAAATGATATAGTCGAGCAGCATATAACTATCAATTCCGAAGGGCGGGTCTGGTTCTCTGCATATGCGTTTGGTGATAGCTTTGGTAAATATGAGAAGGCTCAAACTAAAAATTACAAAATAGAAAAAGCTGTAGCTGAAAATATTCTGCAAAAAGTAGCAACCTATTTTAGTGATGAATATGATGAGATTTTTGCAACAGATATTGGTAATTGGGAAATGGACATAACAAATACAGAGGGTAAGGTATATAAATTTAGAGGTTCGCTGTGTGCTAATTTTGAGGTAGATGGAGTTGATATTTCAGACCTAATTCGTGACTCATTAGAAATAGAAGATTTATATGTTTTTGATGGTAGTTTTAAACCAGATAAGGTAAATCGAATTACTGTTGATTACCACAGAATTACAAAAATCAAACCTAAGCAGCCTATTAGTGGAGATTCCAGCTTTGTAACTTGGAATTATACTGAGCAACTGATAATTGATAGAGAAACAGAAAGCATTGAGCATATCCAAAACATTGGAACTTGCTGCACTATTTCTCATAAATATAAGGTTCAAGATGGTGTGGTGGAATTACTTGATGATTTAGATGCAGATTATTTGTTTGAATATATCGAAGGCAATCCATCTGATGTTATTGTTACACCAAACGAAACAAAGCAATATACCATAACCATTGATTATAAAAAAAATCCTCAACGTGTAATTAAAGGAATATACGATAAAAAAGGATTACCAGATGATTTTGCTGATTTTGCTGAAAAAGTATTTAGCTTTATGAGATTTTATGGTTTTAGAGAAATATTAAACCCATCTATCTACGGAAAAGTAAAACGTCACAAAAATGATTATATCTTTTGTAGTGTAGCCTTTGATAATGGGCACAAAAGTTACTATTACATAACTGATGATGATAGTATTGAGGTTGGCGATTTTGTTTTAGTTACTGCCGGAGGGGATAACCATATTGCTACGGTTGAAGTTGTGAATATTGAATACTTCTCTGAGGAGAATTTTCCACTGCCTGTAGATAAGACAAAACGAATTATTCGCAAATGCACTGAAGAAGATTTTAATTTGTAGAGTGATTAATTTCACATAAGAATTGTAGTGATGTATTATTATAAGTTTGGACTTACGGGGGTATAATAATGATTGAAAAAATGCAACGATTTTTCCAGTGCTTTCCTAGTACTCCACCTATTGGTGTAAAAGGAGATTATAGATGTTCAGTCCACTTTGGAAATAGATACAGGTTAGATAAAGCAATAGAGCAAGCATCTTTTTCACCAGTAGATGTTAATGTTATTACTACATATGTCAATGATTTTTTTAGGTCTATTGGAATGAATACAGTGGCGGAACCTGTAATATATAATCCTTTGCAAATAGATTATGAAAAGATAAAAAGAGATTATGTATTAGATGAACTAGGAGATATTGTTTGGATGAAGTTCACCAAAGACCGCTATTTAGGGGTCGTGGCAACTAGTAATGACATAAACTTTGATATACCCAATAACACAGCAGAATATGATACAAAGGAATGGAGATATAATTCATTTTTGAAACAAAAGAAATGGGTGTGGAAACATACTACGTCAGGAATATTAGTTCATCAATTAGGTAAAGTCTGGGATACCTCTTTTGTATTGGTGTTTCCGTTATTCAATATTCCTAATGGGTATACAAGAGGTGATATCGAAAGAGCAATTGGAAACTATTTAATTGATAAAGGAGTACCAATAATTGATTTTTACTCACACAATTATTAATCTTTTAGAACATTTAATTTGCAGAGTTGAGGAACGGTTCAGCATGGTGGTGAATATGTTTTCACAAACAGAAAGAAGTCAGTGGATATGTTCCCATAAACATGAGTATGCATTTAACGTACTTGCTGTCCTCTCGAGCCACGTTGAGACGGTAGTATTGATGTCAAGGGTGGAGAAGTAAAAGTGCAGAAATGTAAGTAAATAAGGACTTTCCGTGATTTGAGATCTGGTTTCATGCCAGAAGGATAATCACGGTTTTTTATTTTGTGGGAACTTATCTAAGACTATGAAAGTATAAGGTTGAGTGGATAGATTGACTTTTGGGCTTGTGAGTTGATAGTATTGCTGACAAAAATGTAGTGAGTGGATAGGATTATTGTCAAAAAATTAGAAAACATTTACACTTTATATTGACCGAGTCAATAAAATGAAGTACAATAAATATTAGGTGAGATTATAGCCCTGCACCAGGAGGTGAAAACTTGATAGGATTAGAATATATTTTAAACCTCTATAACCTTCAACATATAGAACTTGCAGAAAAACTTGGCATTAAAAAACAAAATATAAACATGTGGGTGAAAGGGCGACAGAATATTCCAAAGAAATATCTACCGGTTTTAGAAGAACTCTTTGGTATTGCTCAGTCCTACTTTGGACGTGAGCTTTCAGAAATTGATCAGTTAGAAATCCAGAAGGAAAAGCTGAAAAGAGATCTGAAGCCTGTAATCAAAAAGCATGAACAGCAGTTTTCTTTGGGAGAGATTAATGATCTTGTTGAAGTTCCGATCTACGATAAAGAAGAGATGAATGCAATAGAGCGAGATATAGAAAAGGCCAAACTGGTATCTAAGTTTAAGGCTGCGATGGACATAGTGGATAATAATCCATACTTGGAGACCTACAAGCTCATCGTAGAACTACTTGAAAAAGTGCAGCATGAATCCGTTCTACACAAAACGATTGAAGCGCTGGCGCATTATTATGAAGTCTTGCCTGACTGGGTAAGCAGCGAACCGGAACAAGAAGGCTTTGAAAGTGAAATTTTTGAAGTCTTTGATGATCATAACTATTAAAATTTGGAGGGAATATTAATGGCTGAGAACACAGGAAACATTGGATTTGAAGAGACACTTTGGAAAGCGGCAGACAAACTGAGAGGCAGCATGGATGCCAGTGAATATAAACACGTGGTACTGGGACTGATTTTCCTTAAGTACATATCAGATAAATTTGAAACAAAGTTTAACGCGCTTTTAGAAGAAGGTGCAGGCTTTGAAGAAGACCGAGATGAGTATGAAGCAGAGAATATCTTCTGGGTTCCTAAAGAAGCGAGATGGACATTTATTAAAGACAATGCAAAAGATTCTAAGATTGGTCAGTACATTGATGATGCCATGATTCTTATTGAAAAGGAGAATCTATCCCTAAAGGGCGTACTGGATAAGCGATATGCTAGGCCAGAAATCGACAAGAGAAGACTAGGAGAATTAATTGACCTTATTTCAACCATCAAGCTCCATCAAAATGGAGAAAAGGACTTGCTTGGTAGAGTGTATGAATACTTCCTTGGTCAGTTTGCCAGTGTTGAGGGAAAAGGCGGTGGAGAATTTTACACCCCTACCAGCGTAGTTAAGACTTTGGTAGACATGATCGAGCCCTACCAAGGCAGAGTTTACGATCCCTGCTGTGGATCTGGTGGTATGTTTGTACAGAGTGAAAAGTTTGTGGAAGACCATCAAGGGAAAGTAGAAAACCTATCCATATATGGCCAGGAAATGAACTCAACCACATGGAAACTTTGCAAGATGAACCTAGCCATTAGAGGGCTTGATGCCAATCTAGGACCACACCATGATGATACCTTCCATCACGACCTTCATAAGACATTAAAGGCAGACTATATCCTTGCTAATCCTCCATTTAATATCAGTGATTGGGGTGGCAATCAACTTACGGATGACGTGAGATGGAAGTTTGGTATTCCGCCTGCAGGCAATGCTAACTACGCATGGCTTCAGCATATGGTTTATCACTTAGCGCCAAATGGCAGTGCAGGAATCGTTCTTGCTAATGGTTCATTAAGCACGAATACTTCAAACGAAGGTGAAATCAGAAAGAATTTATTAGAAGGGGATATGGTAGATGCCATAGTAGCTCTTCCAGATAAATTGTTCTATTCTACAGGTATTCCTGTATCACTATGGATCCTTAACAGAAACAAAAAGGATAATCCGAAGTTCAGATCGAGAGAACATGAATTTCTCTTTATTGATGCACGACAAATGGGAGAAATGATTGATAGAAGACACAGAGAGCTAACAGAGGAAGATGTTAGTAAAATCTCTGAAACCTATCATGAATGGAGAAATATTGAAGGGGAGTATGAAGACATCAAGGGTTTCTGTAAATTAGTCAAAATTGAAGAAATCAGAGAACATGAATATGTCCTTACTCCAGGAAGATATGTAGGAATTGAAGATGTAGAAGATGATGGTATCCCATTCGATGAGAAGATTGAAAATATGACAGCTGAGCTGGCTGAACTCTTCGCTAAATCCCGACACCTAGAGGCAGAGATTAGAAAAAGTCTTGGGGGTATTGGGTATGAGTTTTAGTGAGTGGAGAGAAATAAAACTTGGGGCCTTAGTCGAAGTATCATCTAGCAAACGAATTTATGCAAAAGAATATGTTGATTCAGGGATTCCATTTTATAGAAGTAAAGAGATAATTGAAAAGAGCAAGGGTAATGATGTAAGTACAGAATTATATATATCGAAAGAAAGATTTAATGAACTTAAAAACAAATTTGGAGCACCATCTCTTGGGGATATATTATTAACATCGGTTGGAACATTAGGTGTGCCTTATATTGTTAGAAAAGAGGAGTTTTATTTTAAAGATGGCAATTTAACATGGATAAAACACTTTAAAGATAACTGTCATAATAAATTTATATTCTATTGGTTGCTAAGCCCAGATGGAGTGAATCAAATTAACACTAGGTGTATTGGTTCCACTCAAAAAGCTTTAACTATTGATACATTAAAGAAATTTGAAATAAAAATACCACCATTTGAAGAACAAAAAGCCATAACCCAAATCCTTTCAACCCTAGATGATAAAATTGAAGTCAATAACCAGATTAACAAAACCCTAGAGAATATGGCACAGGCAATTTTTAAGCAATGGTTCGTGGATTTCGAATTTCCAAATGAAGATGGAGAACCATATAAATCCAGTGGTGGAGAGATGGTTGAAAGCGAGCTTGGGATGATCCCTAAAGGGTGGGAAGTTAAAGAGCTAGGAGAAATTATCGATATACATGATTCAAAACGAATCCCATTATCGAAAAACGAGAGGGAAAAAAGAGAGAAAATCTATCCATATTATGGAGCGGCTTCGTTAATGGACTATGTTGATAAGTTTATATTTGACGGAATATACGTTTTATTAGGAGAAGATGGTACCGTAGTAAATGAAGATGGAACACCAGTATTACAATATGTCTGGGGGAAATTTTGGGTAAATAATCATGCTCATGTACTTACTGGAAGGTTAGAAGATTCAGTAAACTTCCTATATATTTTGCTTAAAAACATAAATATTAGAAGTGCAGTGACTGGGGCAGTACAACTCAAAATTAATCAGAAAAATTTATGTAGTATTAAAATTGCTTTGCCAAAAGATAATACGTTGATTTCAAAGTATATAAGTACCACCAATCATATTTTCCATAATTACAGAGTAGCGAGTGAAGAAAATCAAGTTTTAACAAAATTGCGAGGCACTCTCCTACCTAAACTTATGTCCGGCGAAATCAGAGTTCCCCTGGACGAAGAAGGTGATGCATAATGAAGTTTGGATTCCGAAAGCCAAGTTTAAAAAGAAGAATCTCTGCAAGAACCAGCATCAAAAGACAGGTAGTGCACCGGGCGGGAATAAAGATGCCGCGTGGATATGGCTTTCTTAGAAATCCCAAGAAAGCAGTTTACAACAAAGTGTATAATCGGACATCCTTTGATATATTCAAGACACTTAAAAAGCTGTTCAAATAATCACTCATTCAAGGTCAGTTAGATGAATGAAGAAGTGGAGGTGCGGGGTGATCAATAAAATAATA
>Ga0334892_1003196_pt1 | contig 10859 bp, 5 predicted proteins | sample GraSluR3_MG_4_FD_207213 | JGI IMG/M metagenome (GOLD analysis project Ga0334892, IMG submission 207213) | Sludge microbial communities from methane-producing bioreactor in Wageningen University, Netherlands - Granular Sludge_15_04-R3 | ecosystem: Engineered > Bioreactor > Anaerobic > Unclassified... | reverse complement strand
GATATGAAGCTGATATCATATTTTCCCTGGGAATTGGTGGTTCCAGTGGCAATGGTCGAACCATTAGCCGGGTTTTTTATGGTGATTTTAGCACCTTTAACAGGAATAGCATTGTTAAGGTTGGTGTAGGTCCCTGAACTTGCATTGTAGATTTCTTTCACTGTTCCATGTATACGGGGATCAGAATCATCCTGAGCTGCACCTGAATTGCTATTTGAAGCATTCATTTGGATAGGATTTGAATCAACATCTCCCTGTGGGTCTTCGGCTGCCACTACTCCACACAGTATCAGTGCGAAAATAAAGGTTGTAACTAGTAAAATCGTTTGTTTTCTCATTTTTTCACCTCCTTATAAATTTTGTATTTCAGTAATACTTGAATAAAAATAAAGTAAAGTAGATATTATATTTTTCTATTTAGTTGAGAATAATTGAAGTAAAAATTTAAATTTGATGGCATGAAAAGATTAAAGCGTAGCCATCTTATAAAAACACATATCAAGAACGGTTATTTTTTAAAAAATAAAAAAAGGAAGGGAAATTATTTTTTCAAGAAGTCCATTATACTGGTTCTGAAATACCCAACACCCACGAGACACATTAAGAGAATTACTCCTATTATGGCTATGGAAGGTGTACTGGTATTACTACCACTTGAGCCGGGATTTTCTGTGGTTATCTCGTGAGCTTTGGATCCAGAGGAACCGGCCGGCTGTGCAGGTGCTGAACCTGATGATTCCCCGGGTGTAGAAGAGCTTTGGCTGCTTTGGCTGCTGGAACTACCGCTGTTTTGATCTGATTGTGGTGGGTTACCAGTAGATCCCACGGTTAATGACATGCCTGTTGCAAGAAACATTGCTTCCGCATACTGTTGAAGCTGGTCCACGTTCAAAGAAGACTTTGACACTAGATAGTTGTTGAAGTTCACGTTTGCACAGGTGTGATGGCAACAGGTAACTCCATATTCAGTGGATTTTATAAATTTATTGGCTAAATCCGTAATGACTTTTGAATCTGCATTCCACATGCCTTTATATGCAGCTGTAATGAGCCATCCGGCCATGCTTTGGAATGAAACAGCCTTATAATCAGCGTCAACATTGAATTTAGAACTCAACAGTGTTTGAGCTATCTGATCCCACATGGAATCACTGACCAGATTCCCTCCGTAGATGTTTTTGTTGATCGCGTTAAAAGCAAATAAGTTTTCTATCCGGGCGGCATATTCCAGCCAACCACTGGGGCCGCTGTTTAAGAGACCATCCTGATACTTTGGGTTCAACAACATCCCCCTAGTTTCGAATTCCAATTCTCCAGCTAAATCTCTGGTGATGATGTTGTTTTTGTCCCGTATATCCACAACAGATGTGTTGGGATTGTTACCCAGATACTGGGCGGCTAAAAGCGCTCCACCAAACCAATCGTAGTAATCACTTGAATCCAGGAATCTCCATGTACTGTCTATATTTTGAGTAATTAAATCAGTATTCTTCAATAGATATTCAAAGGTATTTCGATTGCTGGATACAACGATACGGCCATTTTCATCAACGGTCCATGCATTTGATATCCTTGAGAGGTATATTTCTGCTGCATCCTTGATCATGTCTGGACTATTTTCCCACTTAGAAGTGTTTGGCAGGAAATCGGATACTCCCGTTCCTTCCAGAATAGCCCCAGGCAAACCAAAGATACGATCCAAAGATTTATGTTGGGCATAATGCTTTTTGATGTAGTTAACACTGGTACTTTCATTTACAGAGTTAACCAACTTAACTGCATCTACCATTAAGCTTAACCAATTCACATTACTGGTTACTGCGGTTGTCATGACATCTATACGTGGTCTCTTGATAACTTTGCCATTATCCAGTTTGATGGTTAACTCGGACAGCTTAATTAACTTAATTCCGTTTACATCTCCTGTCTCACTCCATGTTGGGGTGACACCCATGTAGTATAGGAACTGTGCAATACCGATACCTTCGGTACGTAGTAACTCGGTACCCCACATGATTATGGTAACTAACTCTGGGAATTTACCATATTTCTGGTAATATTCAACTAACTGTTTATCAACGATCCTTTTAGCCGCATTGAATGCTGCTTCAGTCGGCATTTTAGTGGTGTCCAGGGAATACATACTGGTCCCGGTAGGTAAAACATCAGCATATGATGGATCTGCCGCCAGACCAGGTATTATATAGCCCCCACTTAGAGCGTTCATTATGGATTCCATTTCTATGTTCGATTTTAACTTTGAAATGGTTTCCACGCAGAATTTGAGGTTGGCATAAAGCTTTGAACTGCTACTAATCTTTAATTGCTTTGCTAAATCACTTAAAGATGTTCCGTTGACCAGTTTAGTTATATACTGGTTTAATTTTCCTTTGATAACTTCTACCTTTTCTTCATATTTGGTTTTAGAAAGCATAGTATAGTAATCCACAGAACTTAGAGAAGGATATAGTAAGTTTTTGATATTTTCCAAGATGTCTGTTCTTGATGAGGATATGGTGACAGTTTCTTGGATTAATTCATCGCCAATGAGTCCCTTACCAAGTGTATGTAGACCAAAGGTGATGATATCGTTTTCAAGGTCATGGAGTTCCATGTGGAGTATCTCTAACCAGTCAGCAAATTTTTGTCCCTTTTTAGGGAGATTGAAACCTAAATCTTCGGCCATTTCCCTGATTTTAATTTCATACTCGTATGCTAACTCAGAGGCATCCACGTTAATCGCATTATTATAGCTGTGGACGTAGTTGTGTAATGTAACTAAGTCTCCATATAATCCTGAAGAAACGGTTGCTGGGGTCATATGGCTGATTACCAGGGCAGAAGCCCGGTCCTTAGCAACCATACCTTCACCAGGGTCAGAGGTTATATATGGATATATATCAGGTATGGTGCATAACTGAAAAGTCCAGTCGTCTGCCTGTAACCCAATAGATCGGCCAGGCAACCATTCCACTGTCCCATGAGTCCCCATATGAATCATGGCATCCGCTTTAAACACCTGGTCAATCCATTTGTAGAAGGCAACGTACTGCTGGTGGGGTGGAAGGTCAGGGTCATGATAATTTTCCACTTCCTCCCATCCCCTGCTTGGTTGGACAGTTATAAAGACATTACCACAGACGATACCAGGGATGACGAGATATTGGTTGTTGTAGACCATGATTTCACCCAGACCACTACCCCATCTAGCAACTAATTCCTTCTGGAGCTCTTCAGGTAGCTGTTTGAACCACTTCGTGTACTGGCTGAGGTTCACCAGTTGATTATTGGCTGTGAGATTCTTATAATTATTTTTAACGTATGAATTTAGAAGTCCCTGGGCCCAGGTACCTTTGTTACCGAAGGCGGCGATGATGGTGTATAATTCCTCTGCAGATGGTATATCCTTCTTTTTCATACCGATGTTATATCCAGCATCACTCATCTCTACCAGCAGATCATGAAGGCTCTGGAAGATATCCAAGTAGGATGCACCTAATCCTGATTTTCCTGGGGGGTAGTTGTAGAGGATTATCGCTACTTTTTTATTTTTATTGGCTTTTTCTTTAAGGATGGCCCATTTATTGGTCAGTTTAACGACCTTATCTATACCTTCCTGTACCGGTACTTCGTTACCATTGGAATCAATATAGGATACTGGTATTGCCCCGAAAACACCTTCAAACTGGGGGATGGTCACTGCATATGTCCATTCAGCCTGCGGTCCACAATCACTCATGTAGCTGTACTCACTGATGGAGCTAACCGCCTTGAAAATTGCGATGTTCATGGCCGTGAAATCATCAATGGCCCCACCATTATTCATGTTATTGAAATCCATTGACCAGCTGTACAGGGAGGTTACACATACCACACCGCGTGAGAGAGGTTTGGTGCCATTTCCACCTACAGTTAACTTTTCCAGGAGTTCACTGATGGGAGGATCGGTTGTTGATTGGAACAAGTTAAGTACTGCTCTTCCTTGCTTTTCGTAGGCCTTAATCATAGCATCGACCAGGGATCCACCGGGATAATAACTGGCGATGACTATAAATGAACCCTTTATTTTCGACTTTTTGGTGTTGTACCATTTCTCGAAGTCTTTGAATATTTTATCAGGGTCATTATATTTTGCAGACCATGCCTTTAATTCCTTGGTCATCCAGTTCAGACTACCCGATCCATCATTGTTGTAGCCTGGATTTGCCTTAATCCATGCATTTACTTGTTTTTGGCTGGGAGTGGCTCCAAAAACACCGTAATCTTTATGATATATTCCGAATGTTGAGGGTAAGAGAGGAGTTTTAGAAGCATTTTCAGTGGGATTTACCGTAGTTTCTCCCCGAAGATAGAAAATGTAGTCTAGCATGTTTCGCATATTCTTTTCGACTGTAGTGTCGTCTTTGACCACCTCTGCCTGCCAGTAAGAACCAATATATGTGTTTTCCAGTGTGTTGGGGGTGTTGTTTTTGCTGGTTCCACCCACGAAGTTCCAGTCTTTCAGGGTTTTCTTTAGATATTCATCTGTAAATATTCCAAAAACATAGGAGATCATGCGCTTTTTATTGGCCGGACTGTTCACGATATCCTCTGCAGATACAGCACAATCCTGTGTATACATATCAATCAAAATGAAGTTAGTATATTCTAACATCCAGTGTCGGTAGCTCTCTTTTTTGTCGTAGCTGGCGATGGTGTAAACCCGGCAACTTAGCCTTTGAAGGGCCTGCATCTTATTGAGCTGACCATCAGAACCAGAAGTACCGTAATAACTGATAATGGCTATATCTGGAACGAAGGTGTATTTGGGAATGGTTATAGACTTGGTACCAACTGTCACATTTTTAGAAAAACTCTTATAGGTCAGATAAGAAATTTCTACGGTATAACTCCCTTTAGCCACGTTTTTAAAAGTGTAAGTCCCGGATTTACCAGTGGTCGTAGTGCTCAATGTGTTGTTCTTACTTTTCAACTTGACCGTGGCATTGGCCACCGGCACAGCATCACCATACTCACCAACGTAGTCCCCGATTGATTTATCATAAGCATCATAAACAGATCCATTGATATTTGCAGCTGATACAGTACCACACATGGATATAATACCAACTACCAACAATAACGAAAATATTATACTTAACTTAAGCTTCTTTTCCAATTATTTATCCCCTGCTATTCCAATTTAATTTAATTAATATCAAAATTACTTGAACAATCCTTAATTTTGAAAATGCATCATAAATAATTTTCTGTTAAACTGGATAATAACTAATTTAAAGGGAGTCATAAAAATTAATTTTCAATAAATAACGTCTTAAGTTGACTAGAATTTTTATTCGGTAAAGATGCGGGATAAAGGATTTGTAGTCTATAGGGGTCCTTGGATTTATCTTAACATGGAATAACGGAAAAATCGTATATATGATGTGGTTATCAATGGTTCTATATTAACAGGTATGCTTGTTTTAATAAGAGTTTTAATAAGATTTAATAATCATTAACTATAAGATAAATAAAGAATTTTTAAAGTCTTACAAATTTACATTAAATTCAAAAATTATCAAATCTTAAAAAAAGTTAAGGAATAAAAATAATGGTATTTAAAAAGAAAGGAGAGCTTACCAAGTTTCAAATATTGGCCCAGATAGCTGAGCCGAAATCTCATATCCACCAGAAGGATATTGCAGATAAATTGGGGATCACTGTCCAGGCTGTCTCGGAGAACATTAAAACTTTGGTGGATGAGGGATTCGTAGAACCAAGCAGGGGACGTGGCGACTATCGGATCACAAAAAAAGGAATTGACAAGGTTAAAGGGGATGTTGTAGACCTTAAAAATTACGCTAATGAAGTTTTAGAAATTATGAACACTTATAAATCCATATGGCCTGCCATAGCTAAGGAAAATCTTAAAGAAGGAGATGAAGTCGGGTTGCAAATGGATGATGGAGTTCTTTACGCCACAACCCGTAAAACATCAGCCTATGCAAAAGTTCTAAAGACAGTTCGAAAGGGTGAAGATGTAGCCTTAACCAGATTAGGTGGTATAATAGAATTAGAACCGGGAAACGTAGTGATAATTAAACTTCCCACCATAAATCAAGGGGGATCAAGAGCTACGGATCTAAACAGGATCAGGAAGATATGTGAAGAGAAGGATTTCAACCGGGTTGGCATAATGGGAACAGTTTCCCGGGCTGTTGTCCATAAGTTAAAGATTAAAATTGACTTTGAGTTTGCAACACCTCAAGTTACAGCAGAGGCAGCGAAGATGGGACTTAACGTACTGGTATTTACTACGGGTAAAATGGCAGGCACTGTTTCCCGCAGACTGGATGATGAAGAGATTAAGTACGTAATTGAAGATGTGAGAAAGTGATTGTCAAAAAAATAACTTTACTTCGCTTTTAATCTTTTATCCGATTTTTGATTTTATTTAAACCAATTTTTGCCAAAGGATAATAATTTATTTAATTAAAAAAATCCTTTAACACTGTTTCGGAAGAATCCAATGGTTAATAATCCTGCTAGAATCAAAAAACACACTATTATAGCCACTACGGGCAGACTTGATGGACTGGAAGAGGAAGAATCTTCTTGAGACAATTCATATGCCTTAGGGGATTCTCTAGGGGATGATGCAGACTGGCCACCAACTGCAGATGAAGCATAAGCTGCAATTGGATTTCCAGTTAGACTTGGGGTGGAACCACCATTGGATGTGGTGTTAGATGTGGTACCGTTTGTCTGATTCTTAGATGGATCATTGGGGACAAGAGGATTATCTGGGTTGGATGGATTATCTGGGTTGGATGGATTATCTGGGTTGGATGGATTATCTGGGTTGGATGGATTATCTGGGTTGGATGGATTATCTGGAATAGTTGAGTTATCAGGAACAGGTAGGCCAAAATAATCCAGAATAAAATTCACCAAATCAGAAAAGCTAGGATTGTCACTCAGTTTATTACCATTATCTGGGAACTGGATATTTTCTGAAAAGGTGTTGTCGGTTGAATTTGATATTGCATGTACAAATTCACCGTAACTCATCACCAAATTATGGGCTACAAAATTACCATTAGAATTTGATTGGAACTTGAAGGCAGTATTTACAGCGGTGATGGCATCAACATTGGGGATCATGGGTGCACTACCATCACCTGTAGTAAAAATTCTGTTGAAGGTTATGGTGTTATTTTGGGATTCATGGGTTGCTATAGCCATGGTGTAGTTACCCACACCGATGATGTTATTATTGGTGATAGTGTGGCCAGAAGCGTACCATAATTCAAATACATAGGTTATATAGGCTTTGCCGTAAACATTGTTGTCTGAAACTACTACATTTTTAACAGTTTTTCCAGTGAAGTCTTCCAGGTAGACAGCGTAGGAAAATGTGGGTGCAACGGCGCTTATATTATTTTTGGAAATAAGAGTATCTGCAGTGTTGGCACTTACTTTGATACCGTTAGCGTAGATGCTGTCACCAACCGTATCGATGGTGTTTCCAGAAACAGTGTTGTTTTCTGACCATAAATCTGGTTCCCCCACTATTTCCACACCGTATGCGTATGAATGTCCGGTAGTGGTGATGTTGTTATCTATAAGCTTATTGTTACTGCTGCCCCTCTTTACTTGGACACCCAGTATGGTGTCATATACTCCACCAATCTGGTTGTAATCCGTAATTATGGTATTATTTTTGAGAGTGTTGTCATTGGATTTATCGAATATAAGCACTCCAACAAGAGGGTATATCCCACCTTCTTCATTTATCCAGCCAGACCAATCAACGGTAGCTGCATTTCCTATGGTATGGATGATGTTTGAATTAAGAATGTTATGGGAAGATTTAAGTTCTACAAAAACACCGTAAGTAAATTTACCGTTACCAGGCCATCCTGTATTGTCTACAGCTGCTCCTGTGGCTGTTCCGGTACCATCACCGGTGGTGAGTATATTATTTTTAAGGATTTGATTGTAACTGGCCTCAATTAAGTGAATACCATAAGAATCATCACCAGTTTGATCCGTGATAATGGTGTTGTTAGCTATAGTACAGTTATCGGCACTGTAAAGGACTATCGTTCCAGGTACGTCTCCGTTGTGGTTGGTGTTCTTGAAGACCAGGTTAGTTATGTTGGTTCCTGAACCATCTGGTAGGATGGTGATGGTTCCGTTGTTGATTTTCCCGGTTTTACTGGTGCTGGTGATGTTCAAGGAACGATCTATGTACATGTCTTTGTTGTTGATATTTCCTGAACAATCCAGAACATCACCAGAAACTATACTCGTATCGTTAATATATCCGTTTGTACCGAAATAATTGCTATACGAGCTGTCGGTGATGTTATATGTGGCTGCACTGGCGCTGCTAATGGTAGCACAGGACAGCAGCATTGTCGCCATTATCATGGCGATTTTAATTTCTTTCTTCATTTTTTTATCCCCCCTTGGGTTTTTTTGTATTCAACTTTACTTTATATTTTTTCAACTAAAGTTGAATCAATTAATTAGATTATGGTAGGTGGTATATAAATTTGCTCATAAAGTGGTCTGTAAAGTTATTATGGGTTGAATTTTTTTCGGGTGTTTTTGTGTACTGTATTCCACGTAAACAGATCCTATATGAGTTTTGGTCACTTTTTTAGATTTTAAAATCTTCCCCTATCAAATTAAAGTAGATAATATCTTAAATGAAATAGAAGGGGTTGACCAACGAAAATAAAATATTCGAATAGATCATAGTGGTGGGAATTGTTTAAAAAAGTGTTAGAATGGGACAAGGTAAAAAATAGGGCTTTATAGATTATCTTACCGGAAGACAACCAGAAAGCTTTAAACAGCTCCAAGTTCGGAGTTTAAAATCAATAAAGAAGAAAAAGAGGCTCTTCAATAGTTTCTTATTACTTTAATTTTTTTATTATCAAAGTGTTTGTCAAATGTTACTATCTTTTCTATTCCTAATTGTTCCATAAGTTCAATATATAAGCAATCGAAAAAAGGGAGTCTTTGAGGGTGATAACTGATTTGTCTTTCCATAGCGTCATCATATAGTTCAAGGTCTTCAAATATTTCGAACAAATCACTGTTTAAATTAATATATATCTCTTTTAGTTTTCGAGGAGAAACTTTTATTTTAATATTTAAAACTGTCATTACTTCCAATATTATAGAATTAGATATTATAAGCCTTTGATCTTTGATTTTTTCATATATTTTAGTAGCTATATCATGATGTTTTTCGGTTTTAATAAATAAGGACATTAAAAAGTTAGCGTCTAAAAATATCATTATATTATTCTCCCCTTCTTACTTCATTTATTAACTCTACTGCATCAACCTCTTTTTCTGTTTTTATACTTCCTATTAAATCATCAAAGGACTTGTTAGGATTCTTAAATCTGGATTTTTTCATTAGCTTAATTTTTGGATTTTTTTTAAATATAGTGTCTTCTTTTTCAATAGCTTTTTCTAATAAATCATTAATAACTTTTGTTTGTGTTGTTTCTTTGTTCAAAGCTATTATTTTAATATTTTTCAAAATATTTTTATTCAAATTTAAAGTAGTCTTTACTGTTGCACTCATTCAAATCAACTCTTCTTAATTTTATATATTTTAATGTATGGTTTTCTGGTTAATTTCCATATAATAATATAAACATATCAATATATATAATTGTTTACTATAATACTAAAAACACACTTTAACCTCTGGTGAAATAAATACCTTGATTTTATCCATGAAAAAGAAAATCGGGAGGATTTAGAACCAGAAGTCAGATCAGCCATGGCCGATTTATCAGAGAGAGCGGTAAGGCCTTTAATCCAAAAACGACCAATTTTTTTGAACCTAAAAAAAAAGATTTGTAGGTAATTAAAGTCCTACGCTATAAAACAAAATTTAAAAAGTACAAAATATGGGTTTTTTAGGTGTTTCCGGTGGTGAAGGTGATTGTTTTTGCTGCTACTGGGTTGCCTGCTGTGTCGGTTACTGCTCCGGTGTGTAGTATTAGTTTGTATTTGGTGTTGGCTTTTAGTTTTGTTGTGTGGGTGAGTGTTAGTACTTTGCCTTTGATGGATTTTTTGATGGTTATCTTTGAGCCGTTGCTGGCTACTAGTTCGATCCAATAGGTTTTGCTGGCTTTGATGTTTTCGTTGAAGGTAATTTTGATGGTCTTATTTCGGGCTACTTTAGTTGCTCTGTTTTTGGGGTTGGTGTTGGTTATTTTGGGTCGTGTGGTGTCTATTTTGAATTTGCTGGTGTAGGTGTTGATGGGGTTGCCTGCTGTGTCGGTGATGCTGTTTGTGGGTAGTGTGATGGTGTAGGTTAGTCCGTTTATGTAATAGCCGTTACGGGTTAGGGTTAGTGTTTTGCCGTTTATTACTTTGTATAGTGGTTTTACTTTTACTCCGTCGGGGTTGGTGACTTTGATACTGGTAAATGCGCTTCCTGCCTTGATGTTCTCACTGAAGGTGATTACCAATGCTTTATTGGCCACGTTGATTACCTTGTTGTTGGCTGGATCAATGCTGGTTACCACAGGTGCTATAGAGTCAATAGGTGGTATTTCATCGGCGGTGTGGATAACTCCTATAGCTTCCAGATCTAGGCCTCCAGATCCCCAGGTGACCCAGGCGTCGTATATTGGGCGGCCTTGTGAGTCTCTGAGGAATCCGCAGCCAGGTATATCAATTATTTTGACATAGTTGATGTTGTTGAGGTCGACGATGCCATTTTGGACTTCTGGCATGTTTATTAGATCCTGTAGGTCGAATGGCGTTCCCCATGAATAACCATAAGCATTGCAGTGTTTTCCCGCCAGGTTATAAACGTTGGTAGGGTCGATGGTGCC
>Ga0334892_1003194_pt1 | contig 10861 bp, 6 predicted proteins | sample GraSluR3_MG_4_FD_207213 | JGI IMG/M metagenome (GOLD analysis project Ga0334892, IMG submission 207213) | Sludge microbial communities from methane-producing bioreactor in Wageningen University, Netherlands - Granular Sludge_15_04-R3 | ecosystem: Engineered > Bioreactor > Anaerobic > Unclassified... | reverse complement strand
TACTCTTTAAGGATTTTGCTTGTCCAATTACGAAATTGTACGCCAACATTAGAGCGAACACGATATCCTATGGCTAAGATCATATCAAGGTTGTAGAATTTTGTATCCCTTGTAACCTCACGTCCACCTTCATTTTGAACTATTCGGAATTCCCGAATAGTTGAACTTTCTTTCAATTCGCCGTCTGAAACTATATTTTTTATATGTTCATTAATAGTATTAACACCTTTTCCATAAAGTTGAGCTATATGTTTTTGGGTAAGCCATATAGTGCCATCTTCCATATAAAGATCTATTTTAGTTTCACCTTTTTCAGTTTGGTAGATAAGGATTTCACCTTTTTGATTTATATCTATAGAAATCACCTCAATTCTTTAATTGTAATATTAATATTCAACCTTTATCTATCTAAAATTATTACTAGATGATTCTGAAATAGTACAGATTTCTGTTTTAATATGTTTAATTTCCCTAATTAATTTTTAATGTTACCAAAACTTTATTAGGTACTATTTATTGCAATCACTAAAACAAATCATGAATTATATACTTTGAAACATAGCTAATATCTTTTAATTTTGATATATTATCAGATAATCTTTGTTTGAGTTCAAATGCATCATCAAAATCATCGCCTATTATCCTTATGATTTTCTCAACATCTCTTTCATAGATTCCCAAATCCAAGAGCATTTTTTTGTGCTTAACATTAGAGAAATATAGAAATTCAATTGGGCTTAATACCTTATTATCAAGGACATCTACTATTTCGTTTTTTACATTCTCCTTTTCCATAAAAAATTTAATTATTGATACTTTACTATAAAAGGTATTTTCAATATAGCTCATTTTTAATCTGATTGTAATAGCAATCAGATAATTTATATCAACATTTTTATAATACTTCCTTGTATCATCTACTATTTTCTTGATTCGTGGTCTATTTTTATTAAGTAAATTATTTATTAAATTCGCTTCTAAATTTTTATTATTATTCTCACATATTTTATATAGAGATTGTACCAAATGTAATCTTCCAGTTCTTTCATCCTCTATAAATGTCTTTAAAATATTTATCAATTGCTCTTTATTTCTTTTATAGTCTTCATATAAAATAATCACTGTATCGAATCTTAATTTCGAACCTATATTCTCTAGATACTCATGTTTGTCAATTTTGAGCATATCTAAAAAATCTTTAACATCCTTATGCTTATCTATTTCACCTTTTTGTATATCTATATCTTTACTTTCATCAACAATTTCAAACTTAATACTCCTTATTGCATCTGTTTTTATAAATTCTGGGTCGTTAGGAGATTTTATATAATGAGCATCACCAATAAAATGCTGATTTAACCTCCCTGTTCTTCCTACAAGATTAAAAAAGTCAAATGCAGAAAAGGAATCCCCCGCTTTATTAGACATTCTTGATGGCTTTGTAATTATTATATTTTTCGCAGTTGTATTTACTCCTTCTAACAAAGTTGATGTACAAAGCATTTTATTATACATCTCGCTCTGTTCATAATAATCCAATTGAAATAGTCTCGTCCCAATCGGTATCTGACCATTATGTATTAAATAACCTCTTTCTAAGGCTGTAATCAAACACCACTCTTCATGAATTTCTTCTTTAGCCCATTCTATAAAATAAAAAACTTCTTTATCCAGATTTTCAAGTTTTGGTTCTGAAACAATTTCCGCTGTTATATATTTATACAAATTTGTTACTGTAGGAAAGAATATAAGTGTTTTTTCATTGGAATCCAATTTATTTAAAATCCTTTTACATTCAGTAAATCTATCACTTTCATCTATTATTGGATACGTATTAACGTCATTTACAACTGGTGAGTAATTTGAGTTGTAGAAAATTGGTTCTTTATCTAATTTCTCAATATTTTCAATACTCTTTATGAACGGAGCTAAAAGTACATATTTTTTAGCTTTTTTTGAAAGGTAATAATAAGCCATATTTAATACTAATACCCGATCATCACTTTTGTCTGTCTCAAGCTTGTAAACTTCGTCGATAACCAGGAAATCTATTTCTTCTATAATGTGATATGAAATTTCCTGAACAACCCTATCATGTGTTAAGATAAAAATATTATTCATGTTAAAATCATAAATTTTATCCTCACTTAAACTAGTATGTATTTTATATTCTGAAAACTTATCCTTGTATTTTTTGATGATTTTTTTAAAATATTCATCTACTAAGGCCAATGTAGGAACTATCAATACAACATTTGAGGGTTTATATTTTACGATATATTCGAAGATACAAAAAGTCTTACCAAAACTTGTTGGAGCACTAATTATACTAGCAGCATTTTCTTTAATCATAGATACTATTTGCAGCTGTTCAGGGTGCATAGCTATATTACTATCAATCTCTGAGATAGCAAAAGCATTATAAATAATAGATTTAAAAGAATAGTTGTTGGAATAAACCGTCAAATCTAAATTGAATAAGTCTTCTGCTAATTCCTTTGCTTTCTCTGTTTTATTACTCGCATTGTCTATTTCTCTTATATACTTATCCCTTAGAAATTGAGGGTTATTTGTCGACTTCATTTATATAATAATCCTCCTTTTCTTTGATCTTTTTTGTGAATACAGCAATTAGTTTACTTTTATTTACTATTGGTAATGAAATAACATAATATTTCGTCTCTAATCCAAAAAATTGGGGTCTCTTTTGCTTTCCTAATTTATTAAGTATATCTATTGCTTGTACTTCTGTGCCATGAGCAATAAATATCGGTACACCAATATGCTTTATATTTGCTTTATTAATAAATTGCTCTATACCAATACTAACCTCCGCAATGTCACCAAACACTGTATTAAATTTGTATAGTTTATCCTTATAAAGCCTGTTGCATAATACTATTTCATATTCATCTGATATTTGCTTTTCATATTCAGCCAAAGATTTTTTAATAAGATTTACACCATTATCAAGCTTAATACTCACTTTAGATTCTCCAAATAATAGCAAGTTATTTACTTCCGAATAATACAAAGCATCAATTCCATAGACACTCATATTATAATCTGTCTGAAGATGCACTTTAGGGATAATGCAATCAAAACTAAAGAAATTGGATAGTAAACAACAAAATAGATACTCACCTATTTTACCCATCTTATCTAAACGTACTAATTTCTTACCCTCTTTTTCTTCTAATGTAAATTCCTCTTCTAAAATACTAATTAAAAGTTCATCCAGCTCAGATATATCTTTAATCAAATTAAAATCATCAATGTACGTTTTTAGGTGTCTATACAAAATTGCATAATGTTTTGCTGATGGTGTAAATTTGATACTGGATGTATGTTCACAATACTCAATAAGTTTATCTTCAGAAAAGAAATACTCAAATAATTTCTCATAAAAAACAGTATCATCTTCAATATCAACATGAAAAAATGAATATGAATCATCTATAGAATATATTTGGAAACAGTCAAAGCTTTGCAATTTTATTACTTTTTCTCGTTGAAGTGCCAAATTTATACCCCCACTTTAAGACCTGAAATCAACTTTAGATTATGTGCTATTCATCACATATTTCTGAAACTTTATCCGTGATTTTTTGATCAAACATTTCTATTAATAGTTTATTTTACTCTATAATAGAAATTTCTTCATTTATGTGACTTCAAATTACATTATATCTTTATATCACCTGTAAATACTTCTCCTTCAGTATTGTATGTCAAGTTAAATACCATATCTGATAACCATTTATTAAAAGATGGATTGTCATTAAACTGTTTAAATAGCTCCATATTATCTTTCATCATATTCATTACAGCTTTCTTCAATGCTCTTTCACTTTCTATCCTTGCATTTTGTTTATCATTATTCTTCATAGCATTTTGATAAGCTTTATCCTTAGAAACCGCGGCGGGAATACCTGCAATATGCCTTTTCACTTGGTCTTCATCATTCCAATTAATATTACCCCACATATCATGGAACGATTCTAGAATACTGCTAAGTAAATCCATTTCCGGTTCACTCATACCTCTTCCACTACTTGTTGGTACTGGTCCAACAGAATATTCACCTGGTGATTCAAGTAGTATAGACATTGTTTGTTTAACTTCCGCTCTATAACTATCTAAGTCTATTGCTTCTAAAACTCCTTTTGATAAGTCTTCTTCTTTTGGCGAAGGTAATTTGGGTATCAATAGATTTAAAAATAACGAAAGTTTTTCCCACTCTGAATTGCTATAGGGCAAAATTGCTCCTAAAAATCCATAGGTTCTAACAAAAGCTTTAGCACTACCTTTAAAGCTTATTTGTTCATCCTCTTCTAAATTCTCATAAATATTTGCACATGCATCTAATATTGGATCTAGTCTATCTCGTTCAGCATCAGCAAGATAAAGTTCCACTATTGTATCTACATGATAATCTGTATATACTTGATGCTGCTCCATCTCTGATACTAAATCATATAATTTATTAGGGTCTGTTTCTTCAGAAAGTATTGTTGTTCTATAATAGGTCTCAAAAGCTTCTTTTATAGTATCTGTATCATTTGCAAAATCAAGTATAAATGTATCTACTTTTCCTGGGTGAGCTCTATTAAGCCTTGATAATGTTTGTACTGCTTTGATATCTGTCAATACTTTATCAACGTACATGGTGTGTAATAAGGGCTCATCATAACCTGTCTGAAATTTATTTGCCACTACTAAAAATCTATATGGGTCTTTCTTAAATTCAGCTTCTATTTTATTACTTGGAAAACCATTGATAACCGCTTCATTTAATATTTTTCCTTTATATTCTTTGTCCCCTGAAAATGCAACTATTGCTTTATACTGACTTTTCCTGTTTTTAAGGCATTTATTTATGGCATAATAATATTCTATGGCTCTTTCAATACTGCTAGTCACCACCATAGCACGAGCCTGACCGCCTATTTTTCCTTTGGTTATAACCTGTTCATGAAAATGCGTTACCATAATGTCAGCCTTCTGTTCTATAGCATAAGAATTTGACTCTACATAAGTCCTAAGCTTCTTCTGTGCTTTTTTCTTATCAAACAGAGGATCATCTTCTACTATCTTGGCAATCTTATAATAGCTTTTAATTGGTGTATAATATTTTAATATATCTAAGATAAATCCTTCCTCTATCGCCTGCTTCATTGTATATGTATGAAAAGGTTTATGCTGTACTTCATTACCACTTGGTACTGGTATACCAAACATCTCAAGGGTTTTATTTTTAGGAGTTGCTGTAAATGCAAAGTAAGATGCATTGGTAAGCATTTTCCTACCTTCCATTATTTTAATTATCTTATCCTCTGTTGTTGTTTCTTCTTCATCATTTGTATATTCTCCTGATAAAGCCATATTCATCTTAGCTGACATACTACCACTTTGACTAGAATGGGCTTCATCTATGATTATAGCAAACTTACTTCCCTTATGATCTGTACCCATCTCATCCAATATATATGGAAACTTATGTACAGTTGTTATAATAATCTTTTTCCCTTGGGTAATAAGCTTTTTCAAATCTCCAGAACTTTCTGCATGACCAACTGTATTGCCCACTTGCATAAATTGCCTGATTGTGTTTTTTATTTGTTTGTCTAAGTTTATTCTATCTGTAACAACAATTATGGAATCAAATATGTTTTTACCATCCTTCTCAATCCCTACTAGTTGATGAGCAGTCCATGCAATTGAGTTAGATTTTCCACTTCCAGCACTATGTTGAATTAAATACTTTTGTCCTACTCCTTTTTCCTTTACATCAGCTAATATTTTTTTAACTACTGACAGCTGATGATATCTAGGAAATATCTGTTTGTATTTCTTTTTCTTTGTTTTTTCATCTTCTTCGCTAACTACTTGTGCATAGTTTTCAATGATATTTGCTAGTTCTTCTTTAGTAAATATTTCTTTCCATAGATAATCTGTTTTAATTCCCTTTTCATTAGGCGGATTACCTGCTCCATCATTGTACCCTTTGTTAAAAGGTAGGAACCATGATTTTTTTCCTTCTAATCTTGTGCAAAACTTAACTTCATTATCATCTACAGCAAAGTGAACCATGCAACGTTTAAATTGAAATAGAAGTTCCCTTGGGTCTCTATCTAATTTATACTGCTGTACTGCATCTTCAACATTTTGTTTTGTCAATCTGTTTTTAAGTTCACAAGTAATGACTGGTAAACCATTGATAAATATTGCAAAATCAAGTGCCAATTTGTTATTATTCTTTGAGTACATTAGTTGCCTTGTAACGCTAAAGATGTTTTTATCAAACATTTCCTTTGCTGCTATATTCTTCTCAGACGGTGTCATATAAAACATAATAAGGTTAGCAGGATATACATTGATGCCATTTCTCAAAACATCTATAACTCCACGTTTTGCTATTTCACCTTGAAGTCTATTTAAAAACTGTTCTTTTTTATGCTGACTATTCAATATCCCTATTTTTTCTACTTCTTCTGGTTGAGTATCATGTAAAAATCTAAGTAGGCGTGTTTCATCTACAGCATAGTCTTTATTGTAGTCTTCATTTCTCCCCAATTCATAACCATTATTATTAGTTAAATAATTTACTATTAAAGATTCTAAACCTATTTCCTTAGTATTAGTTGGCATGCCCCCACCACCTTTCTATGGTCTTACAATAATTATATCACGAGCTGATAAACCTTCTTTAACACAAAGTTCTGGAGTTTTTTCTTCCGCTATTCCCTCTAACATTAAAGCTGACTTTGCTTGCTCAAATGCTTTTTCTAATGAATATCCAAAACCAATTGCCGAATAAAATTGTGCTGCAAATATCCTAGCTGCATCATCTCCTATTGAAGTGTTCATTCCTATTGCAGCCTCAACATGTTCAACAACTGCCTCAGCTTGCCCATAGGAAAAACAGGTATTAAAGAATACTAACCTTATCTTATCTGAAGAAGTCATCATAGTCTGAACTATCGCTTCTTTACTTACAAATTTTGGACTTCCTTCTGCATCTTGTAAAACAAGTTCATCTGTATCTGAACCATGTCCACTAAAATGAATTACATCTGGATTTAATTCATTAATCGCCTGTAAAACATCCATTGGTCTTGTGGCCCATCTTGTTTCAAACTTAACGCTATCCCTGTGTTCAGATTTTCTAATCATCTCTTGTATGGAGCGAGCTTCTTCATCTAATCTTAAAGGCATAGACCCTGTTGGATTAGATGCCATAAATAGTACTGTTATTTTTTCTGGTATACTTTGTAAGTCTATTAAAGTCCTCTGCATTTCTGATTGTACTCTGCTATGGTTATTTATCGTGTCATTAATTCGCTTCATCTGCTTTTCAGATTCTTTTAATCTATTCTTTTCTTCATCTATCTTCTTCTTTTCCGCTCTATCCACTTCAGTTCTAAGTTTCTTTTCCTCATTAGAAATTTCTTTATCCTTACTGGCTATTTTCGTATCAATAGACGCTACCTTTTTATCTATATCCGCTAATGCTTTTTCAGCTCGCTGGATCTCCCCTAACTTAGATTTTACAGTAGATTGAGATTTGGTTCTACTAATAGCTTCATTTGCAGAAATAATTTTCTTTTTTAAATCTGGTATCTTCTTAGTTTCTCTTGCCCTATCAGAAGAAAGATTCGCCATTTCTTGTTTTTTTCTTGCAATATTATTTCTATAAGTCTCTATTAACCCCATTTTTCTATTCCTCCTCCATTTCTAATTCTTCAATTAGTTCTCCTTCATCTAAATCCTCAAAATCTTCTTCAATGCTATCTATAATATCCTCAACTTCTATATGACGTACATCAACTTTGCCTGTAACAACATTGGATATAAGAGTTGTACGATATTCTGTGATAAGGTCTATCTCTTTTTTTATTGCTACAATAGCTTTATCTATTACAATAGTTTTTGGTTTTATATATTGTAGTATTTCTTTTTGTTCTTCGATATCTGGTGAAATTGCAATTTTTAATGTAACTAATTTGCTTTCTGTAATCGCTGGATAAGATACTCCAATAGAGTTTTGACTAACCATATTTACAAAGTAATCAGCAGATAAAATATAATTCAAAAACTTAGAAAATACTTCTTTAGATGGGGTTAACACAGCAAATCCTGTTGATGCAATATACCCCTCTAATTCTTCGTCAATATAACACATCGATTTTAAATAGGTTCTTACAGTTGATATAATTGTATCTCCAACATGAATAACACGTCTTGCCCTTGATGGAGCTTCTTTAAATACATACTGTACAGGTTCCAGTTTTAATTCCCCAAACCCGACAGTACTTATATCAATGTAGTTTATAGTTGCATTTTTATCAAAGCTCTCTGTTAGAGTCTCAATATTACTTTTCACAAAATGTTTTAAAGGTCTAACTTCCCATCCTTCTGGAATATCTCCAAGCCAATCTATCCCAGATGGTTTCATTTTAGCATCTAGATCTATGCCTTTTGTAACAGCTTGATTAATAATTGCTTGTTTTTGTTCTTTTAAAAGTTGAATTTGCTTTTTCTTGGATTTGATAAATTTATTTATTTTTGAAAGTTCAGTGTCTAAATATCTAACAATTTGGTCTTGTTCTTTTTTTGGAGGAATTGGCAAATACTGATTTGCAAAGGTTTCAAATCTAAAGTCAGAAGAACGTTCCCTAATTCCTCTATATAAAGATTGTATGAATCCTGTCTTTGCCATTTCTCTTACGATATGGGCATAATAATAATTATTAAGATCTACTTTAGGATTACACACACTATAAACTGGTGTGGATTTACCATCAGAATCTGAAACCCCAATTGCTCCAGCAAAAGCATCCATAACATGAATTACTAAGTCACCTTTCCTAACTCCTTGATACCCAATTTCTTTAATTGACTCTGTAAAGCCTGATATCCTTCTATTTTTCCTAAGAGTCACTACACCATCTCTAAAACATGTTATTACACCGTCCGTATCACTAACTGCCCTACTTTCCTTTTTATATACTGCTTTTGCCCTCTTTATTTCCCATTGTTTAGGCACCTTATCTAACCAAGGTAATCCTGTCTCTTTATATTCCTCATAAGGTTTTATCTTCTTCTCCATATCTCTAACCCCCTATGATTTCATTTAATAGTTAGCTCATTGCAGAATTCTGTAATGAGCTTTGTTGCTTGATTTCAATATATAGAAACGGATAAGTTTCCCCCATTTTTGGGTATAAGTTTTTTGACAGAAAACTACCTCAAAATTCTTAATTAAATTAAGAAAGAAAGGAGAAACTTATGCCGGTTTCAACAAAACAATTAACAATTTGTGATTTTTCTTCTGATTTTGAAAAATTCTTTAATCAAAATCAAACAAATCTATTGACTCTACTTGATAAATTCATCGATATTAGTAGTTACATACCCCATTCTTTTTACAAATCATATTACAGACAGTTTGGTAGAGATAGAAAGTATTCTTTAGAATCAATGATTTCTTTTTTTATTCTTAAAAATATTTTGTGTATATCTAGTATTGATACCATGATTAATATTTTAAGTCTGTCTTCTGAGCTTCGCTCATACTGCGGTTTTTTTAAAATCCCTCACAAATCTCAATTTTCTAGATTTAAAAGTGAATTTTTAGATGATATTAATAATTTGTTTCATAATCTAGTCGATTATACTGAAGATATTTCTAAAGTAGTTAATCCTTTTTTATCTTCTATTTTAATTACTGATACTACTGGTTTTGAACATTATGTTAAAGAAAATAATCCTAAGTTTTACCAAGGTTTTTTATCTAAAGCGAAAGCTTATAAAAAAGTTTTAAGTAAGACAAATGATGCAATTAACTTTAATATTGATAAACACGCTCAAAGTCATATGCCTAAATCGGCATCATCTAATAAAGACTCTAAACTTTGTTTTTTAAATGGTCACTTTGGCTATTTTCAAAAAACTATTATTTCAACAAATGGTTTTGGTTTAATTAGAGATATCAATTTTTATGAGGCTGATAATAGTCTCTCAATTGATTTAACTCCAAATGAAATTAAAGATATATATGATGCAAAGTCTCTTATACCTACTTTAGAAACCTTTTTTTCTTACCATCCAAATCTTGAATATAAATATTTTATCGGTGATTCTGGTTTTGATGCTGATGATAATTATGCATATCTTCATGAAAAAAATATTATGCCTATTATTGCTATTAATCCAAGAAACTCAGCTAATAAATTGCCTAGTAAACTCAATGAAGTCGGTGTACCTCTTTGCCCAAAAGACGATAGTCTGGCTATGGTTTACGATGGAATAACTAGGCAAAAAAACAGAGCCGATAGGATTAAATATATATGTCCTAAAGCTAAAAAAACTAGATTAAATGGAAAAACAACTTACCTTTTAAACTGCGAAAGTCCTTGTACAAAATCTAAGTGTGGAAAAATAAAACAACTAACAATACATCATAACTACAGATACAACTCTAGTTTTCCAAGAGATAGTCTAAAGTGGATTAAACTATTTAAGCTTAGAACTCGAATCGAAAGAACTATTTCGCAAATCAAAAATTTTGTTCAAATTAGATCTTTAAAAATTCAAAATACTAAATCACTTAAGTCAGAAATTATTTTAGCTTGTATATCTCAACTAATTGCATTTATTTTGCTTTATCATGTAAAAGATGATTTTAAAAATCCTTTAGCGATTAAAGCGCTAGCTGCTTAATATATTCTTGCAATATGGCTGCCGCCTTTATTTACTATGCTCTAATTTAAGTGTTTTAAAGAGTATTGTGAATTAATATCTCTTTTCTCTTTCTTTTATAACTTTTTCATCTAAAATTACATTTTGCAACTACCTA
>Ga0334892_1003192_pt1 | contig 10865 bp, 9 predicted proteins | sample GraSluR3_MG_4_FD_207213 | JGI IMG/M metagenome (GOLD analysis project Ga0334892, IMG submission 207213) | Sludge microbial communities from methane-producing bioreactor in Wageningen University, Netherlands - Granular Sludge_15_04-R3 | ecosystem: Engineered > Bioreactor > Anaerobic > Unclassified... | reverse complement strand
AGCTGGTGTTGAAGAGAAATATCAGAGCCTCGATTTCGGCGTGGTTTTCGGTGCCGGTGTCGATCTGGATATGGGCATCTCTGTTGATGCACGGTTCAACTTAGGCCTGCTCAACATTGAAGACGAGCCTTCCGGTGATGATTACACGAAGAACCGTTCGATCTCCCTTATGGTCAGCTACAACATTCTCTAGAATCGTTGTATGAGCCATTACAAGCCACTGTGGGATTACCTGCGGTGGCTTTGTTTAATTCCGAGGTGCTTGTTCTGTTCCAGCCACTCTTGACAGTCTTTGCCATGTTGTCCCAGACTTGCCGTTGCACCCACAGGGTGTTGGAGGATTCAATGGTCGATATCGACGGAAAGAGAATATATGTAGAGAATCTGGGTTGTGCGAAGAACCAGGTCGATGCTGAGGTGATGCTGCAGCAATTGGTGGAAGCCGGGTGTGTCGTGGTGGAACAGGCCGATGAGGCCGACCTTATCATAGTGAACACCTGCGGATTCATTGAGTCGGCAAGAGAGGAGTCGGTGAATACGTTCTTCGCACTGAAGGATCAGTTTCCCAAGGCGAAGGTGGTCATGACCGGCTGTCTGTCTCAGCGGTACGGCAAGGAGCTGGAGCAGGAACTGGTAGAGGCCGATGGTATATTCGGCAATCGAGACCTCAGCCATATCACCAATCTGGTTAGAAGGATCTACGCAGGTGAGCGAGCGATCGACCTTCCAGCGTATCCACTCATTACCGAGGAGAGCGACCGCAGAGGGAAACTCTTCAACTACCCGGGGTCTGCGTATCTCAAGATATCGGAGGGGTGCAACCACCGATGTCGCTACTGCGCCATCCCTCTGATTCGAGGATCGTTGCGTAGCCGACCGTTCGAAGCGATTCTTGCCGAAGCGAGGAGACTGGTCGATTCCGGGATTGTAGAACTGAATCTCATTGCGCAGGACCTTGCCGCCTATGGTACCGATAGCGACACGGGAGACTCCCGGTTCATCGAACTCTTGGAGGCGTTGTGCGAGATCGAAGGTGATTTCCGAATCCGCATGCTCTATATTCACCCCGACGCCTTCCCGGATTCGTTACCCGAATTCGTGAAGAACAACACGAAGATCATCCCCTATTTCGATATCCCATTCCAGCATGCACACCCCACTGTATTACGTCCCATGGGACGCACAGGAGATCGTAGGCAGTACCTCGCTCTTGTTCGTTCCATCCGTTCGATACTCCCCGATGCAACGCTCAGATCGACGTTCATGCTCGGGTTCACCGGAGAAAGTTCCGAGACTGTGGAGGAGCTGAAGCGATTCATCGAGGATGCCCAGCTTGACTGGGTCGGTTCGTTTACCTACTCGAGAGAGGAGGGAACTCCTGCCTATGCAGACCGAGACGAAGCAGAGCATGAGAAGGTGGCGAAGCGGGCTCGGAAATGGCAGAAGGAGATCGAAGCTATACAGGAGACGATCACGCAGGATCGATTACAGCGATTCGTTGGAACCGTGCAGGACGTGCTGATCGAGGAGTTGGTAGAAGGAGAGGATCTGGCAATCGGGAGAACGCCGCATCAGGCTCCCGAGGTCGATGGCCTTACGGTTGTCATGGGGAGAGACCTCGTTCCGGGAACGGTGGTACGTTGCGGTATCAGTCGAGTGAATGGTATCGACCTGGAGGCGATCCCGGTAGCGAGCGGAGTGGCACAGTGAGTATGATCGATCACTATCTGGAGCAGTTGAATGAACCACAGCGAGAGGCTGTGCTCGAGAACGAGCATCCGCTGTTGGTTCTCGCAGGAGCTGGGTCGGGCAAGACACGTGTGATCACAACGAAGATCGCCTACGCGATCGATATGTTGAACGTGAAGCCGTGGGAGATTCTTGCAGTCACCTTTACCAACCGGGCGGCAAAGGAGATGCGTGACCGTGTGGAGCAGATGGTCGAGAATGGCGATGCCTCCGATATACAGATTCGTACGTTCCACTCGTTCGGGGCTTGGTTGCTCAGGAGATACGGAGCGAGTATCGGGTTGTCCAGCTCATTTTCTATCTATGATGATGACGATTCACTCTCTCTGCTTGCCTCCTGTTTCCCTGAGAGCAAGAAGACCGAGCTCGCTCCTGTGGCGAAGGCGATCTCGCTTGCAAAGGATATGGGGCTCTCGCCTGAGAGTCCAACGTTGAGCCAATTCCGGCGCGATGGCGAGTTCAGAAACCAGTTCACCCAATACGAGAAGCGTCTGAGGCAGGTGGGTAATGTCGATTTCGCCGATCTCATAGGACTCTCGATCGAGCTGCTTGATACCGATTCGAGTGTTCGTTCCATGGTGCATCGCCGTTTCCGGATGGTCCTTGTCGATGAGTATCAGGATTCGAACATCGCGCAGTTCAATCTGCTTACGCGACTGGTGGGGCCACACACCTTTATCTGTGTCGTGGGAGACGATGATCAGAGTATCTACCGGTTCCGCGGGGCAGAGGTGAAGAACATCCTCTCGTTTCCCGATATCTATCAGGGGACTCGGATCATCAAGCTGGAACAGAATTATCGTAGTACCCAGAATATCCTCGCTTTGGCGAGTACGGTCATATCGCGCAACTCGGGGCGGCACGAGAAGCAGCTGTGGACCGAAAACAGCAGTGGTGTGCTTCCCCAGGTGGTGTATGTCGCAGATGAGCGAGGAGAGGCGATGCGGGTTGCGAAAGAGCTGCGCAGAAGTGGAGACCTCGATCAGAGTGCGGTGCTCTATCGTACCAATGCGCAGTCGGTTGCATTCGAGACGCTCTTCACGCAGACCGGTATCCCGTACAAGGTCATCGGTGCGCTCCGATTCTACGACAGAGAGGAGATCAAGGATGCTCTTGCGTTGCTGCACCTGGTGATGAATCGGAACGATGAGGTTCATTTCAAGAGAATGGTGAACAAGCCAGCACGTGGGATCGGGGCGAAGTCGGTCGAGAAAGTGGTCGAGTTGGCTCAACAGCGAAGGTGCGACCTGATCGCGGCACTGAAGATCGCAGGAGAAGCGGGAGCAATCTCGGGAAAGGCGGCAGCAGGAGCGATCCAGTTCGCTTCTCTTATAGATGAGGGGACAAGACTGCTCGAGCAGAGCAATACCGATGCACTCAAGTACCTGCTCGAGGAGTCCAATCTTGCTAGGTACTACCAGGAACTGGACCAGCGAAACAAGACCGACAAGGTGGACAATCTGGGGACCTTGGTCGGTACGGTGGGAGAGTATCCTGCGGGTGTGGAGGGATTGAGTCTCTTTCTCGAGTCGCTCATGCTCGATCCGACCACCATCGGTCACAAAGACCCTTCGGATCGACCGGGAGTCTCGCTCATCACGATGCACAACACAAAGGGATTGGAGTTCGATCGAGTCTTCATCGCTGGGCTCGAAGAGGGGCTGTTTCCTGGAAAGGCGAGCGAGAGCGAGGAGGATATCGAGGAGGAACGGCGCATATTCTATGTTGCGATCACTCGTGCGAGAAAAGAGCTCTTTCTCCTCAGTAGCAGCCGGAGAACCATGTGGGGAAGGACGACGTATCAGCGCCCTTCACCTTTTCTCAAAGAGATTCCCGAGCAGCTGGTAAGAACCGAAGGAAGCGCGTTCGGTTCTTCGTTCTCGCCATCGGCGCAACGAGTGGGATACAGTGGTCGGAGTGCTCTGGATGAGAGGAGGGCGCAAGGGTCGGCCTACAGTGGCCCAGCTGTGAGAAGGGGCATGGGGAGAAATGCGAATATCATGCTCGATCCGGTGAATCAGTTCGCAAAGCCGGTAAAGCAGAGTCAGGCGAACGGTTCGTCGGGGACGTTCACCGCTGGTACCAGAGTCTATCACGATGCATTCGGAGAGGGTGAGGTTCAGCGGGTGAAGATGATTCGAGGGAAGGAGATGGTCGATGTCCGATTCGCCACAGGTAAGTTCGCCACGTTCTTCTCCTCCAGTGGTGCGCTCGAGAAACTGGCAAGTGACTGATATCTTGTTCCGAGTGGGTAGACAAAAGGGGCTTGCTCCATATAGTATGCCTCTTGTCGCCTCTGCTGTTCGAGCAGACGACGATGTGTTTTTTATCATATACGTGGTTTAGTCGTTCTGGTTGCAGTTCCAGAGGTCTGCTTGAGCGTGTTGTAGGAACCTGATGCTCGTGGTTCCGATCGTGCAAGTGCCTTCGGTCTGAGAGGAATGACTCGAATGATAGTGGATCAACTCGCTGAAAGACCACCTGAAGGTGTCGTTGTCAGCTACTGCAGAGTGTGAGGTCAATGCCGAGGTCCTCCGCCCAATCCTTCCTTTCCCAGGGACGTGTATCTGCAGAGGTTTCGATGATGAGCGGTTTCGGGAAGTCATGCAGCTTCCCCCTCATGCCTACCGTGATTGGTTGGAGGGGAGAGGTGAACCTATCACCATGTATTGACATACATTGGGAAAATGTGTAACGATACACCGCTGATTGCGGAAAATTACGCGAGGGGAGAAGGCTCTCCTTGAACATAGGGTTATGTAGATGAAGACTATTTTTGTAAAACCGGCAACGATTGAAAAGAAGTGGTATCTGATCGATGCTGAAGGAAAGGAACTGGGTCGTGTGGCAGTTGCTGCTGCGCGGATTCTTCGTGGCAAGAACAAGCCCGAATATGTCCCTCACCAGGATATGGGCGATTTTGTCATTATAGTGAATGCTGCGAAGGCTGCGCTTTCTGGCAACAAGTACCAGGACAAGAAATATTATCGCCACTCCAACTATCCCGGTGGTTTGACAACCGAGTCGTACGCGGATGTGATCGTTCGCAAGCCGACCTTCCCCATGGAGCACGCTGTGAAGGGTATGCTTCCGAAAGGGGCGTTGGGGTACAAGCTGTTCACCAACATGAAGGTGTATGCGGATGATAAGCATCCTCATGCAGCACAGCAGCCGATCCAGGTGGAAATCTAAGGCAGGAGCAGAAACGTGGCAACAAAGAAAACTGAAAAACAGAATGTGAATCTCGGACTGGGTACCGGTCGTCGTAAGACTGCGGTAGCCCGTGTATATCTTCGTGAAGGCGAGGGGAATATCATCATAAACGGTCGGAAGGCGGAAGAGTACTTCAGCAATCCTCTGTATGTGTACATGGTTCGCCAGCCGCTCGATGTGACCGATAGCTTGAACAAGTTCGATCTGGTGATCAATGTCACCGGTGGGGGACCGACCGGACAGGCTGGTGCCTGCCGTCACGGTATCGCCCGAGCTCTGGTTCAGCACGATGAGGCGAATCGTCCGGCGCTCCATGCAAGCGGCTTCATGACTCGTGACAGCCGAATGGTTGAACGGAAGAAGTTTGGTCAGCCAGGAGCACGCCGCAAGTTCCAGTTCTCCAAGCGTTAGATCGGGAGGTTCTGGATGGCGTATGCCACCATACAGAGAGGAGCTTCGAAGGACGGTTACTTTGCCGTACCTGAAGAGGGCTCCTCTTTTTTCATTTCATTGTCCCAGGCGTCTCAAGTCGGTGTGTATGAGGGTCTTAAGCTCTCGCAGGTGGAGTTCGAAGAACTGCGCACGGTTGTACTTGGTGCTCGTTGCAGGGTGAAGGCCATGGACTATCTTGCAAGGAGGGAGCATGGGCGAAAAGAGCTCGAATTGAAACTCCGGCAGAAGGATTTCCCTCCTCAGATCATCGCTGAACAACTCGATCGGCTCGAATCGGAACGCCTGTTGGACGACTATCGGTTTGCCACACAGTTCGTCAGTTCTCGGCAACGGAAGAATCCAGAGGGGCCTCAGGTTCTCTCCATGCGTCTCAGGCAGCGGGGTGTGGATCGTTCTTTGGCAGAGCGTGCGATCTCTGCATGGTTTGCCGACGAAGATGCCGCTCAAGAAGCCATAGAGCGAGCTGCACAGCGGCTTCTGCGGAGGTGTAACTCGGATAGCATGAGACTCCATGCCGAACTCCGGAAGAAGGGGTTCTCATCACAGGCCATACACCGTTTCTTTGAGGAGCGTGGCGACCTTTTACTCTAGTGCTTTCACCTAGAACTTCCAGTGATCTCTTCGTGTGTATTCTCGTTATTCGATCAGAAGCTGAATGCCGCACCAACGGCGAGATATGATCCTTTACTCATGTAGAAGGCTAGCAGTGGGAATCGGCCCCAATGATAGGTAGCGGTGAGGCGGGCTTTCATCCCCTCTGTGCGAGTAGTGAGCGTCTGTGCCAGTACCACTTGGTATTCCATTTCCCATGAAGCGTCGGGATCATAGGTGAATGTATAGAGTTCATATGCTCCATTCTTCAACGCACCGTCTCCGTTTGGGATGAACTTGCCCGATTCATGCAAAATAGTGTTGAAGGCTATGGAGAGATCCCCAATCTTGTATAGAGGGAGGCTCAACTCCACCCCCAGTTGCAATTCACGTCCTCTATAGCCATCTTCCTCAGCTGCATCTGTGGTGTGCTCCGGCTTGAGTATGTTGCCGGTATCGCCGATTCGAAGCTCGCCGTAGAGACGAAGCGAGGAGATGATATCGAATGAAACACCATAGTATATCGGATCTTGACGAACATAGTCGATCAGGTCGTCCTCGAAAAGAGAGCCACTATGTGCGACCTGTTTCTCTATTTTGGTGATTATCTCATCGCCAATGTGCCCGGAGTGGTGTTTCCTTCCGAATGCGAAGGTGAGAGAGTTCCCCAGCTTTGCATGCATGCCATACGAGTAGGTTCCATCGAACCCCAAAAGGTCGGTTCCGCTGTAAGCGAAGAATATGGAGCGGAAGCCACCTTTGAACACACCTTCCACTGAGAGTGAAGGGATGAATCCCGATCCATTGAAGGTCAGCCGAGCAATTGGGATCACGGTTCCAGTTCGCATCTGGATCATGTGTGTGCCCTTTGTGTAGTATTGGTCGATATCGTATCCTAGGTAGGTAAGGCTTTCGCCACTCCCTTGTACCTTGTACAGGTAGGCAGGTCTCGATTCCGCTTCACTGAGCATTATGTAGTTTAGAGCAAAATCGGTGTTGAAGGGATCTGCTAGATACGGTTCATACAATGGATTCTGAGGATTCATCTGGAAACTGAATAGATCAGAGGCCGATACAGAGAGAATCGATGCTGTAGCGATTACAAGAGAGAGAATCAGAATGTATGCTCTTTTTGTTTTGAACCCCATTTCAGCTGGCCACCTTTGTTACGAAATGATACGGTTATGGGGTATGAAGCGGAGATCACAGTGCCAACTACCATGCTGCGTTGGCGTTACGTAGATTTCCATGGAGTACATAGCCCAAAATACGAATTGTGGATACGATTATTGCAAATTAATACGTCTGTGTCCAGCAAGAATTACAATTTCGTATTTGTTAGCCCCCGAATCTCAATGTCAATCGACGATAGCTAGCGGTATCATCTCTGGCCATATGGTGATCCTTTGAGGTCCAGGGCGTACTGGAGTGGATAGCCTAAAAAATGGCCACCGAAGAACATTTCAGCGGTGACCTTTGGAGAGAGTTCAATGGTGTCAGAGGACCCGGTAGCTGACCATGAGTGCAACCGAGTGGTTCTGGTTTCTGGAAGATGTATCCATGATGTTCACTAGACCGAAATTGGCACGAATATCCAATGAAATGTCCCGATCCAGATCGACTCCTGCTCCGAAGATGATGCCGAAATCGGTTCGCTTATCGTCTGAACTCACTGAGAAACTGCCACTTTCACTTTCTCTCACTACGTTGAGGCCAATCGATGGTCCGAGTAGTGCGTAGGGAGAGAGTGAACCATCAAGTGGCATGCGTGCTTTTACGAGCACCGGTATTTCCAGGTAGTCAAGGTTGATCTTCACCTCATCTAGTCGAAAGCCCTTCATGGTGTAGAATATTCCCGGTTGGACCGAGAGGTGGAGTTTGTCTTGTATTGCATGAAATTCATAGTCGCCGTAGACGCCTGCAGAGAGGCCTATGCGGGGACTTCTCTCAGAGAGTAGGGAATCTAGGGCTCCTTCGGTCGATAGAAATGCAAGATTCGCTCCTACACTCACTCCTACACCGATCTGTTCGGCATAGACAAACGAAGTGGCAAAGAGTAGCACATATACCAGTATCAGTAGTCTCTTCATCAATATCCTCCTGAATTGATTCTCATCGTAGATTATACTCTACTGATACCCGATGGAGAAGCACTGTCACTCGATATATAAGACATAGACTGAAGCCCTGTAGAAAGAAACAGCTACCCGCCGAAGCAGGTAGCTGTGCATGTAAGCATGTTGTCTGATCAGTCAAGGACGTTGAAGGCCTTGAGTCCAGCGTACTGAGCGGTGTCGCCGAGGTAATCCTCGATCCGCATGAGCTGGTTGTACTTTGCCAACCGGTCCGAACGACTCATCGATCCTGTCTTGATCTGTCCGGTCTGCAGTGCGACCACGAGGTCAGCGATGAAGTTGTCCTCGGTCTCACCCGAACGGTGGGAAACGACTGCGGTATAACCGGCTTTGTGAGCCATTTCAATGGCCTGGAATGTCTCGGTAAGAGTTCCGATCTGGTTTACCTTGATAAGAATGGAGTTTGCTGTCTTGCTCTTGATTCCCATCTCGAGTCGCTTGGTGTTGGTTACGAACAGGTCGTCGCCAACGAGCTGAACTTTGTCGCCGATTGCATCGGTGAGCATCTTCCAACCTTCCCAGTCATCCTCGTCCATACCGTCTTCGATGCTGATGATCGGATACTTCTCAACCCAGCTGGTCCAGAGTTCCACCATCTGCTTGCTGGTAAGGCTATCGCCGGTTGACCAGCGGAGATTGTAGGTCTTGGTCTTTTCGTCGTAGAGTTCACTCGCTGCGGGGTCGAGTGCGATCATGAAATCACCGTCCTTGCCAGTGGTGTAACCGGCATTCTTGATAGCTTCCATGATGACTTCGAGCGCCTCTTCGTTTGACTGCAGATCCGGAGCGAATCCACCCTCATCGCCGACAGAGGTGTTATAGCCACGTTTCTTGAGCACGCTCTTGAGGTTGTGGAACACTTCAGCGGTCATTCTGACGCCCTCTCTCAGTGAGGGTGCGCCGATTGGCATGACCATGAATTCCTGGAAGTCGACTTTGTTGTCGCTGTGGGCTCCACCGTTCAGAATGTTGGCCATGGGGACGGGAAGGACACATGCGTGATAGGCACCGAGGTACTTGAAAAGAGGGACTCCCAGGTAGTCTGCCGCTGCACGGGCTACTGCCATGGAGACACCAAGAATGGCGTTTGCGCCGAGCTTTGCTTTGTTCTCCGTTCCATCGAGTGCGAGCATTGCCTGGTCGATTGCAACCTGATCGAGAGCATCCATGCCCTCCAGTTCGGGTGCAATCAGGGTGTTGACGTTGTCCACAGCCTTAAGCACGCCCTTGCCCATGAAGCGTTTCTTGTCGCCGTCGCGCAATTCAACTGCTTCGTGAACACCGGTCGATGCCCCTGAGGGAACTGCGGCACGACCCATGGAGCCGTCTTCGAGAATCACATCTACTTCCACGGTGGGGTTTCCACGTGAGTCCATGATCTCTCTTGCTTCTACAAATTCAATGATACTCATGAATATTCTCTCCTATAAAGGTTATGATGAAAATATGGTTGTTTTGCCACCGATTGTCAAGGAGCGGGACAGGTTGTACACTGGTGATATGGATATCGAACAGAGAATCGAAGGGTATATGTTGCCTCCTCTTTCGGATGAGTTTCTCTATCAGGTAATATTCTGTATGGAGGACCAGGCAAACGAGTATTGTGTAGATTTGAAGGATGGGGTAGTCACCGAGGTTGAGTTCGTCGCCGATAGGCGAGAGATCGAACCGCAGCGATTCCTCGATCTCCCTCCCTGGTATCCGTCGGACGGTTTCAGGACGATGGAGAAGTTCGTATCCACACTCCGAAATCCGCTGTATAGGGAGCGGCTGCGCCAGGTGTTACAATCTGGCAAGGGTGTGTTCAGACAGTTCAAGGATGTCCTGCATGAGCAACCGACCCTTGAGCGGCTCTGGTTCTATTACAAGGATCGGGAGATTCGAAGAAGGATCTTCCACTGGTATGAGCGCCACGATGAGGCTTTTCGTCTCGCGAGACTTGGCGAGGAGGTTCCCGATGACGGCTCGAGCGAACTGGTACGTGAGGATTTCACAATTACCGATGAGATCGATTCGTACCGAGACGATGTAGCTCAACTGAAGGAGCTTGCAATCCGTCGTGTTATGGAGCTCGAGATTCCGACAGCTCGACATATGGCGGTGAAATTGCGCGAGGCATGGCGAGAACATCCGGACGATGCACATGTAGTGGCTCTTTCGCTCGAAGGAGAGTTTGCCGGTTTTATCCGCTACCATATACAAGATCCTGAGCAGGTTGCGGTGATCCGGTGCTTTGCGGTCAGTGAGGAGTATCAGGGCCTTGGTGTCTTCCGATATCTGTTCGATTCTCTCTGTTCTCGCCTCTCGCTACAGGGTGTGCGGGATGTCGTGATACCGCTCGCGGGCGATGCCCTGAAGATCGAGCGGATGTTCGATGCGATCGGTCCATCGGATGTGACTCACACGATTTCCGTGTCTGTTCCCCGCTGGACGGAGACGTTTTCTCACGAAAGTTCAAAGGACTTTGCATAAATATTCGTGGGCAGCTACAGAAAATTCACATGCAAAGTCACCTTGCATGTCCGAATTTTGTGGTTTTTTAAAATATTTCGCAAAATATTGTGCATTACATGAGATTTATATAAAATACGTGTAACTATTCAATCGTTCATGAATTTAACTTGACAGCTATATAGGGCGTTGTTATAATCCGTCTTGTATAACGAGAAAAGGGAAGAAGCGGGTCTTTGCGCCTGTCCCGAATTTTTTTGGAGGAAGTATGAA
>Ga0334892_1003187_pt1 | contig 10877 bp, 9 predicted proteins | sample GraSluR3_MG_4_FD_207213 | JGI IMG/M metagenome (GOLD analysis project Ga0334892, IMG submission 207213) | Sludge microbial communities from methane-producing bioreactor in Wageningen University, Netherlands - Granular Sludge_15_04-R3 | ecosystem: Engineered > Bioreactor > Anaerobic > Unclassified... | reverse complement strand
AAAAATAAATATAAGAGGAAAGGGTTGGTTAAAGCGGTGAATAATTTGCGGGAATATATTATGGATCGTCTTTCCGAGAAGATGGACCGGGCAAACCTGGAAAATCTCTTTCAGTCCGTCCACGTGAATCACCGGGGAAATACCGTTTCTTTAGAGTCTTATGATGAAATATTCCTTCATCGGATTCGTGTTCTTTTTGGAGAAGACCTTAATTTTATTTTAAAAGAGGAAATCGGCGGCCGTGTGGATGTCCAATTTAATATTGTGGAGAAAGCGGCTGATGAAGAGGCTGCTGGGGACAGACGGACAGTCGTCAATAATTTTGACAAAGATTTCACTTTTTCCAATTTTGTTATAGGACGAAGTAATGAGATGGCCTATTCGGCCGCTTTGGCTGTGGCCCAAAGTCACGGAAAATCTATTTATAATCCTCTTTTTATTTATGGAGATTCGGGATTAGGGAAAACCCATCTTATGCAGGCGATCGGAAATAAAGTCTTTCAATATGACAAAAATCTCAAATGCTTCTATGTGACTGCGGACAAATTCAGAAATGAGCTGATCGAATCTATTAAAAACAGAACAACCGATCTTTTCCGTGAAAAATACAGGAATGTGGATGTTTTACTTATCGATGATATTCACGTTATCGAGAAAAGTGAGGCGGTTCAGGAAGAGTTCTTTCATACTTTTAATGATCTTTACAAACTGAAAAGGCAAATCGTCATAACCAGTGACAGGCCTCCGGCGGATATAAATATTGAAAAACGCCTGATCACACGTTTTGAATGGGGATTGGTCACAGATATCAGAAAGCCGGAGCTTGAAACACGGGTTGCCATCCTCCGGAAAAAGGCAGAAGACATGGGGGTGGACATTCCTTCCGAACTCATGTTTTTTATCGGGGAGAATGTGACCAGCAATGTAAGAAAACTGGAAGGTTGCCTTAGGCGTATCAAATTTTATAAGAAAATATCCAATAATACGGAAAAACTCGGCAAAAATGATGTCACGGCTCTTTTGCTTGAATTTTTTGATAACAATCTTAAAGATATGTCAGTGGAAAATATTAAAAAACAGGTCGCGCTGTATTTTAACATGACGGTCAAGATGCTGGAAGGCAAAAGGAGGAACCAGGAAGTCGTCTTGCCTCGCTTTATTGCCATGTATTTGAGCCGCCGTTTTACCAATGACACATTACAATCGATCGGACAGGCGTTCGGCGGCCGGGATCATGCGGCTGTTATCAATGCCTGCAATAAAATTGAAGGGCGGATGAATGAAGATATCGTCTTCCGAAACGAAGTGGATAAGGTCATCGGCTACTTAAATAACGGAGGTTTCAAATGATGAAGTTTACGTTAAAGAAAAGTGAAATCATAAAGCCCATGAATATTGTCAGAAATATCATCAATGCGAAATCGATGAAGCCCATTTTACAAAACATGCTTGTAGAAATGGATGGAGAAGCGATGACCATCGAAGGGTCTGACCTTGAGGTAGGCATCAGATATCGTTTGGGGGGTATCGGGACAGAATCACCCGGAAAGACAACGGTTCCCGCTGAAAAGTTTGTAAAGATCATATCAGAATCACCGGAAGAGATGATCGTCGTCATGGTCGAAGACGATAAAGCTTATATCGCTTCAGGAAGTGCAAAATTTGAAATGTCGGTCATCCCGGCTGACGATTACCCGGAATTTCCCGCAGCGGAAGAACCGGCAGCGTTGACGGTTCCTTTTGAAAAGCTCAGGGAGATGATCGGAAGGACAATCATCGGAACGGCAGTGGATGCGGCCCGGTATGTTTTCAGAGGCATTCTCTTTGAATATGAAGGCGGCCTTTTAAACCTTGTGGCTACCGACTCCCATATTCTGGCCAAAGCCACTGTAAAACCCCAATCAGCCTCAGCAGAAGAGGGAACACGGGTCGTTGTCCCCAGAAAAGTGCTGGATGAAATTCAAAAGATCGATTATGAAGGAGACGTAAGGATCTCTTTTGACAAACAGCATATTCATTTTGATTTGGGACATATCGTTTTGGTTTCCCGTCTGATCGATGCCAAATATCCTAAATATGATAAGGTGATACCTACGGTAAATAACAAAAAAGCAGTTGTTCCGCGTATTGGATTACTGGATTCTCTGCGCCGTGTCTCTGTCTTCGTTAACCGTGAATCGGGGCGGGCGTCCCTTCAATTCGGAAAAGATAAACTTAAAATCACTTCTCGGATGACAGATATCGGATTGGCAGAGGATGTCATCGCCGTGCAGTATGAAGATGAAGACCTCCGCATCGATTTTAACTATAAATATATTAAAGACATTCTCTCCACCCTGGAGGACAAGAACGTTTTTGTGACAATGTACAACAATGAAAGCGCTGTTTTAATAACACCGGAAAACACAACGGATTATCTCTGGGTCGTTATGCCTCTTGTAATGCTTGACTGACCCCCATGTTTCTGCAGTCATTAGAACTTGTACAATTTCGCAATATTCTTCGGGGGGAGATGGAGTTCTCCCCCCGTTTCAATGTTATCAGCGGCCCCAACGGATCGGGGAAAAGCAATATTTTAGAAGCCCTTTATCTTTTTTTTAACGGAAAAAGCTTTAGAAAAGCCCGCGGGCGGGATATGATCTCCTGGGAAAAGGAATGGTTTCGGCTACTGCTTCAAGAAAAGAGCTTGTCCCACCCCCGTTTTCTTTACTACGATCAGGAAAAAAATTTTAAATACGGAATCGAACAGAAAGAAGTGGTTTATTCTGAATTTTTTCTCCAGATCTGTCCTTTTTTATTGAGCCGGGAAGTATTTAATCTTTTCTATTTTTCATCAGGTGAGATACGACGTTTTTTTGATATGTATCTCCTCGTCTTTGATTCCGGGTATCGTGAGCGTATTCTCCGTTTTAACCGGGTTCTCCAGGAAAGAAACGCTCTTTTGAAATCCCGGTTTTTCAGTGTCAGAGAGCTTGAGATCTGGGATGAGTATTTTGTTCGCTATGCATCGGAGGTCAGCGATGCCCGCAGACGGTTTATCGGTGAAATCGATGCAAATCTTCCGCAGGCTTTTCAGAAACTTTTCCCGTCTGTGGATGATGCGGGAATCGATTATCGTTCCTCTTTCAACGAGAAGGATTTTTTTCAGGCGAGAGAAGAAGACCGGGCCCGTGGCTTTACGACCGTGGGGCCTCATCGGGACCGTTTTCTGTTCAGAACAAAAGGAAAAGAGATGTCTGCTCAGGCATCTCAGGGGCAGATGAAAAGCTTTGTCCTTTCTCTTTTTTTGACCTTGCTCACTCTTTTCAATGACCGCTTTTCCGTTAAAGGCATCCTTCTTCTTGATGATATTTTTGAAGAGCTTGACCCATCCCGGAAGAAGAGGATTCTTGATGAGATCATACGCTCGGGGAGTCAGGTCTTTTTCACCATGGTCCAGGGAAAACAGCCTTTTGGTGAAGAGGGCCGGATCTTCCAAATTAAGGAAGGGATTATTTCAGATGCGGCCGCTCTCTGATTTGATTCATAGACTTCTTCCCCTTTCCGAAGCAGCTCTTTTAAGCTCTGTCGATGAGCAATGGGAAAAGATCGCCGGCAAAGCGGCGGCCGCTCATTGTCGTCCCCGCTTCCTTGTCCGAAGGCGCCTGACTGTTGTTTGTGATTCGGCGGCCTGGCTTTTCGAAATGAGCCGAAAAAAAGAAGCGCTTTTAAAAAGCCTCTGTCAATCTTTTGGACAAGAAGCCATAGAAAGCGTATACTTCAGGCAGGGTGAAGGAGACCGAAATGGAAAAGACACGCATTCTGATCGTGGAAGATGAAGAAAAGATCGCCGGAATCATTCGGCAATATGCAGAAAAAGAGGGCTTTGAAGTACAGCACTCACCGGACGGGAAGAGAGCGATCCGCGATTTTGAGTTTTTTGCCCCTCATCTTGTTTTGTTAGACAGAATGCTTCCGGAAAAGAGTGGAGAAGAAGTCCTGTCCTGGATAAAAAAGAGGACGGGTGTTCCTGTGATCATGGTTACTGCCAAGGATATGGAGCCGGATATTTTGGACGGTTACGGACGGGGTGCAGACGATTATGTTGTGAAACCTTTTAGCCCCAGGGTGCTCATGGCGCGCATCAAAGCTCTTTTGAAGAGAAGCACAGGCCCGTCTTTTAGAGAGAAGATCCATTTTGAAGATGTTGAGATCCGGCCGGAAGACCTGATGTGGAAAAAGGGAAATCGAACGGCTGTTCTATCTCACAGGGAGTTTGAGATTCTTTATCTTTTGGCCCGTCATCCCGGTCGTGTTTTTTCACGGGAGATGATATTGGATCATATTTTCGGGGGAGAAGAGGGGGCCTTTGAGCGGGCTGTGGATTCTCATATTAAAAATATCAGAAAAAAAATTGAATTTGATTCTGCCCATCCCCGGTATATCATTACTGTTTACGGAGCGGGCTACAAATTCAGGGAGATCTCGTGAAGACCTTAAAACATATTCTTTTCTTTCGTTTTGTCCTCCCCGCCATGGCCGGAATAATCCTGCTTTATGCCGCCATGATGCTCTTTTTGAATATTCGTTATAAAACAAATGTCCTGGAGCGCTTTAAACAGGAACTTCCTGCTGTCAGTCGGATGATTTTCTCCCGATTGGAAGGAGGGCGCGGCCGTATGTTTCGCCCGCCGGAGCCATGGAGAAGAAATGTGGGTGTCATCGTCAAAGATGAAAAAGGAGTGGTCCTGATGCGTTATCCTCAACGCCTGAATCCCGAAAAAATGAGAAGGATCAATGAGACGCCTTTTCAGGATAAAAGCACGGGTTTAACTGCAGATTACTATATTATAGACCCTAATTTTTTGACACCTGTTGAAAGAAATTTTATACGCCAGTTATGGATTTTTGCAACAGGGGTCCTTGTCCTGCTGGGTTTTCTTTATCTTTTGACTGTCGTGCGTTTTTCAAAAAGAATGTTTCGGCAAAGCCGTGATAATGCCCGGGAGATCGACCGCCTGGCACGGGGGCAGTATGATCTGGACCTGAAGATCCCTTATGCCGAGCTCTCCCCGTTCAAAGAAGGGCTGGATAGAATGGCTGCCGAGCTGAAAGAACAGGAAGAGGTCAAGCGCTCATTTATCATTAATCTTTCCCATGACATGAAAACGCCGTTGACGATCATCAAAGGCATCCTCGAAGGACTGGAAGACGGGGTCCTGTCTCTTGATAACAACCGTTTTAAAGAAATGCTGGAGGAAGTCGCCCTCATGGAAGAATATATCGGCAGGATCAAAGCCTTTGACCAAATGAGAAAAGAATGCCGAGGGGAGACCGCTGTTTTGCCGCTGATTTCGGTTTTCCAAAAAAGATTCAAGGCCCTTATGGAAATCCATGCGGAGATCCCTGAGGGTTTTACTCTTCCGCTGGGTGAGGCGGGTTTGACTACAGTCTTCGATAATCTGCTTTCTAATGCGTATCGTTATAATTCAAAAAGGGAAAAATTGTGTGTCATCCGGGGAAAGCAGGATGAAGGGGGCCTCATGCTGAGCATTGAAGATAACGGAGACGGTATTCGGACGGAAGATACGGAGAAAATATTTGATGCCTTTTACCGTTCTGATAAAGCCCGTCGTTCGGGAGAGGGGACCGGTATGGGCCTTTTTTTAGCCAGAGAAGCTGTTCTTGCTGCCGGCGGCACGCTTCATGCGGAGTCGAAAAAAGAGGGCGGGACGAAGATGATCATTTATTTTTCGAGGAGGAGTGTATGAGAGGGCGTAAAGGAAATGAGCCTGTCGTGGGACGAGGCTGTCACATCGCCGACAATGTTCAAATCGGGGACGGGTCGGTCATCGGTGACTATGTTGTCATTGAAGAGGGGACCGTTATCGGAGAAAATGTCCGTATCGATCCTTTTGTCCATCTGGGGAAAAGGGTTTTGAAAAGCCCCAACAGCGCGGTGACAAACTCAGGGCCGCTTTCTCACTTAAAGATCGGGCAGGGATCGATGGTCGGAACAGGGGCTGTCCTTTACCGGGGATCCGAGATCGGGGAAGAAGTCCTTGTCGCTGATTATGCCACTCTGAGAGAAAATGTCCGTATCGGGAGAAAAAGTATTATTGGACGCGGAGCGGCCGTGGAAAACGGTTCAACGGTGGGGGGCTGGTGTAAAATCGAGACGAATGCCTATATCACGGCCTATTCTCAAATCGGGGATTATTGTTTTGTCGGCCCTTGTGTCGTGACATCGAATGACAATTTTGTGGGGCGGACAAAGGAAAGGTTTAAACATTTTAAAGGGGTGATGATGGAAGAGGGAGCCCGTATCGGTGCCGGCGCGGTTTTACTTCCGGGGATCACTGTCGGACGTGACGCTTTAGTCGGGGCAGGAAGCGTCGTGCTCAAAGATGTGGATGCCGGGACAGTCGTGGCCGGGAACCCCGCCCGGTTTATTAAAGAGATTCCTTTTGAGCAGCGGCTGGACCAGCAGGGATGGCAGGGAAAACAATGAAAAAAGGCCTTATGATTTTTTTTATAGGAGTATTAACCCCTCTTCTGCTCTTTTCTTTGGAAGGAACGGATTCGTCCTTTTATCCTTTTGCCCGGGAATTGGCTGAAAAGTACCATATCAAATCTTACAGGTTTGCTCATCCTTGGAGCCGCCAACGGATAAAGCTCTTTATAGAAGAAGGACGGGAAAAAGAAGCGCTTTTTACGCCGACAGAAAGAGAACTTTTCGATCAATACGCCGCTCGCCTGTTTTCCGGGGGGAAACGGGCATTCGACAGGGGCCTTGTGAACATCTCTATCCCGGAGGGAGGGCTCTCTTTGTCCTTTCAGGGCCGTGGAGGATATATCAGCGGAGAAAAAATTGAGGGCACACCGCATCATCTGGATTATCTCCTCTATACGGGAGGGATTCGCATAAAAGGGGCATCAGGTCATTTTGATTTCGGGCTCTCCTTTAATGATGAAACAATGCACGGTGACCTGGATATATTGAAGGAAAATATGACCCGATCATTTTATGATGAAACCGGAGAATGGGTGACAGAGCAGAGAACGGTCAAAGATCTCTTCTTAAATAACAGAGGCTGGGGGTGGACGAATCTCAATGAAGATGCTTCAGAACTTTACTTCGACCGTGCTGACACTTATGTGTCTTATACCATTCCGGGCATTTCCGTGACAGCCGGAAAACAAACTAATGCCTGGGGGCCCGGAGAGAGCGGTTCGCTTTTTCTCTCCTCCCATGCCTCCTCTTATAATCAGGTCCGTTTTGTTTTCGATTGGGGCCCTCTCAGCCTGGTCTCTCTGACAGGCGGCCTGCGTTCTCATGAAAGAGAAGAAATAATCGTCGAACCCGGAGCCGACCCCAAGGACCGGTACCGTAAAAAGTATCTGGCCGCTCATCGGCTGGAATACGCCATTGGGGGGAAGCATCATCTTGCCTTTCAGGAAGGGGTCGTTTACGCTGATAAAGATGTCCAGTTAGGGTATGCCCTTCCTTTTAATTTTTTCTGGAGCGAACAGCATTATGAAGGAGACAGAGATAATGTGATCATGGGTATGGACGGACGGGCGACCGTAATGGCAGGGCTTGTCCTTCACGGAGAAATTCTTCTGGATGATCTTAGCGTGAAAAAACTCAGCGATTTCCGGCGGACAAAATCGGCCTATACCGTGGGGATGCGCTATTATCCTCATTTTTTTGATAATGCGTTCCTTTCTGTTCTCTACACACGGATCAATCCTCTTGTCTATACACATCGGTATAATATTGATAACTATACCCATTACGGTTCTCTTTTGGGCCATGTTATGGGGCCGAACAGCGACGACTTGCGGGCCCGGGTTTCTCTCCGGCCGGGTCCGGGGTGGTCTCTGACGGCTTCTGTCTTCAGGACTCGTTTCGGATTGAATTATATCAATGACGGCATGGTTTATGTGAATGTTGGAGGGGATGTGCAGCGGCCTGACCTGCTCAGCTCTGATGTACCCGAAGAGTATGCGTTTCTCGGGGGCGTAAAAAAGGAACTGCGGGGAATCGAGGCCTCCGCTGAAAAAATCATTATAAAAAAGAACGGAAAGATTCCCTTTTACGAGATAAGCGCAAAAGGGGGTATGAAATTTGAGCATTGTACCTATCATCGTCCGGACGACCTGGGAGAGAACCTTTACAAAGAAGGGAGTTCTTTTTCTGCTTTTGTTATTATCGGAGTGAACTATGGGTATTGAAAAAGAAAAAAAACCTCTTTTTTCCCTTTATTCCGTCTTTAATGCCTATTTGATCTGGCTTAGAGCCGTGCCGGCCGGGCTAGTTCCCTTTGGTCTGTTCATTGCCGCCGTGGAAATCAGCGACCCGGGAATGATCTTTTCTCTGGCCAAAAGCCGTCATGTTTTCGCTCTTCTCCCGCTTTACTTTTTTTTGATGGGGGTTTTGTTTCTTTTACCTGCCGTCCGGATGGTGTTGACAAAAAAAACATATGAGGCCAGCAAAGCTCTTTTTTTTCAGGAGAGCGTCGTTATGATGACAGCGCTTCGGGAAAAGAGAAGCAAAGAAGTTCCCCGTCATGTGATCAAAGATGTCGTGTTGAAAAGAGGGCCCGGCCAAAGGATGGCCGGGCTTTGCACCCTGGTCCTTAAGGGGCAATCGTTGATCATAAGGATTCCGGATGTGCCCTGGAACTCTGAATTAGAGTCTTCCCTCAGGGCATGGATAGGAAAGGGTTCTACTCCTTCATAAAGGGATACTCATAAGAATCTGCAGGGATAAACGTTTCCTTGACAGTCCGCGGACTGATCCAACGGAGTAAGTTCATTTGGCTTCCCGCTTTGTCGTTGGTTCCCGAGGCCCGGGAGCCGCCGAAGGGCTGCCGGCCTACAACGGCTCCGGTAGGCTTGTCGTTGATGTAAAAGTTGCCGGCTGCATAGCGGAGTTTATCTTCGGCTTTGCAGATAATATTCCGGTCCCGGGCAAAGATCGATCCTGTGAGTCCGTAAGGAGAGGTTGTGTCGCACAAATCAAGGGTTTCGTCAAAATCCTTGTCATCATAGACGTAGACTGTCAGGACCGGTCCGAAGATCTCTTCTTCCATCGTTAGAAAACGGGGATCGGAGGTCCTGATCACTGTGGGTTCGATAAAATATCCGATGTCTTTATTTCCTCTTCCTCCGAAAATGATTTCGGCATCAGAAGATTCTTCTGCTTTGCGGATATATCCCATAATAGAATCAAAAGACTTTTCATCGATGACAGCATTGAAAAAAGCGCCGATCTTTGTCGGGGATTCCGGCTTGATCTTTTGAAGCATGTCGCTCATGGATGAAAAGATATCTGATGCAAGAGATGCCGGGAGATAGGCCCGTGATGCTGCGGAGCATTTCTGCCCCTGGTATTCAAAGGCGCCTCGCACGAGTGATGTCGCGACTTGTTTTCCATCTGCTGAAGAGTGGACCATGACGAAATCTTTGCCGCCGGTCTCACCGACGATACGCGGATAGGTCTTATAGCGGTTGATATTTTTACCGATTTCTGTCCACATATGATTGAAGACTCCGGTGGAGCCCGTGAAATGAATACCGGCCAGGTCCGGAGATTTGAGAACGATATCCCCGATGACAGCGCCTGAGCCGGGAATAAAATTAATGACGCCGTCGGGAAGACCGGCTTCCTGAAGAATCTGCATAAACAGATAGTTGGACAGAATAGATGTGGAGGCCGGTTTCCAGAGAACAGAATTTCCCATAAAAGCGGGCGATGTCGGGAGATTTCCTCCGATAGCTGTAAAGTTAAAAGGGGTTACGGCGAAGACGAAACCTTCAAGCGGGCGATAATCAGTCCGGTTCATAGAGCCGTCGATCAAAGAATACGGCGGCTGCTCTGAATAGATCCTGGACATATAATAAGCATTAAAGCGCAGGAAATCAGCTAATTCAGCAATACAATCGATTTCTGCCTGGTAGATGTTTTTCCCTTGCACCAGCATAGTTGCAGCATTCATAAGATAGCGGTATTTTGTTGTGAGAAGTTCCGCTGCTTTTAAAGCGATAGCCGCTCGCTGAAGATAAGGAGTCTTTTCCCACTCTTTGCGGGCCTCCATAGCCGCTTCTACAGCCATTTTGATCTCTTTCTCGCCAGCCTGGTGAAAAATACCCAATGTTTTTTTGTGATCATGAGGCTGTGTTAAAGGATTTGTGTTCCCAGTGCGGATTTCTTTGCCACCGATGATCAGCGGAATGTCCCATTTTTGTGATGCCGTTTGTTTCAGGGCTTCTTCGATGGCTGTCCGCTCGGGTGAACCGGGTCGGTAAGCGAAAACCGGCTCATTTTCAGGTAAAGAGACAGAAAAAAGAGCATGAGTCATATCTACCACCTCCGTTATGTTTATTCGTGCATATCGCATAGAGAGTAACTCATTAAAGGAGGTTGTCAAGGGAGGTTTTGCCTCCCTTGATAAGATCAGGATTTCAAATAAATATCAAACCACCGCAAAATATGGTTCAGACGGATGATGCGCCTGTCTGTCCGTCCCCCTCGGGAAAGGCCATGAGGCTCTTCGGGAAAACGGATCATTTCTGCATCCACCCCATTGTATTTGAGGGCGGTAAAGACCTGTTCCCCCTGTTCGATGTCGCAGCGCAGGTCGTTTTCACTGTGGATGACCAGCGTCGGTGTGGCGGCATTGCCCATAGCGCTCATAGGGGACTGTTTCCAGTAATTATCAAAATCATCCCAGGGCGGAGATCCCCCGAACTCCGTTTGAAAAGACCAGTTCATATCACTGGATCCCCACATGCTCAGCAGATTGCTGACGCTGCGTTGGGAGACGGCAGCTTTGAAGCGCTTTGTATGGCCGATGATCCAGTTGGTCATGTAGCCGCCGTAACTGCCTCCG
>Ga0334892_1003186_pt1 | contig 10879 bp, 5 predicted proteins | sample GraSluR3_MG_4_FD_207213 | JGI IMG/M metagenome (GOLD analysis project Ga0334892, IMG submission 207213) | Sludge microbial communities from methane-producing bioreactor in Wageningen University, Netherlands - Granular Sludge_15_04-R3 | ecosystem: Engineered > Bioreactor > Anaerobic > Unclassified... | reverse complement strand
TGGATATCATGCGTGAGGGGCATTCCAGTGAGGTCGAACGCCTGCTGGATGTGATGGATGATATCTATGCCCAACTGGTGACCATGGACTTCCCGGACGCGCTGACCTATGGCCTGCGCCGCAGGACGGACATTGCGCGCAGCATCATCGAACGAACGCAGGCAGATGTGACCATCAGCTATCGCCAGCAAAAACTGGAAAAAACGATCCTTGACTTGTCTCAGCAGCTTTCTGATACCCAAAACTCTGAAGGAAGCGATTAAGACGTCAGCACCAGGATATAATTTATCCAGGTAATTGCTAAGCTGAATGGATAAACACTTCTGATTTTGATTGTGAATGAGTAGACCCTATCCCCACCCTTCCCCTTGAAGCGCAGCGGAACACCCGAAGGGGTGCAAGGGGAAGGGTGCCCGAAGGGCGAGAGGTGGTGATTCCATCAAGCAGAATTTTGATTAGACGTATACGAATGACTTTGCGATAGTCATGCTGTCCCGGGGATATGATTCGCCTTTTCGATTGAAACGTGCTAGACTCTAACCGGAGTTTTAATGACAGAAATGACCTCACCCTGGCAGCAGCCGGACCCTCAATCCGACGCCGCCGATCCCCAGGCTGATCCAGCAACTCAAACTCAGAGCACCGGTCTGATCCGGCTCTGGGAACGCTTGCGTCGGCTGGGTTTGGGCGATTCAACGCTGCGGTTCGCCACTACGGTAGCGACCTTAATCCTGATACTGGCAGTGGTTGGGATCATGGATGCGCTTTTCCTCTCAGAATCCAAAAATGAGCATAACATGGATGGGGTTGCCCTCGCAGAAGCACTCCCGGCAACCTCCGAACCCCTCACCCTGCCTGAGTTCGCCGCCGGGGGGCGCGATCCGGAGGGTATTCACAGGGTTACGAGCCTCCACACCATTCTGCCTGTCCGGCTGGCACGGTATGAAGTCCTTGAATATTCAGTGGAAGCGGGCGATTCGATCTTCTCAATTGCAGAAAAATTCAGCCTGCAGCCTGAGACCATCCTGTGGGGGAACCTGTTTACCATTGGGGATGACCCCCACCTGATCCTGCCAGGCCAGACTCTCAATATCCTCCCGGTTAACGGAGTCTACCACAAATGGAGCGCCGGCGAGGGGTTGAACGGTGTTTCCACGGTTTATGGCGTGACCCCGGAAGATATTATCAACTGGCCCGGCAATAATCTCGATCCCGATGAAATTGGCGATTATGCCAATCCAAATATCCCCCCGGATACCATGCTGGTGGTTCCAGGAGGCAGGGGGACCTTTACCGACTGGCGCACGCCACGCATCAGCCGGGAAGAACCCGCAACCGCCAAACACCTCGGTCCGGGTGCCTGCACAGTCAGTTATGATGGGGTCACCGGGGACCTGGTTTTCCTCTGGCCTTCCACCGAACGATACCTTTCCGGCTTTGATTACAGCCCTGAGACAAACCATTTTGGCATCGATATCGCGGGGAAACTTGGCAACCCGATCTTTGCTGCGGACCATGGCGTGGTCGTTTATGCCGGCTGGAACGATTATGGGTATGGTGAAATGGTCGTGATTGATCACGGCTCAGGCTGGCAAACGCTTTATGCGCACCTCAGCCAGGTCAACGTTGGCTGCGGAGAGGAAGTCTATCAGGGCGACGTCATCGGCCTGATGGGCAGCACTGGCAGGTCCACCGGAACGCACCTTCACTTCGAAATGCGCAGCGATGATTACGGCCGGGTGAATCCCTGGGATTTCCTGAACTAAAAATTTTCAAGGCTAATTCAATTAAACTTGCAGGGCGGTTATCACTCCTGAACCTACAGCCTGCCTTCACCCCATAATGACTTCAATCTTATGCACCTCTCCATCTTCAAAGATGGGTAAGAGGGGATCCTGACATTCCTGACCGTCCACCTTTATTGAAACCACGCCCTTGTTCACATGGTCAGGATTTCGCACCTCCAGTTCATACACGGCACCCCTGAAACGCCGAGTGAGATGGAAACCGTCCCATGTGGCCGGGATACAGGGATCCACCCGGAGGCCGTCATACGCTGGCCTGATACCGAGGATGTACTTCAATCCGGCCTGATAGGCCCAGGAAGTTGTCCCCGTCAGCCATGAATTGCGCGCCAGGCCAAACTGGGGGTGTTCATCGCCCAGGATGTTCTGGGGATAGACATACGGCTCACACTCAAACTCATCAATTACATCATTCTTTCGGGCAGGGTTGATCTGGCGGTAATAAGCGTAAGCCCGGTCGCCGCGCCCCAACATCGTTTCCGCGATCATCACCCAGGGATTTGCATGCAGGAAAATGCCGCCGTTTTCCTTCGCCCCGGGGGGGTATGTGGTCACGCCTCCTTTTTCGGGGTCAAAACCATTATATCCGGGGGCGCTGAGCTTGATCCCTTTCGGTGTATTGAGCCGCTCATAGACGGCATCCAGAGCTTTGACTGCGCGTTCGCCATTCGCAAAACCGGATAAGACCGCCCAGGACTGGGCATTGGCATAGATCTGCCCCTGCTCGTTTTGTTTTGAGCCAATGGGATTCCCTTTGTGATCGAAATAGCGCACAAACCAATCACCGTCCCAGGCAACAGCATTAACGATATCCCGCATGGAATCGTAATATGATTTGAACTTCCTGACCGTTTTCTGCTTCCCCAGTCTCTTGCCTAGTTCAATCAATTCCCTGAGCGCCCAGCCATAAAGGTGCGCTGTGAACAGAGACTCAGCGCCTTCGGGCAGGTTGACGGTATCGTTCCAGTCCGCAAATCCCAGCAGCGGCAGCCCGTGTCCTCCGGTGTGGTCATGTGTGAACGCAACAGCCCGCTTGAGATGCTGCCAAACCGTCCCCGTCTCAAGCGGCACATCCGCCCGGTCTTTCTCATAAAAAGGGGGGTTCTCTTGTAAAAAATGAAAATCTCCTGTCTCTTTGAGGTATTCCGTGACCGCCAGAACGCTCCATAGATGATCGTCGCTATAAAACTTCGGGCGGTCTTCTTCCTCCGCTGAGTCGCCCAAATTGGCAACCATTGTCAACGGGCTGAATTGATGCATGGCGGACCCAGCCCGCCGCTGAACCTGAAGAAGCTTTTTCAATAATTGCCGGGATTCCATCGGCGAGCCGGACAGTGCGCCCATCACATCCTGTGAGCTGTCCCGAAAACCCATCCCGCGAGCGCCAAACCCAAGCTGATAAAGCGAAAGATAGCGCGACCAGTTCATGGTGATGTAACACTGGCGCGGGTTGTGGATGTTGATCATCCGGTCCAGATCCGGGTCGGGAGTCGCCACCTGCGCCACAGAAAGTTTGGCTTTCCAAAAGGCCTTCAGCGCCTCAAACGCTTTGTCCACATGGACGGGATCGCTGAATTCCGATATGGAAGGCTTTGCCCCCTCGACCCCTTCCGCCTGTCCTAATAGCACAATCGCAGCCCGGCTTTCGCCTTCAGGGATCTCGCCCAGGTGCAGCATTAATGCTGCGATATTGTCCCCGCGCAAAGCCAGGCTGTTGCTCAGCTCCCTTTCCTGCAAAACCCCGGGAGAGGCCCAGCTACCGTAACCGTTCTCTCCCAGGAAGACCTGCCGGTCCGATTCGAATGATGACACCGGGAGGTTAGCCGTGAAAAAATTCCGCCAGAGTTCCTTGAACATGAAAGGTGCCTGGCTGAGAATCTTAAATCCGGCATCTTCCGCGTCCAGATAGGATTGCATCGTTTGAGGTACCCAATCCGCATTGATGAGCTGCTTGAGGGCATCGGGGTGCGTGTATTCCACCACCGGCACCAGGTCCACCACTTGAGCTGACTCGCTGAGGTTGGTGACCGTAACCTGCTGAATGAGGACCTGCTCACCGAGGGGAATAAAAACCCTAATTTCAGTCCGCAACCCCCTCATCTCTGAAATAAAGGTTGAATAGCCAAGCCCCACACGGCATTCGTAACGGTCAAAAGACGTAAGGGTTGGCACGAAGAATGGAGAGAAGACCTCATAACCCCCTTCTTCTTTTGGGATCCGCAGGTAAAGCGTTGTCCCCCGAAACCCGGAAGGCGGATCCTGAGTCAGATACCGGGTGATCCGGTTCAACGCGGGGTCCTGCCGGCAAATCAGCATCCCCCCTGTTTGATCAACGAATCCGCCAAAATCCAACGAACCCAGATAATTGATCCATTTCACAGGAGTCTGAGGATTCGTGATCACATACTCGCAAACTTCATCTGCAAAATAACCGTACTGATTCATATCTCAGGCCCTCTGTCCGCTCAATCATGGATTATGGATCGAGCCGATTTCCTCACCATCCGTCCAATGCCACATCAACCCTTGCCAAGCGTGACCTTTACAGCGACGTGTTCCTGGTTTATTGAAGGGATCAATGTCCCCTCAATCGGCTCACCCTCAACCTCAAGCATCATCGCATTGCCAGGTCCTTGCCGGACGACTTCAATGTCGTAGATTACGCCCCTGAACTTCCGGGTGGCGCTGAAACCCTGCCAGGAATCCGGCAGGACCGGTTCAACGCGCAAGCCATCATAATCCGGCCGGATCCCCAGGATCCATTGCATGATGGCTACATAATTCCAGGCTGCGGTCCCGGTCAGCCAGGAGTTCTTCGCTTCGCCAAAATGATCCGTATCCCTACCGGCGATCGTTTGGGCATAGCAGTAAGGTTCACTCCGATGCAGGTCGCTGATCACCTCGCGTTTGGAGGGGTTAATTCTCAGGTAATAATCAAGCGCACGGTCCCCATGCCCCAGAATGGCTTCCGAGATCATGATCCAGGGGTTGGTATGACAGAAGACGCTGGCGTTTTCCTTGTTTCCGGGAGGATAAGACGAGATTTCACCAAGATGCAAATAATACTCGCTGTAGGCGGGCTGCAAGAGCAAAACTCCGTGCTCAGTCGCCAGATGGCGTTCCACAGCCAGCATGGCTGTCTCCGCCAGGCCCTCGCCCAAACCGATCCCGGCCATGGTGCACAAACCCTGCGGCTCGACGAAGATCTTACCCTCGGCACAGGATTTTGATCCAACTTCCTTCCCAAAATGGTCATAGGCCCGCAGGAACCAGGCACCATCCCAGCCATACCGGCGGGTGGTCGCGGCCATGCCATCGGCTAACCCTTTTAGCCGGTCAGATTCGTCGGCCAACCCCAGATGCTTTGTGATCTGAGACAGTTCCTCTGCTGCCATGGTGAACAAGGCTGCAATAACCACCGACTCAGCGACCTTGCCGTCCTGCGTACTGCTGGTCTGAAAGGATTCGCCCGGTTTGCTGGAGAAGGTATTCAAATTCAGGCAATCGTTCCAGTCCGCCCGACCGATCAAAGGCAGGCCATGAGGCCCAATATTATCGAGCGTATATTGAATGCACCGGTCAAGATGTTCCAGCAGACTCGTCTCCGTGCCAGGCTTGTTGTCATAAGGCACCTGCTCATCCAGAATGCCCCAATCCGCTGTTTCTTTTAAATAGGCGGCGACAGCCAGGACCAGCCAGGCCGGGTCGTCGTTGAAATCGCCGCCAACGGCATCATTCCCGTGTTTGGTCAGAGGCTGATACTGATGATACGCGCCGCCGGTTTCAAGCTGGGTCGCAGCCAGATCCAGGATCCGCTGCCGGGCACGATCAGGGACCATCTGGACAAAACCCAGCAGGTCCTGGTTGGAATCCCGAAAACCCATCCCGCGCCCAATGCCGGACTCGAAATACGAGGCGGAACGGGAGAGATTGAACGTCACCATACACTGGTAAGCATTCCAGATATTCACCATCCGGTCTACATGTTCATCGGGTGTCCGGACCTGGAAAATGTCCAGCAATTGCTCCCAGGTCTCCTGTAATGAAGTAAAAGCAGTTTCCACCACCTCTGGCTGGAGGTATTTTTCGATGAGGGGAGCGACGGTCCGTTTGTTGATGGTCTGCGTGCCTCTTGGAGAAAACTTCTCAGCTTCTGGGTTTTCATGATAACCCAGGAGAAAAATCACCTGTCGTTGCTCGCCCGGCTTCAGAGAAATGCGGATGTGGTGCACGCCGACCGGCGACCATCCCACCCGCAGCGATTGACTCGTTTTACCGGATTGGACGGCCTGAGGCGCTTCCCAGCCCCGGTAGGGGCCAAGGAACGCTTCCCGTTGTGTTTCGTATCCCACCAGGGGTTCAGAGCAGGCAAAATAAGCAAAATGATTCCGGCGCTCCCGGTATTCCGTCTTGTGGTAAATCACCGAGTCCGCTACCTCAATTTCGCCGATGTTTAGGTTACGCTGGAAATTGGTGGCATCATCATGGGCTTCCCACAGGCAGAATTCCACACTTGAAAAAACCGAGAGTACTCTTTCCTCATTGGATCGATTCTCAAGTGTCAGGTCCCAGATTTCAAGGGTCTCACCCGGTGGGACAAAGTAGCGCATATCGGCTCGGATCTCGTTGTAAGTGGACCCGATCCTGGTGTACCCCATCCCATGCCGGCAGGCGTAATCTTCAAGCTCATGACGGGTGGGCATCCAGGTCGGTGACCAGAACTCGCCCTGCCTGTCATCCCGCAGATAAATATAGCGCCCCCCCATATCCAGCGGCACATTATTATAGCGGTAGCGGGTCAGACGGCGCAAACGGGCATCCTGGTAAAAGGAATAGCCCCCTGCCGTATTCGATATCAGCCCAAAATAATCCTCCATCCCCAAATAATTGATCCAGGGAAGCGGTGTGTCCGGGCGTGTAACTACATATTCACGGTTTTCATCATCAAAATACCCATAACGCATTCGATTAAGTCATCCTCCAGTAATTAATTAATTCAAGTTGCCTTTTATCCGGTCTACCGCATCCATCAAAAATCACCCGGACATTCACTGCCCTCTATGCCTGACCGCACAGGTGTAAATATCCGGGTGAAGATACCCTATTGTAACGTTAAGTTCACGTCCTCTGTTGCGTTTTTACTATCTCCAAACGGCGATTATCCCTTTTGCACCCAGCTACTGCTCGCTGCTGTGGGCCTGCTGGAGCAGATTTTCAACCAGATCATCCACAGGCATGGGGAGGGCATCCTGCTGGAACATCAACACACTGATCAAGGGCATGTCCATAATAAAGCCAAAGACGTCCATCCCAATCTCATTCTCGCCGCCCATCAGGTCTTGAAAACGGGATTGAATCTCCTCAAGCACCGGTTTTATTGCGGCATAACCCCGCAAGTCCATTACCCATTCCTTGATTGTGGATTCATGGTCTAGCACACAGGGTAATTCCAGTGTGGATGTCAGGGTCGTGGTCACGACCTGGCGGATATCCTGTGAGGATGCGCCAATCAAGATATCAAACTCACCATCTTCCGTGATCCAGGTTTTATATTTCGGATGATAGAAAGCAAAGGAGCGGAAATCAAGGGGGATGGAGACTGTTTTGGTCTCCCCGGGCTCCAGCTCAACTTTTGCAAACCCCTGCAGCTCTTTCGGAGGGCGGGTGAGTATGGATTCCCTGTCATGCACATAGACCTGGACAATTTCCTTGCCTGCTATTTTACCGGTATTGGTAATATCAATGGAAACCGTCAGTCCATCGACATCTTTGAAGGCGTCCGGTGCTACAGGATTGCTGTATTCAAAGCTTGTGTAACTCAATCCATACCCAAAGGGGAACTGGACAGGCACTTTCTTTTTATCGTAATAACGGTAGCCGACAAAAAGGCCCTCTCCATAGTGGACTGACCCGGCATCGCCAGGATAGTTAATATAAGCCGGCGTATCCTCAAGCAGCAGAGGAAAGGTCTCAGCAAGTTTACCGCTCGGGTTGACTTTTCCAAACAGAACATCGGCAATTGCGCCCCCGCCAGCCTGACCCATCATCCAGGCGTGCAGCACAGCAGGAACATCATCAATCCAGGGCTGCATGGTGATGGCTGACCCGCTGTTCAGAATGACAACCGTTTCCGGCTGCACTTTTACCACAGCCTCAATCAGGGCAATCTGATGAACGGTCAGGTTAAGGTCTTCCCGGTCATATCCCTCTGACTCAATGGATTCCGGCAGCGAGATAAAGAGCAGTGTCACATCCGCTGTTTTCGCGATCTCAACCGCCTCATCGATCATGGCCTGATTGTAAGCATCCTCTTCCGGATAACCCTGAGCAAAGACCCATTCGCGATCCCCAGCGACCTTACGAAGCTCGTCCAGGGGCACATCCAGTCTGGTGGGGTTGATATGAGAACTCCCGCCTCCCTGGTAATAAGGCGATTTTGCAGAATTGCCAATCACGGCGATCTGCGCCTGATCTTTGAGTGGTAAAAGTCCATTGTTCTTCAAGAGGACGATGCCTTCGCCGGCAATTTCCCGGGCCAGCTCATGGTGAGCGTCAACATCAAATTCCTTGACGCCGATAGTCTCCTGAGCTTTGAATACGATCTTAAGGATGCGGCGGACGGCCTCATCCAGAACGTCCATCTCAAGTTCGCCTGCGTTAACCGCCTCAATCACAGCGTTGACGCGCTGGTCCTGCGGCCCCGGCATTTCAAGGTCCAGCCCGCCCAGGAGCGCTTTCACCCGGTCATGCACGGCGCCCCAGTCGGAGACAACAAAACCCTCAAAATCCCACTCATCCTTCAGAATTTCGTTCAACAACTGCTGATGTTCCGAACAATAATCACCGTTGACTCGATTATAAGCGCACATCACCGTCCAGGGTTTGGCCTTTTTAACCGGGATCTCGAAAGATCTCAGATAAATTTCCCGCAGGGTGCGCTCATCAACCACGGCATTAATTGTAAAACGCTGATATTCCTGATTGTTGACCGCGTAATGTTTGAGTGAGGTCCCTACGCCCTTGCTCTGGATCCCGTCAATCAGGCTAACGGCCATTTCTCCGGAGAGAAAAGGGTCTTCAGAAAAATACTCAAAATTGCGCCCGCCCAATGGCGTCCGCTTGATGTTAGCGCCGGGACCCAGCAAAATATCCACATCCTGAGACTGCGCTTCCTCAGCCATAGCTTCACCCATCCGTTCAAGCAGGCCGCCGTTCCAGGTGGAAGCCAGACAGGATGCTGTTGGGAAACAGGTCGCCGGCAGACTTTTCTTTGAGAGCTCAGTCTCATCCGGCACACAGCGGACTCCATGCGGCCCATCCGCAACAAAAATGGATGGAATCCCAAGACGATCAACCCCCACAGTCGTCCATGAGCTTGCGCCTGTACACAGCGCAGCTTTCTCTTCAACGGTCATCTGAGCGATTAATTTTTCAATTTTCTCCATGTTGTTCTCACATTTCCTAATTATTTTGGACTCATTTCAAGCACCAGGGTGATACTCTTCCTCAAAGGCCAAATATCAAAAACACCTGCGGGCACTGGGCTACACTGTTGACAGGTCCCACTCCTCATAGATCTTTGGGACATCGCTGATCAAACGCTGTGTGTAGGGCTCTTTAGGATTCAAGATCACTTCATCAGCAGTCCCACTTTCCACGAACATACCCTGATCCATAATGTAAACTTTATCGGAAACAAAATAAGCGAGTCCGATATCATGGGTGATAAAAATAACCGACATCCCAATATCATCGCGCAATTGCAATAGCATATCCAGGATGGTTGCCCGCGAACAGGCGTCAATCATCGAGGTGATCTCATCAGCCAGCAATATTTTGGGGTTAAGCAGGAAGATCCGGGCGATCATTAGCCGCTGCATCTGCCCGCCGGAAAGCTCAAAAGGATACTTGTTCGTCATTTCGTCAAATTTTAGGTTGACAAAGCTGCAGGCCTTTTCCATCATCTCGACTTTTTCGGAATAGGGAAGCCTGCCGTCCCCACGCATGCGGATACAATCCAGCAAAACGGCATCAATTTTATTGAAGATGTTATACGAAGAAAATGGGTCCTGAAAAATCGCCTGAATATTTTTCCAGTAGGCCACTCGTTTCTTGTTGGTGCTGAGATCACGCTCCTTCCCCTCAAAATAAATTTCACCTTCCGTAGGATTAATCAATCCTAAAAGCAATTTGGCCAGGGTTGTCTTCCCGCTGCCGGATTCGCCGACAATTGAAATGACTTCTCCCTCATAGAGATCTAAATCCACATGATCAACGGCGAGAGTTCTGGTCCGGCCAAACCCAAACACTTTGGTCAGCCCTTTTGCACTCAGATAAATCTTTTTATTTTTTATCATTTTTATAGAACTCCCTTAATTCCTCTTCAGTAAAGATGCAACGGTAAGCCCGGTTATTGCCCAATTCACGCATCAGCACGGAATTCACCAGACATTCAGGCTGGACAAATTTACACCGTTCCGCAAACCGACAGCCAGAAGGCGGATCTTTGAGATTGGGCGGCACACCAGGAATTGCCCGCAAACTCACATCGCGCAATCCTTCTTCGGGCACGATGATGGCGCCCATCAACCCGTACGCATAAGGATGAAGCGGATCGAAAACTGCGTTCTTAGCGCTGGCCTGTTCCACAATCTGGCCAGCGTACATCACCATAATGTCATCGGTCACATTGTAAAGTAGAGGAAGCTCATGGGTGATAAAGATCATCGATTTGATGATGCCCTTGTCCATCATATCCCTCAGCATCTTGATGACTTTCTTCTGTGAGGTAACATCAAGCGCAGAGGAAGGCTCATCAGCAATCAAGACCTTGGGCCCAAGGATCACCGACGTTGCAATCACCGTCCTTTGTTTCATCCCGCCTGAAAGTTCAACGGGATATTTCTCCAGGACATTCGGCGGCAGCCCCAGAGTTTCAAAGCGCTCAGTAGCAAGCTCAAGAATATACTCTTTGGAGGCATCAGGATGATGGGCATGGACCACATCTTCAATGAAACGGATGATTTTCTGGGTCGGGTTAAGGGCGTTCATCGCCGATTGGGGAATATAAGCAA
>Ga0334892_1003184_pt1 | contig 10891 bp, 6 predicted proteins | sample GraSluR3_MG_4_FD_207213 | JGI IMG/M metagenome (GOLD analysis project Ga0334892, IMG submission 207213) | Sludge microbial communities from methane-producing bioreactor in Wageningen University, Netherlands - Granular Sludge_15_04-R3 | ecosystem: Engineered > Bioreactor > Anaerobic > Unclassified... | reverse complement strand
TGGAAAATAAAACGAAGCGCAGTCACTTCTGTTTTCGTATTCTGGTGACCGCTGCTTCATCTTCGAAATTGATCTGTTCCTCTAAATGAATACTGCTCCGGACGCATTCCGCGAATCAACCTCAACTTTCATTTCCGATAAACTGCCGATATATTTCCGATAATCCATATCTTCGATTCTTGTTCGAGGGATCGAGTACTTCGAGAAAGCCTTCTTGGACCCACTTGTTTACTATGTTTCTCACCATTCTCTCTGAAAGCCCCAGGTTGTTTGCCAGCTCTCTTACAGTCAAGAAATCTCTTGAAGCGAACATAGAGAGCACGTTCTTCTGGCGATGGTCAAGCCTTCTCAAGAGCACGGGGTCTGAAGGAATCGCTCCTTGAGTGAGGACTTCATTTCCAGCTGCTTCGAAAACCTTTGCGAGCAATTCCACGAAGTATCCAATCCAGCCGGTAAGGTCGGCTTTCTCTCTTCCTTCATAATAGTTGTGGTGGGGATGGGTGACTAGAGAGTTGTAATAGAGCTGAAGGTCGCTAGCGTGGTACTCCTCCAGAGAAAAGATTCCGTTCAGTCCATAGCCTTCCCTTTGAAGAATGAAGGTAGACAAGAGCCTTGCGGTTCTTCCGTTCCCGTCGTAGAAGGGATGAATAGTAACGAATTGGTAGTGAACGAGCGCGGCGATCAGCGGGACAGGAGTTTTGTTCCGGGCATCTTGTTCCCAGCTAACGAGTCCTCTCATAAGTTCTGGAACATCCTTTGCTTCCGGAGGAAGGTAGATGATCGCATTAGTCAGGGAGTCTCTTATTACGTTTTGTTCGCTTCGATACGCAGAGGGCTTTGCTCTGAGACCCTTTTCGACAATCGAGTGCGTTTTCTTTATAAGGTATTCATCGAACGGTCTGAGTTCTTGAGCCCACTCTTCGATTTTTAGGAGGGCATCCCAGTAGTACTTCACTTCTCTTGCATCCCTAGCTTTTTCTTGGATGACCCTCTGATTATTTACAACATCGCGCGCTTCCTGGAGAGTCAGGCGATTGCCTTCTATCTGTGTTGAAAAGTGGGTCGATCGGATCCTTGCGCTTTCTCTAATTCTCGAAAGAGAGCTTAAAGGAATCTGCGCGTTCTCAACTTGAACCCTTATCTTTTCTATGGTAATGAGATCTGAGGCTATCTTATCGGTAATTGAGTATTGGGGGTCCCACTTCACTTTCAAAACTATCTCTCCTCTCATCACACTTCAATTATACTGGATTTCCGATAAACTGCCGATAAAGGAGCCGCTGTACATGAAAAGACTCGCTCATCGCTTGATATAACACGCTGGCCGCTGTGAAGAGCCGTCCTTAGTTGGTCCCGGATCATGAACCAGTCCATGGATATCATGGAGAGCGCTTGAGAGGACAGAAGGCATCTTTCCAAATGAATCTGTCTGAAAACCCAGCAGATCGTTGAGTTCAGTTGAAGCCCTTTGCGTTTGCGAAAACCTGTCAGAAATAGTGCAGATTATCTGCTTGGGAGGAAATCCTCAATAAGAAGCCATTTCCAGAGAGGAATCAGCTCAATGGTCTTGTCGTGAATCTTCAGCGTGTCTTCAATGTCGCTGTTTAGAAGTATCCTGCGGGATCTCTCGCCCTCGAATTCGAGTAATCCCCGAAGTTCACGTTCTCTCAAATCGAGATCATCCAGATTTGACATTGTGACATTGATGACCAGATCGCCAGTTCTTCCAGAGGCGACGAAATCAACTTCGGTTTTGTCAGTCTTCCAGAAAGTCACTTCATAGCCCCGCCTCAAGAGCTCTAGAAAGACAATGTTCTCTCCATCTTTTCCAAAATCTTCAGTGAGCGGCTTGACAACGGCTTTTCTCAGGCCAGTGTCGACGGAATATACTTTTCTTGGGTTGATTAGGGCTTTCTTGACGGAATTCGTATGAAGCTCTACTTCAAACAATATGTATGTTTCCGATAGGTGCGACATGTTCTCTGAAATTGTGCTGGTTGAAGTCTTTCCCGAGGTCTGTTCGAGAGCCTTCTGTATTTTTCTGTAGCTCAAGAGATTTCCGCTGTTCTTCAGAGCATAGAGGGCGATTCTCTTTGTAAGCAGAACGTCTCTGATATTCCAACGCTCTACGATGTCCCTGTATATGATGTCGTCGAAATATGCCTCGAGAATCTTTGTCCCGTTTTCTTCCGGGAAGTTCAAGAGAATCTCAGGAAAGCCTCCAGAATCCAAATAACTGAACAGCAGATTCTTGATGAGATCACTCTTGAGTTCAATTGAAAGCGAGGAGACTTCAATTCCCTTTGATCGCACAAAGTCTGCGAATGAAAAGGGCAACAGAGTCAGATCTATGTGCCTTCCTGTCAACAGCGTTCCAAACTCCTTGGAAGAAAGCTTTGAAGATGAGCCGGTAACAATGAATTTGACCTCTCCGGACTCCCTGTAAGTCTCTATCCATTGCTCCCAGCCTCGTATATGCTGGATTTCATCGACAAACATGTAGGTTTTTCCAACGGGATTGACTCTCTGCCTGTAAAGCCTGTAGAGTTTTTCAAGAAGGACAGGTGTTTTCTCTTCCATTGAAAGAGAAACATCTTCAAGGTTCAAGAACAGAAAGGAGAGTTTATCAACAGATTCCAGGAGCTTTCTGTACACAATCTTAAGAAGAGATGATTTGCCGGATCTTCGAGGCCCTTTTACGATCTGCACGAAATTGCTGTCAAGAAATTCTTCAATCTCACCGACCTCTCTTCTGTAAACAAGGTCCGGAAGGGATCGATCTTCCCAGTAATTCCATCTTGCAAGGACGGAAAACATCTGTTGATCTGTCATATTAACCACCTGTCAATTAATGACCTTTATAACAAACACATTTTAGCATAAGTGACCAGTATATAGAACAGTATTTCAATTCATTTCTGTGGAAAGATTATTATAAGGAATTTAAGGCCCCTTCGAAATCCCAGATCCCGAAACAAGTTCGGGATGACAGAGTAAGCAGTTACGAAGGGTCGGTACGGGAATTATATAGTGAGAGTCTCACAGGAATGATGCATAGAGGAATTTCCAAAAAGCCATTGTTAGTTGACGCAGTGAGAGCTGCGGGAAAGCCGCTAATGAATGACGATGTTTGATGATTTTCGGAAATTCCGGCAAACTCCGGGGTTTCCACACAACATTCTGCCAGATAGAATTACTTGTTTGTTGTAAAACTCCATATTGGACCAATCACCGGCAGCGAGCCTTCATTCTTAAGCGTGCAGCGGCTCTTCAGAAGTTAGTCTGCTGCGCAGGCCAGTCAGGCTTCGCCTGGCCAGTCTTTGCTTCGCAAAGGCCAGTTTCGCTTCGCAGGGAAGCTCTTGATGGTTCAACGTGTTCTTTCCTACCACGAACCCGCTACCCCCAACCCCGGCCTTTTGCTTTTTCTTACAACTTGCATCTTGGAACTTGCAACTGAGCTTTTACAAGCGATCAGCGGGTCCTCGTTCTTAAGCGTGAAGCGGCTCTTCCAGCGATCAGCGGGTTCACCGTTTTTAAGCGTACAGCGGCTCTTCCAGCGATCAGCGGGTCCTCGTTCTTAAGCGTGAAGCGGCTCTTCAGGGCGAGATCCCGTACAAGACCACTACGGGATGACAAAACAAAAAAGCGAAAAACGATGTGAGAGGCATTTCAAAGAGCACACTCCCCACCGCAAGCGGTCCCCCCCGCTCAAGCGGGGATTGATATCAAGAGCAGAAGAGCGGTTCATCAGACACATCGTGTCCGGGTTCCTAATTAAAAACCACGAAATGATGAGAGAGCACGAGACAGATGAGATGAGATCCAGGTTGAGCGCTCGAGCGGGGATTGAGATCAAGAGCAGAAGAGCGGTTCATCAGACACATCGTGTCCGGGTTCCTAATTAAAAACCACGAGATGATAAGAGAGCACGAGACAGATGAGATCCAGGTTGAGCGCTCAAGCGGGGATTAAGAGCTTTGCTTCGTAGTGAGCATCTGTTCGCTGAAAGGCCCGAAATCCGTCAATGGTCCTCCGCCCCACCGAGAAATACCGGTTCTTCGTTCCGACACATCGTGCGTGTCCAGGTGCCTGGTTAAGGGCACGAGATGAGGAGAGAGGGCGAGACGAAGAGCCGGTCTGGGGTTTTGGGTCTGGTAAGAATCGTCAGGAGCCGTCCTTCGTACTTCGTCCCAGATCATGGACGCTCTCATGGGGATGCCCCCGTGGGCGGAGCAGGCAAAGGGCTCCGCTTAACTTTTCGTTTCTGTCCTGAAGAAAACCCTCACAGATTTATGTCTACGATTTCTCCTCTTAATGGGAAAATCGGAGTCTGACCCGATTTATCACTCCGACCCGATTTATCACTCCTGGGCCTCCCCAAATGTTTTTGCAACTGATCCTTTTCTCTTCCTATCTCAGAACAACCTCTAGCCTTTTTTGCATTCATTCCCAGGAGCAGTACTTCTGCGGAACCGACTTGCCTATCCTGTTCGATAGATCCAGGTTATCAGTATAATAGGGAGTCCAGTTTCCAAGCGCCGCCAGATGCGCTTTGCAGAATAGCATGCTTATTACCGGGACATTGTAGATCACGGAGTCGGCTCTTACCAAGGTGAATTGTGTCGAATCATTGAGAATACCGATGGCGCCTTCTACGATTGAGCTTGTCCATTCGCTCCCTACATCTGTTGAGTTGAAATCATTCATCAGCTCGTAAGGGGAGACCAGCGAGTACCGTTGGTCCATATCGCTGGAAGCGCCTTCTTGCTCTCTACATGCGGTAAGTACGGTTCTCATGTTATCTATGGTATTCAGATCATCTACAAAGCTTCCGGAATGGCAAGAACCGAGAAGGAAGTTGAACTCAGTCAACGGGTAGCTGGTGAAGACTGTGCTGAACTGCCATGCGAAGTGCCAGACTCCTCCGAGTTTTACCGCGTCGGTGTCACCATGCGCAATAATGTAAACAGTCACTATCTCTTTTTTCAGGGCATACGAGTTGATGCTGGTCAAAGTATTCGCCGCATCCTCGCCGAAGACCCCCTGAACTTCAACCGTTCCTTCAGGCATGGCATCCCTGTATGCCTTGGCCAGATTCAAGAACTGCATATATGTCTGAACTGAATCCTCGTACAAAGGTTCCGAAGACAGCAAACCCTGAACGACAATGATCGCCTCTCCCTCACCCCAGTCTGGGATTATCTTGTCGATCACCGGATTCTTCAAGATACCGGAAGGTTCTTTCAGAACAACGTTCCAATCAATAAGTCTTTCTTTTTTTGGAAAGGGCAATTTCAGCTCATCCGGAACGACTTCATCTACCCTGGGCAGCCATTTCCCTGGGATGATCCTGTATTGTCCGCTATCCCCCACGACAATCGCCTTGACGGGATGGGCGAAGAACGAGCCGGGATCAAGATCAAGAAGAAAGAGGTAAGAGGGTTCGGTTACTACTATCTTGTTGTTCGTCGCGCTAGTTGCACCTATTGCTCCGTCGACTATGGCACTGGGGTTTTCGAGATCGATCGTTGTACCCAAGACCAGCTTCTTAGAGTAGAACGAGCAGATATACTCTGAGCCTTGAGGAATCTCACCGGGAAGAATGGCTTTGACGATTTCTATCGCCGCTTTCAGATCTTTAGGCAGTTTCGGAAGACAGCCAGGAAGAATCAGAAGCAGCAACACGACAGCAAAAGTAGTGATTAGAGCCTTGCGCATAAAAACACCCCCATCAAGCCTCCGCGAAGCAGATGACTTCACGTAATTTGAGTGAACCCTGTCGGTTTAAGAGCAAAGCAACTAGATATCAGACGAATGTATCATATCTGATAGCGAAATCAGCTCATTTGAGGGAGTGTAGTCATTTTGCACTGCGTCACTAGCAACGCAGATTTCTTGGCGTATCTTATCCTTTCAAAATAAACAGTCAGAGCAAATAAAGACTAAAGCATTCCCCAGAATAGATTAAGGGGTGCAGTGAGAAAAAACGCCAATACTCCGATTGTGAAAACCTTAGCCATTTGTCTGGGAGATTGATAAAGCACAAAAAATGTGCCAATCCATAAAATCAACTCCAGGCCGTTCCTGATATCGAGATACCAGAAACCAAAGGCAAGAGCCTGTCTGGTCATAAACATGAAAATTATAGCCGAGATAATAACTGGAATAATCCCATTTCCTCTCGCGTACCAGCATACAAATGCCATAAATGGTGAAATGAATGCCATCGTAATCCAGATCATCATATATGATTCCTGAAAGAAGCCGGCTACAAATGCAGTATAGAGATAATAGCTGCCCACCATTCCGACGAAAAACAAAAAAACATTTGTAGCCGCCCTGAAGGGGGTTCTGCTGTATACGGAAATCAACACGGCAAAGAAAATCCAAATCCCCATCCGTGAGAAGAAATTCCTTAAATCCAGAAACTCAAGGATCGGAGGCAATAAATTACTGGCAGTCTTATCGAGAAACTTTGAAGTTGTTCCCAGTAAAATTCCTGCAAGCAGTACAGAAAGCGAATAGAGTATTTTCTTGTGTATTGTTATCGAAACCGATTCTCTGATCTTTTTGAGGAAGCCCAACACATTATCATCTCGCATAGTGGAAGCATTGCCACCTAATTAAAGACCTTCAGACGCCTGCTCCGCGGATTTATCAAGTTCCTACTTTCCACATTTCCCCTATGGTCTCTTCAAATCTCACTTCCGCGAAGACGCACTCCACTCACAATCTTACCATCAATCATGAACAAGGCACGCCCGGTCTGGGTCGCCGCCGAGAAGAACACGAGATGAGGAGAGAAGGCGAGACGAAGAGCCGGTCTGGGGTTTGGGGTCTAGGGTCTGGTAAGAATCGTCAGGAGCCGTCCTTCGTACTTCGTCCCAGATCATGGACGCTCTCATGGGGGAATCCCCGTGGGCGGAGCAGGCAAAGGGCTCCGCTTAACTTTTCGTTTCTGTCCTGAAGAAAACCCTCACAGATTTCTGTCTACGATTTCTCCTCTTAATGGGAAAATCGGAGTCTGACCCAGTTTATTTTTTCTGGAAAATCGGAGTCTGACCCCGTTTATTTTTTCTCAATCCTCTAGTCTCGCTCTCACAAACGCATCTTCCGGGCCGGCGATGGGTATTGGAATGATTATTGTAAGTACGGAAAGAAATACGGAAAAAAGGAGTCTCTATTCGTCCTTGCCAGTCAGTCACGAAGAACCGTTCCCATCATGACTATAAATCGGAGGCGGAGAAAAGAAAGCTGGAATGCTTGCTGTCAAAGAGAAAATCATCATGATAAAAAGAATCTCCGAGTAGCCGGAAAAATAATCGTAAGCAAACCCAAATGGTAATGGTCCCAAAGAGGAACCGATGACCATTGCCGTCATAGCAGTACCCCTGATTGTTCCCTGATACTTCCTGCCGAAATAATTGGGCCATAGTACATTGGTACTGACTGATTCAAAGGCCATAAAAACGCCGTGCAAAGCGGCATAGACAAGAAGGATCTGCTGACTCGTTCCAAGGAGAAGGATTAAGAGGTTGGCTCCGTAAACCAGGTAACCGATGGTCTTAATGATATGAATTTTGAATCTGTCCACCATGAATCCTGCTACAAAAGTCATCGGAAACTGTACCATCGCGATAACACTCAGGATGAGAGCGGCAAAAGTGGGTGTAAAGCCTTTTGTCTGCATGATCGAAACCATGTGAAATGTAACCCCGGTATTGATCATGGCCGGAACGCTCGTACAGTAAATCATGAACCAATAAGCTCTCGTCTTCATGGCTTGTCCTAACATCCATGGATTATCCTTAAAGACGATCCTTTTGGGGGTGTCCTTTTTCTTCTTTTCTTTAGTCTCTTTTGACGTTTTCCCGTCAGGTGTTTCGCCCATATCTTCCGGTTTGTCCCTTACTAAAAACCAGCCAACGGGAAGCATAACCAAAAGCAAAGCCAACGACCAAACACGCCATCCTGTCTCTGCACCAAAATTCTGAATCAGCCAGTTGTTTGCCGGTGGGAAAAAAGCGAAAGACGCAACACCTCCAATCCCCATAATGCTCAACGCCTTTCCGCGGTGGCGGGAAAACCATTGGGCAACAAGCGTTGAAGGCAGTAAACTCATCGAACCCTGACCGAGAAGTCGCAGGAAGAAAAAGCCAACAATGAGCATAATGGGATGACTGACGATACTCATCCACAAGCAGGTCAATCCCAGCAGAGTCGGAATGACTGCAAACATTTTCCTGTGACCGAACTTGTCAACGGCTTTTCCGACCAGGGGAAGCGTGAATCCGGCAATGAGGGTGGCAATGGAATAATAGCCCGACACAAGCGAACGGCTCCAGCCAAATCCGTTGATATAAGAATTTATGAATATCGAAACAGAATAAGTCTGCCCAGGCCCTGAAAAGAAAGCTCCGAGTGCTGCCGCTGCAACTATGATCCATCCGTAGAAAAGACTCTTACCCTTGAAAATCCTCGATTTCATCTGCAGCCCAACTTGTCAAGTTTGAATTTCAAGATTGTACCATACTTTTTCTTTACACCCGGGACAGTTCTTTGTTCTTCGGTGAATCAATTTTTGACAGGAAGAGCGTCAGTAAACGTTCTCCGAAAAGAGCAGCGGGTCTGGGGTTTGGGGTCCACCCGGCCCTGCGCAAGCAGACTGGCGGTTCTTTGAAACCCGTCCTTCGATACTCATCCAAGATCGTGGACCCGTCCTTGGGGAACAGAAGAGCAGTTCCTCGTTCCGACGCTACGCGTCCAGGTTCCTGGTTAAGGGCACGAGATGAGGAGAGAGGGCGAGAGTCCGAACCCTCGAGACGTTTTCGGATCTCATAAGAGAATAACTCTCACAAGAAGCAATGAAACAGCGCAATCCTATCTAATGCATAGAACACCGCCTGCTGTGCTTACCTTTCTCCTACATGTTATGCACTTTTCAAGTGAGTTCGAGGCTGGAAGAATCTCGATGTGATCCAATTATTGCGATTCTCAGTCAAAGCTGGAAAGAGGTGATTGATTTGTATGGAAAAGCAGTCGAATTTCCGTCTTCCGGTAGGTGGATAAATGTAGAGCGACCCTTGACTCTAGAGGATCTCAAAGGGTATGTCGTGCTGTTTGATTTCTGGACTTACTGCTGCATAAACTGCATTCATGTGATCCCGGACCTCAAGTGGCTGGAAGAGAAGTACAATGACAGTCCTTTTCTCGTTATCGGCGTCCACTCCGCGAAGTTTGAGAATGAACGTGAAGAGAGGAATATCAGAGCCGCTGTCGAGCGCTATGAAATAGAACATCCCGTTCTTATCGACAACGAGTATTACCTTTGGGACAGGTATGTGGTTCGCGCGTGGCCGTCCTACGTCCTGATAGGACCTGACGGAAAGATTTTGTCAAAGACCTCGGGCGAGGGCAAGCGAGATTACCTCTCAAATGAGATCTCCAAAGCTCTCGAGGATGGGAAGAGGAGAGGGATTCTAAGCAATGAGAGGATCCCGGTGACGCCTAAGTCATCCAAGAGAGATTCGACTCTTTCCTTTCCCGGGAAGATTGCTTTTGGGGATTCAAGAACGATGTTTATTAGCGATTCGAACAACGATCGAATACTCGTGACGGAGCTTGCCTCTCCTTTTGAAGCAAAGGTTACCGATCAGATCGGAGGCCAGAGTAGCGGCTTTGCAGACGGAACTTTTGAAGAGGCGCGACTAAACAGGCCTCAGGGCATGGTCTATTCAGATGGTGTACTCTTCATAGCCGATACAGAGAACCATGCAATCAGAAAAGCCGATTTGAGAGAAAGAAAATTAAGGACGATCTCGGGCGACGGTTTTCAGGGCTTCAGCTGGCAGTACAGCGGCGAAGCATCTAAGGCGCGGCTTAACTCCCCATGGGATCTGCAGTCCGACGGAAGGTACCTCTATATCGCTATGGCCGGAATGCATCAGATCTGGAGGCTGGATTTGAAGGAGAACACAATCCGTTCATTTGCAGGGAGCGGAGCCGAGAACATTGAAGACGGTTCGCTGAAGGATGCGAATTTCGCTCAGCCCAGTGGAATCTACCTGGATGGAAAGAGTCTTTACGTTGCCGATTCGGAGGTTTCGGGGATAAGGTATGTAGATCTCGAAGAAGAAAAAGTGCACACCGTTGCAGGAAGCGGACTCTTTTCATTCGGCCATATCGACGGGATTCTTCAAAGGGCTCTGTTCCAGCACCCGCTGGGTATTCACGGTAATGATAGATTTCTGTACGTTGCCGACACCTATAATCACGCAATAAGAAAGATCGATCTGGGAATCAGGCGTGTCGAGACGATAATCAAGAATCTGGGAGAGGGAACCTGTACCCTGGATGGAGAAAAGTGCTCTACTCTCGGTCTTTTCGAGCCAAACGATGTCAAATACTATAACGGGCTGTTGTACATAGCCGACACGAATAATCACTTGATTAGAGTTTTCGACGGGAGGGAACTGGTAGAGTTAGTTATTGGCTAAAAAACATTCCGAGAGTGTATGAGGAGGTGAGGCTGGCACGAGCTTGCCAGGAAGTGAGGCTGCCTTCGGCAGGAAGTGATGCCCGGAGAAACGTCCGGGGAAGTGATGCCACCTTCGGTGGGACGCAATTCACTGAAGAGCATCATTGGTCGCAAGACCGACTGAGTCGGGAAGTGAGGCTGCTTCGCAGGAAGTGATGCCCGGAGAAACGTCCGGGGAAGTGATGCGCCGAAAAGCATCGGCGGAAGTGATGCCACCTTCGGTGGGATGCAATGCACTGAAGAGCATCACTGGTCGCAATGCCCGCTTAGCGGGGAAAGAGCTGCTTACAATATAACGCTGTACGCTGTGAAGAGTCGTCCTTAGTCCTTCGTCCCAGATCATGGACCCGTCCT
>Ga0334892_1003177_pt1 | contig 10912 bp, 8 predicted proteins | sample GraSluR3_MG_4_FD_207213 | JGI IMG/M metagenome (GOLD analysis project Ga0334892, IMG submission 207213) | Sludge microbial communities from methane-producing bioreactor in Wageningen University, Netherlands - Granular Sludge_15_04-R3 | ecosystem: Engineered > Bioreactor > Anaerobic > Unclassified... | reverse complement strand
TATTTGCGTGCAATGCTCGAGAGCGATTCGCCAAAGACCACCGTGTGATAGAGGGCCTCGTTATTGGCCGCCACAGGCACAGCCAAGAGAGCTCCCAGAACCAACACGGCCACCGCGATTCTCAGCCCACGTTGACGCGCCATGACCTCCCCCTTTTTGGAGATGCACAGGCCATACTTGACAAGGCGAGTATATCACCGCCCACCTTGCCAAGCAAGGCCAAGCGTCAGCAACCGCCGCTCCCCTAGCGAAGCCTTTTGCCAGACATTGCCCGTTGCAGCGCCAGGATCACGACCACCAGCAAGAGCAGGGTGATCGCCTGCGGGGACGGCTTGGCAAGCCAGAACCAGAGCCCGAGCGCCACCGCCCCAATAGCCAAGACGTAAAGGCGGCCTTTGCGGTCCAGCCAGATCGATTGCCAACTAGCATAGACCCGCTCGAGCCAGCGCGGCTTGAGCTGCAAAGCGCGCCGGTAATGAGCGACCGCATCGTCACGACGCCCGATCTTGCTGAGCGCCGAGGCGTACGCCATCACTGTGTGAGCATCGGGATTGGACATGGTTTCGAGGGTGACCTCGAGGGCGTCTGCCGCCTCCTCGGGCCGTCCCGTCACGAGATACACGCGGCCCAGCGCCCCCCTGGCCCGGTAGAACGAGGGGTTCAGCTCCAGAGCTGCGGTGAGATAGCCCACGGCCTCGTCCCATCGCTTGCGCCGCGCCGCCATCAGGCCCAAGTTGGTATTCGCCAGGCAGACGGCGTGAGGGTTGGCTTCTGCGTAAGAGAGCGCCTCTTCGGCCTTGGCGCGCGCATCGTCCTCGCGGCCCGCCGACAGCGCCACATAGGTCTCGGCGTGAAGCAGCGCCGCCCGCTCCCGACGCTGAACGACCTCGTCGTCCAGCGCATCGATAAGCGCGAGGGCACGCTCCAGCGCCGCCTCGGCATCGCTGAAAGCCTTTCTGTCCGCGTAGACCTGCGCCCGCACCACGTACGGCTCGATCGCATCGGGCACCATCTCGGATGCACGCTCGAGCGAAGCTTGCGCCTCATCCAGGGCGTCCACCAGAAAATAGAACAGGCCCGCCAGGGCGCGGGTTTCGAACGCCTCGGGGCCCAACTCCAAACATCGCTCTACCTCTTGCCGCGCATCCTCCTCGCGTCGCATGCGAATCAGCGTGCGGCCGAGCCCCTGATGCCCCGCCAACGATTGGGGATCCTTGGCGACGATCGCCCGGAATAGCTCACGCGCCTCGTCCAGTTCTAGGCGGTGATAGGCATCCCAGGCGCGCTCAAGCTCCCCGACCTGGCCAATGTCAGCTTCTGCCATCTGCTGCTCCTTTGGGTGAACCCGTGTGAGTATAGCCCTCCCATGGGCCCGCCGCAAAGCACGCTGGTGAACCCCAGCACGGCATCTTGGCGGGCGGTCCATAGGTCCGGTATAATCGAAAGGAGGTCATCGCACTCTCGCTACTGACGATGACCCTAGGCAAAGGGGGATGCGTGCTACGCCCACATCACACCTTTACGGTAGTGCCGTCACTTCCTGAGGAGCTGAACCCGCTCCGTGAGCTGGCCTTTAACTTGTGGTGGACTTGGAATCCCGACGCGATAGCGCTCTTTAGGCGGCTGGACGACGAGCTGTGGGAGAGCACCCGCCACAATCCCGTTCTCATCCTGGGCACCATTCGCCAATCCAAGATCGAGCAGGCCTTAGACGACGACGCCTTTTTGGCTCACATGCGCCGTGTTCACCAGGCGTTCGAAGCCTATGTGCAAAGCCAGGAGACCTGGTTCGATCATACCTACGCACCCGAGTTCCCCGATATGCGCATCGGCTACTTTTCGATGGAGTTCGGCATCACCGAGGGGCTTCCCATTTACTCGGGCGGGCTGGGCGTCCTCTCCGGCGACCATCTGAAATCCGCCAGTGACCTGGGCTTGCCGCTGGTGGGCGTGGGCCTGGCATACCAGCGCGGGTATTGCCGCCAATACCTGAACGCCGACGGCTGGCAGCAAGAGTCGTACCCCATCAACGATTTCTACAACATGCCCATGCAGATGATGCGGGACGACGAGGGCCAGCCGCTCACCATCGGCGTAGCCTACCCTGGCCGTGAGGTTCGAGCCCGCCTCTGGCGCATCCAGGTCGGCCGCGTTCCGCTGTATCTGCTGGATGCCAACATCCCCGAGAACCGTCCCGAGGATCGGCAGATCACCAGCCAGCTCTATGGCGGCGACAATGACATGCGCATTCGGCAAGAGCTGTTGCTGGGCGTGGGAGGGCTACGCGCTCTGCAAGCCCTGGGCGCCCCACCATCCGTTTGCCACATGAACGAGGGCCACTCGGCGTTCCTGGCCCTGGAGCGCATCCACCTGCTCATGGAGGGTGAGGGCCTCTCGTATGCCGAAGCCGCAGAGGTGGCGCGAGCTGGTAACGTCTTTACCACCCACACCCCAGTCGCTGCGGGAATCGACTTGTTCCCGACGGGTATGATGGACCACTACCTTGGCGAGTATTACCGCCGACTGGGCCTCAGCCGAGACGCGTTCATGCGCTTGGGCCAGTCGCACAACCCCTCGCCTGACGAGAGCTTTGCGATGGCGGTTCTGGCCATTCGGCTGGCCAACGCCACCAACGGCGTGAGCCGACTGCACGGCCAGGTGGCCCGCGAGATGTGGCACGACCTCTGGCCCCAAACGCCCGCCGAAGAGGTGCCGATCACGTCTATCACCAACGGCATCCACCCCCGATCATTCATCTCACAGGATATGGCGGCGGTCTACTCGCGCTACCTGGGCCCCCGCTGGGTGGAGCGGCCCGAGGACCGCCGCGTCTGGCAACTGGTGGACCGCATCCCCGACGAGGAACTATGGCGCACCCACGAGCGTCGGCGCGAGCGGCTGGTGGCCGTGGCGCGCGCGCGCCTGCGAGAGCAGCTTGCCCGCCACGGCGGCACGCCTCAGGAGATCGGCGAGGCCGACGACGTGCTGGACCCCGAGGTGCTGACCATCGGATTCGCGCGGCGATTCGCCACCTACAAACGAGCCCTGTTGCTCTTTACCGATCCCGAACGGCTCTCGCGCATCCTCAACGATCCCGAGCGACCGGTTCAGATCCTGTTCGCGGGCAAGGCGCATCCCAACGACAACCCTGGCAAAGAGTTCATCCGGCAGCTGGTGCACTATACACGGCGCGAGGAGCTGCGGCCTCGGATCGTCTTCCTGGAGGATTACGACCTGGAGCTGGCGCGCTATATGGTCCAGGGGGTGGACGTCTGGCTGAACACGCCCCGTAGCCGCATGGAGGCCAGCGGCACCAGCGGCATGAAGGTCGCCGCCAACGGGGGGCTAAATCTGAGCACCTTTGATGGTTGGTGGTGCGAGGGCTATGCCCCGGACCGTGGCTGGTCTATCGGGCATGGCGAGGTGTACGCCGATGAGGCCTACGGCGACCGCATAGAGGCCGAGGCCCTGTACGATCTCCTGGCCAAGGACGTCGCCCCGCTGTTCTATGACCGGGCATCCCGCGGCGCCGTTCCCCGCAATTGGATCGCCCACATGAAGAGCGCCATCCGCGAGATCACGCCACGATTCAGCGCCCATCGCATGGTCCAAGAGTACTGTGAAGAGCTCTATTTGCCGGCCGAGGCACGCTATCGGCACCTGGCCGCCGACGACTGCGCCCATGGCCGCGCGCTGGCCCAGTGGATGCAGCACCTGCGCTCGCACTGGGGGGGCATCCGCTTCGAGAGCATCGAGAGCGACGCTCACGACGGGCTGACTGTCGAGACCGACATCGGCGTCCGCGCCAACATCCATCTGGGCGCATTGACTCCTGACGACGTGACCGTCGAGATCAGCTTTGGCACCATTCGGCCAGATGGCACGATCAACCGCTCCGAATCAGCCGCCATGGAGGGGAAAGCCACCGAACGTGAGGGCGTCTATGCCTACGAGGGCACCATCCGTTGCGGCCAAAGCGGCTTGCACGGCTATAGCCTGCGGATTCTACCCAGGCATGAAGACCTGAGCCATCCATACATCCCTGGGCTGGTGATCTGGTCGCCCTAGACGGACGAGAGTGCGACAACCGAGACCATCTCCGAGTCAATAGGCCTAACGGGTAACCCAAGGCCGTTGACCGATAGGGTTCGAGGGGAAACGCTCGAGCCTCCCGCGTTTGGAAAGGAGATCAACGCTGGCCCACTGCGGCCCGGCGTCGCTCCTTCGCGGCGCCGGGCTTAATTGCAGGAGGGCTTGATGAGACCACAGCCAGACGAGAACGCCCCGCAGTACCGCTTCAGCACGCGCGATCTGCTCACCATGGCCGGGCTGGCCGGATTGAGCGGCGTCGCCAGCACGGCCATCAACGCATTGGGGGATGCCGTCCAGGCCGTCCTCGGCTTGGCCGGCACGACCCAATGGGCCGCCGGCCTCCACGTGACACTGCTCCTCCTGGCGCCGGCCCTGATTGGCAAGACGGGCGCCGCCACCATCACGGCCCTGCTCAAGGGCGGCGTGGAGCTCCTCAGCGGCAACACCCACGGCATTCTGGTCGTTCTCGTGGATCTCGCGGCCGGCCTTTTCATCGACCTGGTCCTCCTCGCCTTTCGCCGACGTGACAGCCGCCCAGCTCTCATCGCGGCCGGCGCGGTATCCGCCGCAAGTAACGTGTTCGTCTTCCAGCTCTTTGCCAGCGCCCCCGAGGACGTCGTACGATATGTGTGGGGCATCGCAGGCCTGGCGGCCATCTCGGGGGCCATCCTGGGAGGACTACTGGCCTATGCGTTGCTACAGGCCCTCGGCCGGGCGGGGCTGACCATTCCAGGCGGGCAACGCCGCGAGCTGACTTGGCCCCAGGGGTTGCTGCTGGGCTCGGCGGCGGTGCTCGCGATTGGCGGCGGCGTTACCCTGGCGCGCGTCTACGCGGGTGGCCCCACCGTCCAGGTGACGGGCGCCTGCGCGCAACCCTATACCTATAGCACCGACACCCCGCTGCCCCTAGTCAACCTGCAAATCGAGATGCAGGGCATGAAACGGGACGTCAGAGGAGCGACCTTGCGGGACGTCCTCGCCCTGGCCGAGCCGGACCCCGATGCCAATATCGTCATCGCCACGGCGACGGACGGCTATGCGTTCTTTATCACCATGGACGAGGTCGCCACCAACGACCAGCTCCTGCTGGCCAGCCGTGGCGAGGGGAGACAGATAGCGTACGAGATCGTTGGCGCCATCAGCTCCAAAGCCTGGGTGCGCAACGTCACTGAACTGCGGCTGCAGGCCCAGAGCAAAGTCCCGCTGACCGGCAATCTGCGCCAAGAGGCTATCTTTATCCCTGGAGATTGGCAGGATCAGATGGATAGCGCCTCGCTGGATCTGGGAGAGGGCAGCGCCAAGTACCAGGGCGTGCCGCTACGCAGCGTGTTATCGGCGGCAGAGCCTGCGGAGGGCGCCCACACCGTCACCGCCACGAGCCGCGACGGTAGCACGGTCAGTTGGGAGCTGGCAGAGGTGTTGGCCGACGATGCGATCCGCATCTGGGTGATGAACCTGCCCGACGGCACCCGCTACGCGGTGGGGCGAGCCGATCAGGCGGTGGTCGCGCTCGATGTGATCGCGTTAGCGGTCGAATAGGGATCATGGCAGCGCTGATCGAGATCACCGATCTGCATTACCGCTATCCCGGCGCATCCGACTGGGCGCTGAACGGAGTGAATCTGTGCGTCCAGCCCAGCGAGATGATCGCCCTGGCCGGCCCCAGCGCCTGCGGCAAGTCCACACTGGCCCTCGCCATCGCCGGCTGTTTGCATGGCCGGCCTGGCGGCCAATGGCGTGGCACCGTTCGGGTCGACCGGGTGGATGTTACCGGCCGCTCCCTCTATGAGAACGCCGAGCTGGTCGGCTTGGTGCAACAGAACCCGGAGGATCAGTTCTGCACGTTGACCGTCGAGGACGAGATCGCCTTTGGGCTGGAGAACCGCTGCTATCCGCCAGCACAGATCGCCGCCCAGATCGCCTGGGCGCTGAACGTCGTCGCTGCCGGCCATCTGCGCAACCGCCAGATGAGCACGCTTTCAGGCGGCGAGCAGCAACGCGTCGCCATCGCCTCCATCTTGGCGGCCAGGCCGCGGATACTGATCCTCGACGAGCCCACTTCGAATCTGGATCCCCCGGCGGCTCGATCCGTGCTGCAGGTGTTGGAGCGCCTGCGTCGCCAGGAGGAGCTGACGCTGATCCTCGTCGAGCACAAGCTCGGGGTGTTGGCACCGTTTGCACCCCGCATCGTGACCATGGAGGATGGGCGCGTAACCCACCATAACGCCGCCTTGCCAGCCAGAGAGCCGCTCGCCCAGAGGGCCCCCGCCGCACCCGGCGAGATGGTGGCCCGCCTCACAAGCGTCACCCACGACTATGGAGCACACGTGGCTCTGCGCGATATCAGCCTGGATCTGCATCGCGGGCAGCTCGTTGCCCTGATGGGCGACAACGGCAGCGGCAAGAGCACGCTGCTGCGCTGCCTGATGGGTCTGATCCGTCCCACCGCGGGCAACGTCGCCGTGTTAGGGTCGGTGGCGCCGGCCGTATCGGAGCTGGCCCACCGAGCGGGGATTGTGTTCCAGAACCCCGATCACCAGCTCTTGGGCGAGACGGTGTGGAAAGATACCACGATGCTGGGCCGCAATACTCGGCAGGAAGCAGAGGTCACGCCGCGCGCCGAGGAGCTATTGCGCCAAGGCGGCCTGTGGGAGCGTCGTGACGACTCGCCTTGGAGGCTCAGCTATGGGCAAAAGCGCCGCCTGAACCTGACGGCCGCCACCGCACACGGCCCCGACCTGCTCCTGGCCGACGAGATCCTGATTGGGCAGGACCCGGCCCATGCCCATCGTCTCATGCGCCAGTTGCGCGCAGCGGCCGACGATGGCGCAGCGGTGCTGGTGGCCCTGCACAACACCGACCTGGCCCAGCGCTATGCCGATCGCGCCGTGTTCCTGGAGCGCGGGCAGGTGGCGTTCGACGGCCTCCTGGATGACCTGGTCACGTACCTATCCAGGCGAGGCTACCACGCCTATCTGGAGACAGCGCCATGAACGGCCGAGCCAAGCTGCAATACCGGCTGGACGAGTCCTGGCTTCATGACCTCCATCCCCTCACCAAACTGGGCTGGTTGCTGGGCATCACCGTGGGGAGCCTGCTGGTGAGCACGCCCTGGTACCCGGCGCTGGTTGTCCTGGGCTTGTGGGGCGCCGCCCGCACGGCCCGGATCAGGCCCGCGCGCGAGATGCGTGGCTGGCGCCTGCTGTTGGTCACATCGGCGGCCTTTTTTGCGCTGCAGGCGCTATTCACCCGATCTGGGATCGGGCTGATCGACCTGCGCCCTACGGTGGGGTTGCGCATCACCGACGAGGGTCTACGCCGAGGTATTCTGGTAGCCAGCCGCTTTGTGGCGGTGATCATGGCCAGCCAGCTATTCGTGCTGACTACCGACCCCTCGGCGCTGGCCTATGCCCTGATGCAAGCCGGGCTGCCGTATCGCTACGGCTTTGCCCTGGTGACGGCCATCCGCCTGGCCCCGCTGTTCGAGCTAGAGGCCAATACCATCTACCAGGCGCAGCTCGCTCGCGGAGTCCGTTATGACGGCAGCCTGTTCCGACGGATCATCGAGGTGTTGCGCCAAATGCTGCTGCCCTTGCTGGTCGGCGCACTGCGCCGCGCAGAGCATCTGGCCATCTCCATGGAGGGACGGCAGTTTGGTCGTTACCGCCAGCGCACTTTTTTGCGAGAGACACACATGCGCCGGGCTGACCATGCCGCGCTGGCGGCATTGCTGGCCCTCGTCGCCGTCACGATCACGCTGATGGTGGCCTAGCGCGGGCCAGCGCCCAGCTCTACTCGATGACCTCGATCTCGACCAACTGTGACATCCAGTAACTGGCCGATTGGTCCGGCACCACCATCCGGATGGGGCCCTCTTCAGAATCCTCCGCCAACCAGACGCCGTCGCGGCGCAACGCCACCATGGCCAGGCCCACGTCCCCGATGGGCGCCTTGCGCCAGTAGCCATCGGCACCTCGCAGAATCACCGCGGTCGCCTGCTCCGAGGCGCCGGCCTCGGCCAGCAGATCGCCGAGCGCGATGCCCTCCCAGGTATTCCGAACCTCGTCGCCACAATCGCAGGCCTCAAGAATGTCCGCCAGACGGACCAAGTCACGCGCCGCCAGATCCTGGTATGGGATCACCACAGGCTCCGTAACTGCGCCCGCGACATGCAGATGCCACTCTACTTCTGGCGCTGGAGGCAGGGCCTCCGAGACGGGCTCAAAGGAGGGCTCGGGCGTCGGCGTGCTCCGCTCGGCACAAGCCACCAGCAAAGCAGCTACTAGCAGCAGAGCGGTCAACAGGGCGAACTCTCGACACATCCGGCATCGGTCCACTTCTGGTCTCCCTCTTTCTCTGAGAAAGGCGCCGGCGTCACCGCCACGTGAGGGACGATGACGCCGGATCGCCGATGGCTTGTCCCTTTTGCTGCAGCCGGCCGCGGCTACTCGATCACCTCGATCTCGACCAGTTGGCCGACCCAGCGGCTGCCCGGCAGACCGGGGATCACGATGCGGATCGGGCCCGACTTGGCATCTTCTGCCAGCCAGGTGCCATCCTGCTTGAGCGCGACGACGGCCGTGCCAACATCGCTCAGGGGGACCTCGCGCTCATATTCGTCGGCAGCGCGAAAGATGATGGCCGTGGCACTGGCGCTAGCCCCCGCTTCGTCCAGAATCTTGGAGAGCAAGACCCCCTCCCAGGCGTTCTCATCCGGGTCGCCCTCGGAGCGCTCCATCACCACCTTGTCGAGCTTGTCCAGGTCACGCCCCGCCAGATCGGCAAAGCTGAGCGTCAAGGGCTGGCTTACAGCACCCGTGACCTGGAGCTCCCAATCCACCTTGGGGGCCCGGGGTGCGCAGGCGGACAGGGCCACCAGTGCCACCAGCAGGACCACCCATCCGATCCACGTACGTCTCCTCATTTCCGATACCTCCTTGCCTTGCCCGTGATGTCGGCTCGCCAGACAAAAGAGCCGGCGCCTATCCCGCACAGCAGAACAGGCGCCGGCTCGAGCCGTCGCAACGGGTTCTCCTTTCCAAATGCGGGGGGCGGACGCGTTTCCACGGCCACCGTTTGGCCGCCACCATGGGCGGCCGCGACCACACGCCATAACAGATGCCTTAGGCCATGTGGTTCGGAGAGGCTATTCGGTTGTCTGACGCCCCCATCTTAGCAGCATGCGAACACAATCGCAACTGCTTCCTAGCGCTAATTGACCCACAACTGGCCCCGCTCTATACTCGGCCAGCTAGAGATAGGAGTCACACAATCCCATGGTCGCGGTGTTTCCTTTTTCCGCCATCGTAGGCCAAGAGCGCATGAAACGGGCGCTGCTGCTCAACGCGGTCAGCCCGCAGATCGGGGGTGTCCTGATCCGTGGCGAGCGTGGAACAGCCAAGTCCACCGCTGCCCGTGCGCTGGCTGCCCTGCTTCCGCGCATCGAAGTCGTCGCCGATTGCCCCTTCCATTGCGACCCCACCCGCCTCAAGGCGCTCTGCGATCTGTGCCGCGAGCGCGTGGATCAGGGCGCCGAGCTGCCGACATCGGTGGTGCGCACCAGCTTTGTGGATCTGCCCGTTAGCGCCACCGAGGACCGCGTCGTGGGAACGTTGGACTTGGAGCGCGCCATCAAGCAGGGCGAGCGCCGCTTTGAGCCCGGTATTCTGGCGGCGGCCAACCGCGGCCTGCTCTATGTGGACGAGGTCAACCTGCTGGATGACCACGTGGTGGACCTGTTGCTGGACGCTGCCGCCATGGGCGTGAACATCATCGAGCGCGAGGGAATCTCGTTCTCGCATCCAGCCCAGTTCATCCTGGTGGGCACCATGAACCCCGAGGAGGGCGAACTGCGCCCACAGCTCCTGGACCGGTTTGCCCTCTGTGTGGACATCCAGGGCATCGCTTCGGCCGAGGCCAGGATGGAGATCATCCAGCGACGCGTGGCCTATGAACGGGACCCAGACGCTTTTCACGACGAGTGGTCTCCCGTCGATCGTGCGCTCTCGCAGAGGATCGCTGCCGCGCGCCAGCGAGTAGGCCAGGTGGCGCACACGCAAGATGACCTCTACACCATCGCCGAGCTCACCGCCGCGATGGAGATCGATGGCCATCGTGCGGATATCGTCATCCTCAAGGCCGCCTTGGCCCAGGCCGCCTTTGACGGCCGGCAGAGCGTCACCGAAGCCGACATCCTGCTGGCCGCAGAGTTGGCGCTTCCCCACCGGCTGCGCCGCCTACCCTTTGATGGCGCATCGGCCAAATTGGAAGAGATCCACGAACGGATCGAGCGTCTCCGCTCGGAGGACCAGGCAGAGATGGGCGCGGCCTCCGCGCCTCAGGGTGCACCCGAAAAAAAAACGACCTGAGCGAAAGCATACCTGAGAAAAGCTCCGAACCCGCCCAGGGGAGCACCCACGCACCGGATACCCGCACCGGCAAACCGCCGGCGGAATCCGCCTACCGACGAGTGGCCGTCGGCGCGCCGTTTCAAACGCGGCGCTGGCGCACCACGGCAGACCGTCGTCCGCGCGATCGGGCTGGCAGGCACACCCAGAGCGAAAGCCGTCGCAAGCGTGGCCGCTACACTCGCTCGCGCAGCGCCCCAGGCCAGTATGACGACGTGGCCTTGGACGCCACCCTACGCCACGCCGCGCCGCATCAGTCGACGCGAGAACGCCATGGCACGGCCATCACTATCTTGGATGGCGACCTGCATCGCAAAGTGCGCGTGCGGCCAGCCGCCAACCTGGTGGTGTTCGCGGTGGATGCTAGTTGGTCCATGGCCGCCGCGGAGCGCATGGAAGCCACCAAGGGCGCC
>Ga0334892_1003176_pt1 | contig 10914 bp, 9 predicted proteins | sample GraSluR3_MG_4_FD_207213 | JGI IMG/M metagenome (GOLD analysis project Ga0334892, IMG submission 207213) | Sludge microbial communities from methane-producing bioreactor in Wageningen University, Netherlands - Granular Sludge_15_04-R3 | ecosystem: Engineered > Bioreactor > Anaerobic > Unclassified... | reverse complement strand
GTGTGGTTTTTAACCTAGATTAAAAACTATTTATGGTTTACTATCCAGTTTTCAAAGTTCATCTTGTAAATCTTATTCCCTCTTTCGAGGCTGTTTGCTTTGCCCTCTCGCTGAGGACATGTATTAATATATCATGCCATAATTCTTTCGTCAACACTTTTTTTAAAGTTTTTTTTAACTCTTTCCTCTTTATATTTATCCACACTATCCACAAAGTTATCTACAGGTTTAAAATCCAATATTTACGTAAAATAAAAAATGATTATGCACATAATAATTGTGGATAATCATTTTTTATTTTATTATTTTCTCTAAATTTTCTTTATATTTAAACAGTTCCAAATTCTTCAACAAGAGCCTTTTGAATAGCTTCACAAGCCTCTTTTACTCCTGTATCTTCATTCGATAAAGCAACTACCAATATATCTGATTCTAAATAATAAATCATTTTAAAATTCACTCCAGGATCATAACCTGGTAAAAAGTATTTTTTTATTTCCTTGTTTTCATGTTCTATCCATATACCATAACCAAAAGCTAACCCTTCTGTATCAGTATTCGTTTGAATTTTAAATAATTCTTTTGTAAAATCCTCATTTAAAAGTTCAAAGTCTAAAAGCTCTCTCCAAAATTTACCCATATCTACAGCCGTAACATACACCCCTCCATCAGGGCCTCCTATAATAGGTAAATCATAAATATTATTTCTGTAACTACCATCTTCAAGTTTTATATAACCGTAAGCCGTTCTAGGCGGAAGCATATTCATTTTAAAATAACCTGAATCCGACATCTTACATGGATTAAAAATAGTATTTTTAATGTAATCTTTATATGAAAGCTTAGATACTCTTTCTATTACTAAACCAAGTAAAATATATCCCGCATTATTATACCTAAACCTCTGCCCAGGATTAAAAATTTTATCTTTATTTAAAATCATAGGTAAAAAATCTACAGGCTTTTCCATTTTATACATAGGAATGTTATCCCATAAACTGCTATAACTTTCCTTGGCATATTCGTCAAAATAATCTCCTATTCCTGAAGTGTGAGTAAGCAGATGGTGCAAAGTAATTCCCTTAAACGACTCAGGAAGCTCAGGAATATATTTTAATATATCATCTTTTAAATCAAGTTCACCATTTTCTGCTAATTTTAGTATTCCAACAGCAGTAAATAACTTACCTCCTGAAGCTACTCCAAATCTAGTAAGCACGAAATTTCTTACCTTTAACCCTTTTTCAGCGTAGCCATAAGCTTTTTCTAATATGCATTCCTTATTCTTCATAACATATAGCACGCCTGAAAAATCGCTTTTATAATCGAATTGTAGCAATACTTTCCCCTCCTCACTCAAAATAGGTTTTTTATTAATATACTCAATTTACCAGTTCTAGAAACAACTAATTTCCTTTACTAGCCATAATCCACATGCTAAACTGACTCCCTTTGCCAACTTCACTTTTTACTGTTAGTTTTCCTTCATGCTCATCTGCTATCCATTTTGCAATGGACAGTCCAAGTCCTGCTCCTCCACTGCTTTTATTCCTTGACTCATCCGCTCTATAGAATCTATCAAAAACTCTTGATAAATCTTTTTTATCTATACCTATGCCACTATCTTTTACACTTATAATCCCATACGGCTCATCATATTCTAAACTTAATTCTATAAGTCCACCATTTTTTGTATACTTAATACTATTTTCGACAAAAACCCTAATAGCTTCTTTAATCAGATTTTTATCTGCTCTTACATATAGGGGCAGATTTTCTCCTAAAAACACCTTGTGATTAGGAGCTATAAGCTTAGTTTCTTTGTAAATTTCTTCTACTAATCCATTTAATTCAAATTCATTTTTTTCAATATGAGAAGATTTTTTATCCCCTCTAGCTAAAAATAATAATCTTTCAATCAACAATTTCATTTGCTCAGCTTCATTTTTTATTGCATCTATTGATTCATCCAACACTTCTGGATTGTCTTTACCCCACCTATCTAGTAAGTCCGTATAACCCTTAATAACTGATATGGGAGTTCTTAATTCATGAGATGCATCTGAGACAAACTGATTTTGAAGTTCAATAGAATACTCTATTTTATCCATCATATTATTAAAGGTATAGGCTAAATCTTTTAATTCATCTTTTACTCCTGATGTATCAAGTCTGGTAGATAAATCATCTATAGTTATGTTTTTGACCTTATTATTCATTTGTTCTATGGGTTCAATTAATTTTTTAGATGATTTTCTAGCAAGTAGTAAGACCAAGCCAGCACAAATAAAAGCAGCTACAATCAAAGATTCTTTTATAATATTTATATGACTCAAAAACATATCATTTGATAAAGCTAAATAAAAACCCAGAACCATGACAAGTGATTGGACAAGAAATACTAAAGTAAATGTCCATATATAATTCAGCATCAACTTTAAATGTATAGAAAATCTTAGTCTATCAAGAAAACTATTTCTTAAATTAAAAAAAATTTTATATAAACTAGAAAAAACAAAAAATATTACTTTAAAAAACCAAATAATTATTCTTTTGAATCCTATAAATATAGATTTTATTCTACTCATCTTTAATTTGGTATCCAACTCCTCTAATAGTGTGGATTAGCTTAATGTTAAACTGATCATCAATTTTACTTCTAAGATATCGAATATAAACATCCACTACATTTGTATCACCCATATATTCATATCCCCATACTTTAGCCAATATCATTTCTCTGGTTATTACCAAATTTTTATTTTGCATCATATATTTCAAAAGTTCAAATTCTCTTTTAGTTAAATCAATATTTTTTTCCTTATATGTCACTTTGTGTTTATCTATATCTAAATTAAGCCCTTTTATCCTAAGTAAAGAACTATTTTCCGGCTTATTTAAATTATAATTATCTACCCTTTTAAATATAACTCTAATCCTAGCCAATAACTCTTCTATAGCAAATGGCTTAGTTATATAGTCATCAGCACCTATATCAAGCCCTAGAATTTTATCATTCATTTCATCCTTTGCAGTAAGCATTATTACTGGCATATCAGATTTCTGTCTTAGCCTTCTAAGTACTTCTACACCATTTAATGAAGGTAGCATTACATCAAGTATCATCAAATCAAAATAAGCACTAGAAGCTTTCTCAAGCCCCTCTCTACCGTCTTGCGAAAGACCAACTTCATATCCCTCGTGTTCTAACTCCAACTGCAAAAATCTCGCTATATTGTATTCATCTTCAACGATTAATATTTTTTTCTCCGGCAAAGATACCACCCCTAAATGCTTTTTTACTTAATTATACTTTATCATAAGCTTTATTGGTTAATTTTTATAAAAAAAGCCTTCAAATACATTTAACTGTATCGAAGACTTTTTAATACTATATACTCGGTTGAAAAATATTTAGTCTAAAATTCTAATATTATTTTATTTATTATCAGCCCTTATTGGTTCTCATTGTTTGATGGTTGATTTTGAACTGAACTTTCTGGTTTTTTAGGAACTACTGACATATTATTTTGTTCACTTGGCGAAACTATGTTGAACTTGTACCCAAGTACCAAGGCAATTAGAAGTGCCGCTGCAAATACATAATTTCCAACTAAAGCAAGAATAATCACTAGATTAAGTGGTATGTTGAGTACAGTTTTAGAATCCTTGGTAACTAAAAATTTTGTTATATTTCCTTTATGAATAAGGTCTCTTACCTTATCCATAAAAGCTCTTCTTGACCCAAACTCAGTTTTCGGAGCTTTTCCTGACTCCTCTAGATACGCAAGAGCTTCAACTACATCCCCATCAAAACGCTCTAGAGCTTCTTTTGCCTCTTTATAACTAGCATTTGTTCTTTTTCTTACTAAATCAATTTGTTCTAAAGTTATTTTCATCTCATATTCTCCTTTAAAATTAATTCTTAAATCAAAATACATTACTAAAGCTTCTATGATATTAAGAATACACTTAAAGTCTTAGATGAATATTAGAGAAAGATTAAAATAAGATTAGAAACTACTTTCTAAGAACTCTATTTACAAATACATCTACTAAGTAGGAATCTAATTGAGTCCCCGAAGACCTTAAAAGCTCATTTATAGCTTCTTTTTCGCTCATAGCTGTTCTGTAGCTTCTATGGCTAGTCATGGCATCATAAGTATCTGCTATAGCAATAATTCTAGCTTGAAGAGGTATTTCCATGCCCTTAAGTCTCTTAGGGTATCCTCTTCCATCTATTCTTTCGTGGTGGGCCAATACGTAATTTGCCATCTCAGCCATATCGTTTACTGAGCTTAATATCCTATAGCCTATCTCAGGATGTTTTTTTATCTGCATCATTTCTTCATCGGTTAGTTTACCAGGCTTATTTAAAATACTTTCAGCTATTCCAATTTTGCCTATATCGTGAAGTAGCCCTACAGTTTTTAATTCCTGAATATCTGCAGAAGGGAGTCCCATAACCATACCCATCTTTACACAAAGTTCAGAAACTCTATGGGAATGCTGTTCTTCTCTTGTATTTTTTTCATGCAGAGTTTTTATTATAGTTGAAATTGTTCTTCCTCTCATACTAGGAGACTCAAAAAGTTTCATTCTATTCATTTTGTCCTCAGCATTTGAGTGCACTTCATAAATATTGAGTTTTTTATCATATTTTGTAGAGCTTCCAAAAGACATAGATAATTTTAAAGACTCTATTTTAACTTTATTTATATCTGATTTTATTTTCTCTATTAGTTCGTTTGCTGAAAATTCATCTGTTTTTGGAAGTAAAATAGAAAATTCATCTCCACCTACTCTTACTATTTTAGCCTCACTAGGACAATTTTTTTTCAAAATATTAGCTATTTTTTTCAGTAACTTATCCCCTGTTTTAAGCCCAAAAGCATCATTTACTAGTTTCAAGCCATTTAGGTCAGAAATTATAATAGTCAGAGGCAAATTACTTTTTATGTCAACCTGTTTGATACATTTATCATATGAAATTCTATCATAAACACCAGTCAATTGATCATGATAGAGCATATATTCAAGTTTTTCATATTGTTCTCTAAGCTCACCTTCTGCTGCCTTTAATTGATTAAGCGCTGCTTCGAGTTCTTGATTTGAGGCTTCTAACTCTTGATTTATATCCTCTAATTCTTTTTCTTTTTTTATTAACTCGCTTATATCTGTATACATTCCATAAGCACCAATAATAGAATCTTCGTTTGTAACTAATATTCCTCTAGCCTGTACATCTATAGGCTTAGATTCCTTTGTATATCTTACGACTTTCTGCTTTACATCACCTTTTTCAAAAAGTTCTTTGGTTATTTTTTTAGCTTCATCAATATTTCCTTTTTTTGAAACTACCTCATCCAAATCTTTTCCTTTACACTCATCTAAGCTATAACCAAAAATATTTGTAAAACTTAAATTTATATCTACCACCCTATGCAAAGAATCCAAATAGGCTATGGCATCTGGGCTGTTTTCAAACAAAACTTTATACCTACGCTTACTATCATCCATTTCCTCTTGAATCTTATTATAATTGCTCATATCCCTGGAAATAGTTATAGCACCTATTACATTCCCCTCATCATCTAGCATCCTAGATGCTTTTCCCCAATCATAGTAATCCTTTTCTTTTATATAAGACTCTCCCTCTACATCACCTGTGGGATAACGCTTAAAATTTTTATATGTTTTTTCAAACTCAAGATTCGGCTCCAAAACCAAATCTATCAGCGTGGGTCTTCTTTCCTTATAGAATATATATGAATATTCATAATTCCCTTTTCCAATTACATCACTTCTGTCGACACCAAAAAGTTCTTCCATGGCTTTATTCCATAGGATGACCTTCTTATCTAAATCTATAGCAAACATAGGTTCAGGAACAAAGTCCAAAGCTACTTCTAGCAATTTAATTCTCTGTTTAGAATACATGAATTTTAGGCTCCTCCTGATTATAATTTTATGAAGCTATATACTTATCTATAATAATATATGTAAATTATTGCTAATTCAAGCAAAAAATATAAAAGGCGTCCTCTTACCCTATGGATATCAGCACGCCTTGTCAGCCAGTATAATTAATTAAATTGTAGTTTTTTTGCTGTGATTATGTGATGTTTTTCTTTTTCTGTAGTTATCACTTTTTTCAGCTCTTTCAGTCTTACTTGAGCCTTGGCTTTTAGATGCTGGATATTTTTTTGAAGAGCTTGAATAACTCTTTCCTTTACCCTTGTATGATGATCCTGATTTAGAATCTTTAGAATATCTTGAACCAGATGATTTCATTGGTTTTCTCTTCATACGAACTGGACTTTCCTCTGTAAGTGTAACAGGGGCATCACTTGACTGCTTCGTAACCATTTTTAAGGCAGCAGATACCAGTTTTACTGCATCGTACTCTTCTAATAATTTTTCAGCCGCTTCTTCTAAATCTTGTGTCTTAGCACTTTCAGCTATTGCAATTAGAGTCTGCGCTGCTTGACGATATCTTGCATTTTTTGCATCTCCAATACTAGGAACGTGTTGTTTTAGCATCTTGCTCTTAGTAGTATCTTCTATTAATTCTAAGTATTCTCTTTCTCTAGGTGTTACAAAAGTAAAAGAAATACCTTTTTGCCCAGCTCTTCCTGTTCTACCTATTCTATGAACATAGCTTTCTGGGTCTTGAGGCAGGTCAAAGTTAAATACATGACTTACTCCACTTATATCTAGTCCTCTTGCAGCAACATCTGTAGCCACTAGAATCTTTATACTTCCACGCTTAAATCTACGAAGTACTTTTTCTCTTCTTTCTTGTTTCATGTCACCATGAATACCTTCAACATCATAACCTCTTACGCTAAGTGCTTCTGATAGTTCATCAACTCTACGCTTTGTACGACCAAATATAATAGAAAGTTCAGGACAGTGAATATCCATAAGTCTACAAAGTGCATCAAACTTATCTCTTTCCTTTAAGTCCAAATATCTTTGATCTATTGTATCTACAGTCATAGTTTTATTTTTTACTGCTACAGTTTGTGGGCTTTTCATGAACTTTTGAGATACTGATTGGATTCTTTTAGGCATAGTAGCTGAAAATAGAAGGGTTTGTCTTTCGGAAGGTACTTCTTGAAGTATGGTTTCTATATCTTCTATAAATCCCATGCTAAGCATTTCATCTGCTTCATCTAAAATTACTGTTTGGATATTTGCCAAGCTTATAGTATTTCTTCTCATATGGTCCATAAATCTACCTGGAGTTGCAACTACTATCTGAGGATGTTTTTTTAGTCCTCTGATTTGCTTTCCTATATCTTCTCCACCATAAATTGCAATTGATTCTATTTTTTTATATTTAGCAAGTCTATTTATTTCCTGCGATACTTGCTGAGCCAGTTCTCTTGTCGGTGCTAGTATTAGTGCTTGAACAGCCTTGTTGTCTTTTTCTATCTTACTAAGTAAAGGTATACCAAAGGCAGCAGTTTTACCTGTTCCCGTTTGTGCTTGTCCTATTAAGTCCATACCCTGCATAGCAAGTGGAATAATTTGCTCTTGAATTGGTGTAGGACTCTCAAACCCCATATCAAGAACTGCTTTTAATAATTCTTCTTGTAATCCTAATTCACTAAATAATGCCAATACTATCTATCTCCTTTTGTGTTACTAAATACTTACATAAAAAAAGGCATATTCCTCTTTACTGCGCGGAATACGCCTTAATTATCTACAGATTAACTATTAGACTATCCTCTAACAACGTTAGATGCTTGAGGTCCTCTGTTTCCTTGAGTTATTTCGAACTCTACAGTTTGTCCTTCTTCTAATGTCTTGAATCCGTCTCCTTGAATAGCTGAGAAATGTACGAATACATCATCTCCATCTTCTCTCTCGATGAATCCAAAACCTTTTTCTGCGTTAAACCATTTTACTTTACCTACCATTTTACGGCCTCCTAAAAAAAATATTTAAAGATGGAACTTACTTAAAACACTTTACGTCCTAACCTTTTCAATAACATTTGATACTGAGGCCGAAAAATTGTTTTAGTTTCCAATTTCTTTACTTCTCTACTTTACCACAGTTATTTACAAAAAGCAAATAGTTTTCTCTCTTACTCTTCCCTTATTTACATCATATACTCTATTAGAAATTTTTCTAGCTAGCTGTAAGTCATGCGTCACATATATCATAGAAAATCCATTTCTATTTTGAAGTTCTTTCATAAGTCTTAAAATATTTGCTTTTGTAGACGGGTCCAGCATTGAACTAATTTCATCAGCAATTAATATCTTAGGTTTCATTATCATAGCTCTAGCTATTGCTACTCTTTGTCTTTGTCCACCACTTAAGCTCCCTGTTCTAGTTTTTAAAAAGCAATCCTCATCAGATAGTCCAACATCCAAAAGAGCCTTTTTTACATAAACATATGACTCATCCTTACTGCAGAGCTTGTTTATAATCAGTGGCTCGCTTACAGCCTTTTCTATAGTGAAATCTCCATTTATGGATGAATATGGGTCTTGAAATACCATCTGCATACCATGAAAGCTTCTATGCATATTTAAAGTATTTAGAATTTCATCAAAAACCTCAATCTCACCTTTATCTTTTTCTAGAATACCACATAACATACTTACTAAAGTAGTTTTTCCTGAACCAGAGGGTCCAACTATGCTTACAATTTCTCCAGCTCTAAGCTCTATATTTGCATTTACACAAGCTTTTATTTTTTTCTTTCCTATATTATAGGTTTTGTTTAGCTCCTTTGCTTTTAGAACTTTCACTATTCCTCCTCTATTGCAGGCTACTAGCCTACCTGATGAAATAGATAAAAGCCTCGGCTTTTCAAACTTGCATTTTGTAGTTCTTTGAGTACATCTTGAATAAAAGCTACAACCAGGCACATCGTGAAGTCCTATCTCACCAGGGATTCCCCACAAGTCCTGATATGGATTAACTTCAAGTGAAGCTGAAATTAATCCTCTGGTATATGGGTGCTCAGGATAAGAAAAAATCTCTTTTGTAATCCCACATTCAACAAGTTCTCCTTGATATAATAAAGCGCACCTATCACAAAGCTGAGCTATAACCTCCATATCATGGGATATAACTATAAGTGCAATTTCATTTTCTTCTTTTAATAGTCTAATCAAATTAACTATTTCAATCCTAGAATCTATATCAAGAGAAGAGGTAGGTTCATCTACTAATAGAATTTTGGGATTTAATGAAATAGCAATTGCAATTAGTACCTTCTGCCTCATACCTCCAGAAAGCTGATGAGGATACGCCTTCATAAAGTCATTAGATAATCCAACTTTTTCAAATAAACTCTCTACTTTTTCTTTTATAGTAACAGAGTCATGGTCAAAATGTCTCTTGATTCCTTCTGTAATCTGCTCCTGTATTGTCATAAGAGGATTGAGAGCTTCTAGAGAATTTTGTGGACAAAATCCAACTTGTATCCCCCTATACTCCGATAGTTTTGCATCATTATATTTCATTATGGAGTCACCTTGATACTCTATTTCGCCATTAGTTATAGCCTGATTGTCAATTAGTCTCATCAGTGACATTGCAACTGTAGTTTTTCCACTTCCAGACTCTCCTACTATTCCAATAGAGTCTTTTTCATACACATCCAAGCAGAAATCCTTTAGGGCTGTATAGTCAAAGCTATCCTTGTATGTAACTTTTAAATTTTTTATACTAAGAAGCTTATTTGCTTTTTCCATAACTGTTCTTCCCTTCTAGCTCTCTGCCCAAAAATGCTATGCTAACCATAGTAAGTGTCATAAATACTACTGGCGACACTATCCACCATTTCCAAAACTCAGTAAAATATATCCCTTTAAAAGCCATAGCATGATTTAGTATGACGCCCCAGCTTCTAGTTGTAGGGTCACTTAAACCAATAAAAGCCAGTCCTGCTTCCGCTGTTATTGCACTTCCCATGACCTTCATAAAATTTATAGCCAAAACAGGAGCTATTTTGCTAATAATATGATTTCTAAATATGTAGCAAAATCCGCCTCCATATGTTTTTGCCATAATTATATAGCCTTCATGCATCAAAGCTAATACCAATGAGCGCACTATCCTAGCAACTGATGCCCAAGAAAAAAGGCTAAGTACAAGGATTATATTATAGATACTCGGTCCCATAAAAGCTGCAATTACTATAGTCAGTGGCAATCTAGGTATCACAAGCATAGCATCAGCCACTCTCATTATCGCTCCATCTACCCTGCCTTGATAATATCCTGCAAGCCCTCCAGCTAAAGAGCCAATAAGTACCGAAATAAAAGCAACAGATAATCCAACCCCCATACTTATTCTCGCCCCATATAAAATCTGAGACAACAAATCTATACCTAAATCATCTGTCCCTAGCAAATTAACTTTATTTGGTTCAAGCAAAGTCTGAAATTCTGGAATTTTATGGCTATGTGGTATTAAATGCTCTCCAAGTATAGCTATCCCAAGAAGAGCTATTAACCAAAATAATGAAAGCTTGCCTAATACACTCAGTTTATTTAATCTATGATTAACTTTTCTAAACAAGCTTTTGATATTATTAATCACCATTGAATTTGATTTTGAGTATTTTAAAACGCTCATAACTTCCCCTTATCTTAAGCTTTCTCTTATCCTAGGGTCAATTTGCTTATACACCCTGTCAGCAAAATAATTCATAGCAAGAACTATAACTGTCATAAATAAAAATATCCCTTGAATAAGTGTATAATCTCTCATTGCTATAGCCGATCTCATCATAGTTCCAAGTCCTGGATATTTAAATACATTTTCAACAAGCACAGCTCCACCCACCATAGTCCCCATATTCATAAAAAAATGAGTAACCATAGGCAAAAGCGCATTTTTAAGGGCATGTACAAATAGTACTCTATGATTTTTAAGACC
>Ga0334892_1003174_pt1 | contig 10920 bp, 5 predicted proteins | sample GraSluR3_MG_4_FD_207213 | JGI IMG/M metagenome (GOLD analysis project Ga0334892, IMG submission 207213) | Sludge microbial communities from methane-producing bioreactor in Wageningen University, Netherlands - Granular Sludge_15_04-R3 | ecosystem: Engineered > Bioreactor > Anaerobic > Unclassified... | reverse complement strand
CTATCTTTCAAACAGAAAAGGTGCACTCTTGATGGTTACCCATGATAGATATTTCCTAGATAGAGTAGTAAATAAAATATGGGAACTAGATGAAGGCAAGCTATATACTTATCAAGGAGCCTATACTAAGTTTCTAGAGCTAAAAGCTCAAAGAGAAGCTGATGACAAGCGTATCCAAGAAAAAAAGCAAAGCCTGTATAAAAACGAGCTTGCTTGGATGAGAAAAGGTGTAGAGGCAAGACGTACCAAGCAAAAAGCTAGAAAAGACAGATTTAAGATACTTGAAACTGAAATAGACAAATCATCTGATGAAAAGCTAGATATATCTGTGGCAGGAAAAAGACTAGGCAGAAAAATAATTGAGATAAATGATATATCAAAATCCTTTGGAGACAAGGTAGTATTAAAAAACTTTACTTACACAGTGCTAAAAGGTGACAGAATAGGAATAGTAGGAAACAATGGAGAGGGGAAATCTTCGTTACTAAACGCAATAGCTAGAAAGCTAGACCTAGATAGTGGGACTATAGAAATCGGAGAGACAATAAAGATAGGTTACTATTCTCAGGAAAATATAGATATGGACACTAGTCTTAGAGTTATAGAATATATAAAAAACAAAGCCGAATATATAGAAACCTCAGATGGAACGAAGATTACTGCGGCTATGATGCTTGAAAAATTTCTATTTACTGGAGATATGCAGTGGTCGTTTATTTCTAAGCTCTCAGGAGGAGAAAGAAGAAGGCTGTATTTATTGTCAGTGCTGATGGAAGGTCCAAATGTACTTTTATTGGATGAGCCTACAAATGACCTTGATATTCAGACACTAGCTATACTAGAGGATTATATTGACGAGTTTAATGGACCAGTAATTACTGTTTCGCATGATAGATACTTCCTAGATAAAATAGCAGATAAAATTTTTGCTTTTGAAGGTGATGGTAATATAGAGATATCTTTTGGTGACTACACTGATTACAGCGAGAAGAAAAAACAGACTATAGAGGATACAGCATCTGAGACTGTTAAGGCCTCACTTAAGGATAAAGATAAAAGCAGTGAAGCTAAGCCGAAAGCAAAAACTAAGTTTAGCTATAAAGAACAGCAGGAATTTGACACTATAGATGAGAAGATAGAGCAGACTGAAACCAAACTTGCTCAGATAAAAATAGATATGGAAAAAAATGCATCTGATTTTGTCAAGCTAGCTGAGCTTACAAAGGAAGAAGAACGATTAAATTCATTACTAGAAGAGCTGATGGAAAGATGGGCATATCTTAATGAACTAGCTGAAGAACTAGGAATTTTATAAATTCATATAATTTGAACAATTCATAAAAATAATATTGTATGGATAAATTATTTAAAGTAATATAGTTTTAAAGCTTATAAATAAGATGTTTCTAGGAGGAGATATTATGGGATTTAAAGATTATGCTTATGAAAGACCTGATATGACAAAAATTGAAGCTGATTTTAACATTCTTTTGGACAAGTTTGTAAAGGCTGACAGCTTTGAAGAGCAAGACAGCGTTATGGAGAAAATAAATGAGATAAGAAGAGATTTTGAAACGGCAGCGAGTTTAGTTCATGTAAGACATACACTAGACACTACAGATGAGTACTATGAAAAACAAAATGATTATATAGACGAAATTAGCCCAGTATACGAAGGACTGATTAGTAAATACTATGAAGCTTTAGTGGATTCGAAATTTAAAGCTGAGCTAGAAAAAAAATGGGGTTCATATATATTTGATATAGCTCAGACGAAATTAAAAACTTTTTCACCTGAAATAATCGAGGATATGCAAAAAGAAAATAAGCTAGCAAGTCAGTATACAAAGCTTAGAGCCTCTGCTAAGATAATGTTTCAAGGTGAAGAAAGAAACCTAGCTCAGATGACACCTTTCATGGAATCTTCTGATAGAGAGGTTAGAAAGTCAGCAAATGAAGCTTACTGCAAATTTTTCTTAGATAATGAAGCAGAATTTGATAGAATATATGATGGGCTTGTTAAAGTACGTCATGAGATTGCTACAAAATTAGGTTACAAAAATTTTGTGGAATTAGGCTATGCAAGGCTAACTAGAACAGACTACGATGCCGATATGGTAAAAGGCTATAGAAAGCAAGTGAAAGACCATCTAGTGTCAGTAGCTCAAAAGCTAAGAGAGCGTCAAAGAGAAAGACTAGGCTTAGAAAAATTATTGTACTTTGATGAGCCTCTTGAGTTCTTGACTGGAAACGCTACTCCTAAAGGAAATCCTGAGTGGATCATAGACAAGGGAGCAAAAATGTATCAGGAATTATCAGCTGATACTGATGAATTCTTTAACTATATGAGAGACAATGATTTACTTGATTTAGTTGCTAAAAAAGGCAAAGATGGCGGTGGATACTGTACATTCTTCCCTAAATATAAATCGCCGTTTATATTTTCGAATTTCAATGGAACATCTGGAGATGTAGATGTACTAACTCACGAAGCAGGACATGCTTTTCAGGTATTTAAAAGCAGAGATTTCAAGCTGCCAGAATACGTATGGCCAACATTAGAAGCTTGCGAGATTCACTCTATGAGTATGGAGTTTTTTGCATGGCCATGGATGGAGCTGTTCTTTGAGAAAGATGTAGATAAATACAAATTCTCTCACCTTGCTTCAGCGCTTTTATTCATTCCGTATGGAGTGACAGTAGATGAATTCCAACACTGGATATATGAAAATCCTGAGGCTACTGCTGATGAGAGAAAAGCAAAGTGGAGAGAAATAGAAAAAAGTTATCTTCCATGGAGAGACTATGCAGGAAATGAGCTGTTAGAAAAGGGTGGGTACTGGTTTAGACAAGGACATATATTTTCAAATCCTTTCTATTATATAGACTACACTTTGGCTCAAGTATGCGCACTTCAATTCTGGATTAAGCAAAATGAAAATAAAGAAAAAGCTTGGAGCGAATACGTAAGACTATGCGAAGCTGGTGGAAGCGAGTCTTTCCTAAAGCTAGTGGAAGTTGCAAATCTAAAGAATCCATTTGTGGATGGAACCATAGCTTCAGTAATTCCACAAATTAATGACTACCTTGATAAGGTAGATGATAAAAAGCTATAAAAAGTAAGATAGGATAATGTAAAGAAGGAGAAAATTAATGAGTATTTTAAATGTAAAGAATTTGAGTCATGGATTTGGAGACAGAGCTATATTTGACAATGTGTCATTTAGGTTATTAAAAGGAGAGCATATAGGATTAATTGGTGCCAATGGAGAGGGAAAATCCAGCTTCATGAAGATAATCACTCACCAGATTGAGCCAGATGCTGGAGTTATAGAGTGGTCAAAACGTGTGAGGGTTGGCTATCTAGACCAGCATACAGTCCTTGAAAAAGGGATGACTATAAGAGATGCATTAAAAGGCGCGTTCAAATATTTATATGACCTAGAGGAAGAGATGAACCAAATCTATGGGAAAATGGGAGATGTCGATGAAAACGAGCTAAATATAATGCTTGAAGATGTAGGAAACATTCAGGACATTTTGGACCATAACGATTTTTACATTATAGACTCAAAGGTTGAAGAAATAGCAAGAGGACTAGGAATAGCTGATATAGGACTAGATAAGCAAGTAAACGATCTAAGTGGTGGTCAAAGAACAAAAATTCTGCTTGCAAAATTGCTGCTAGAAAAACCTGATATTCTCCTTTTAGATGAGCCTACGAACTACTTAGATGAACAGCATATAGAATGGCTTAAGCGTTATCTTCAGGAATACGAAAATGCTTTTATTTTGATATCGCATGATATGGCGTTTTTAAATAGTGTAATCAACTTAATTTACCATATGGAAAACCAAAAGCTAGATAGATATGTGGGTAGCTATGATGACTTTATGAAAGTATATGAAGCCAAAAAATCCCAGCTAGAATCTGCTTATAAAAAACAACAGCAAGAGATAGAGGATTTGAAGGATTTTGTTCAGAGGAATAAAGCTAGAGTTGCAACTAGAAATATGGCTATGTCTAGACAGAAGAAGCTAGACAAAATGGATGTAATAGAGCTAGCGAAAGATAGACCTAAGCCAGAGTTTAACTTCAAAATGTCTAGAGCATCAGGAAAGCTTATATTTGAAACAAAAGACCTTGTGATAGGATATGATGAGCCACTTTCAAAGCCACTGAACCTACGTATGGAAAGAGGGCAAAAAATAGCTCTTATGGGAGCCAATGGTCTTGGAAAAACTACTCTTCTAAGAAGTATACTAGGTGAGATTCCACCTGTTTCTGGCTCAGTTGAAATGGGAGATTATCTGTATATAGGATATTTCGAGCAAGAGATGAAGGAAGCAAACTATAATACTTGTATAGAAGAAGTATGGGGAGAGTTCCCTTCTATGGATCAAAGAGACATAAGAGCAGCTCTTGCAAAATGTGGACTTACTACCAAGCATATAGAAAGCAAAATAGTGGTACTAAGTGGTGGAGAGCAAGCGAAAGTAAGACTTTGTAAGCTAATCAACAACGAAACTAATTTACTAGTTCTAGATGAGCCGACAAATCACCTTGATGTAGATGCAAAAGATGAGCTTAAAAGAGCACTAAAGGCGTACAAAGGAAGCATACTTTTAATTTGCCATGAGCCTGAATTCTATCAAGATATAGTATCTGATGTATGGAACTGTGAGACATGGACTACAAAAATCGTATAGAATAAACCTAAGATCTGCTTTTGAAGCAGGTCTTTTTTTATACCAAGATAGTTTGATTGAATTATACTTTGAAAGGGTCTTGATAGTTTTTGTCTTTTTCCTTTAACTTTTTATAGGGAACCTTTATGATAAGATTTAAATGGATGGTATGAAAGAAGAGACTTTGAGTATCTTAGCTAAATTTGATTGTAATTAAAAATAATCTTACATATGAGGAGGACTAACTAATGAATGAGCAAAATGATAAAAATGAAATTTCATCACAAAGAAAAGGACTTTATTATACTGGATTAGTGCTTGTGGTGATAGGGATAATGATGTTTATGTCTACCTTTGTGCTATCTATGATGAATCCTTTCGGTGGAAATCCGTTTATGAATGCAGTTATAGGGATGATTATGATAATGATAGGAAATGTGCTTATGGCTGTGGGAAGAAGAGGACTAGCAGGGAGTGGTATAATTCTTGACCCAAATCAAGCTAGAGAAGATTTAAAACCTTATTCTAAACAAGCTGGTGGAATGATAAACGATGCACTAGAAGAAGTGGATGTGATTCAAAATATAAAAGAGGATTCGCAGACTATAAAAATAAGATGTAGGAATTGCAAAGGGCTAAATGATGAAAATGCTAGATATTGCAATCACTGCGGTAAAGAGTTATGATTAATATATTTTGAGAATAGATTAAGAAAAGACCTAAAAAATAGGTCTTTTTTATCATTTAATACTAGCGCTTTATGCCTGCAATGTGATATTATATAGAAAAGATAAAAATAATTTACCAATTATTAGGATGTTAATTTTGACATTGATTTACCAATTTATAATTAAGGGATATGGAGGTAAAAATGACATTAGATATATATAATGTGTTGATAGGCATAATTTCGGCAGCAATATTTCAATTTGTGATTTTTGCTGTTCATATAAAAGATTATAAAAAAGAAAAGTTTTTATTGATTTGGCTACTTGGTACAGGATTTGTTATCGCAGGTTTTTTTTCGAGTTTTTTAGCTAGAAATATAGATATAAAAGCCTATGTTATTATGGTTCATAATTTACTTTTGATTTTAGGTCAAGGACTTTACTATATATCTCTTAAGAAATATTTTAAGCCAAAAGATATGATTAAAAATTATCGATTGGATTTAGGATTAGTTATATTTGTTCTAACTATTTTTTCAGTGTTTTCTCAAAATATCACAATAAGAATGATCAGCAATTCGGTAGTATTGCTACTATTTTCTTTATTTTCTTTACGTTTACTTAATCAAAATAGATCAGAGGATATAAGAAGAGGTTCTAATCTTTTTATAATTTCTAATTGGATTAATATTGTATTTTGGACTTATAGGATTTTGGCTGTATATTTTGTTTTGCCAAAATTTCCAAGACTATATGAAATGATTATAGTTATGAGCTATTTGTCTAGCTTAATGCTATGTGTTCTAGGAAGTTTGGGATTGATTTTTCTTATAAACCAAAGACTAACTTCTATGTTAGAAAAAGAAAAGTTAAAATTTATGACTATAATAGAAACTAGTCCAGATTCTGTCGTTGTTACTAATCTAAGCGACGGGAAAATTGTTATAGCGAATAATAATTTTATGAAAAAAATGCAGTATTCTATGGAAGAGCTTTTAGATGAGACTACTGTATCTATAAAAATATGGAAAGACCAATGTTCAAGAGACAATTTTCTAAATGCCATAAAAAATAGCGAAAACATAGAAAAATATGAAGACTATTTATATGCTAAGGATGGTAGTAAATTTCTTGGATGTATTTCAGCCAACAAAATGAGTATTGATGGAGAGGAATATATAATATCTATTATCCGAGATGTCACAAAGGTAAGAGAAACAGAGAAAAAGCTTTTGGAAAGCGAAAGAAAATATAAAGAATTAGCAGAGCAGTTGAAGCTTGAAAAAGAAATAGCGGAGAAGAATTCTTTGACAGATGGACTTACAGGACTAGCCAATAGAAGGTATTTAGAGGATAGGATTTTCTACGAATTTGCAAGGATGAAAAGAACTTGGATGGAGTTATCCATCATAATGATAGATGTAGATTACTTTAAACTATATAACGATACCTATGGTCATATGCAAGGTGATGAATGCTTAAAAATTGTTGCGAATGAACTTAATAACAGCGTTAAAAGAGCTACAGATTTGGTTGCTAGATACGGAGGAGAGGAATTTGTTGTGCTACTTCCAAACACAGGCAAAGAAGAAGCCCATATCATGGCAACTAGTATTAAAAAAAATATTGAGAATCTAAAAATAACACATGAGCTTTCGGATGTTTCTAGCTATGTAACTGTAAGCGTAGGAGTAGCAACGTTTAATAGAGATACAAAGTTGCCATGCAATATGCTAATACAGCAGGCTGACGAAGCCTTATATCTTGCAAAGGATTATGGAAGAAACCAAGTTGTTGCAGCAAATTTGTAAAGAGGTAATATTACACCTCTTTATTTTTTATAAAAGATGTTATAGAGTAAATTAAGAATTTTAATTTTGAAATAGAGGATATGATTTGTGATTTATAAACATATATGAAAGTCAGTTTTATTCCGATAAATTATGATAGAATGAATTATAGAGTTAATTAATGAGTATTAAAGATAGTTAAAAACTATAAATAGAGGAAGAATAAGTTTAAGGGGGTAGAATATTGAATTTTGATGTATACAGCGCAACAATAGGAATAACTATTGCAATAGTATTTCAATTTATAGCACTTATTTTTCATGTTAAAATGCATAAAAAAGAGCAGTTTATAATGTGGTGGGTTCTAGGGATGGGACTTAGCGTTGTAGGTTTGTTGACTATATATTTAAGGACGTTTCCTTCTTTAAATAGAGGAGCTCTTATAGTATCAAATGCACTTACGATTTTTGGTCAGGGAGCTTTTTTTATAGCAATTGAATCGTATTTAAATAAAAATATAAAAGTAAATAGATTAAAAACAATTCTAGCTACAGGAATTATAGTATTAATATACTTTTCTGTATTCTCAGAGATTACAGTATTGCGCATGTTAACCACATCTATAGTGCTGTTAGTTTTTTCTGTTTTAATAGTCAGAAGACTTTATTTATCTAGATTGGATGACAACAAAGATAATATTAATTTTATGATAGCAACTTTTTTGCTTAATGCTATTTACTGGATTACTAGAGCTGCGATTGTGATTTTTATTTTACCAACTCATCCCGAAATCTACGACATAATATTGATATTTAGCTATATTATGGTGCTTTTAGTTTGCACTTTAGGAACTTTGGGCCTAATACTTCTTATTAATAAAAATCTTGTAGAGAGAGAAGAAAAAGAGCGCCTGAAGGCAGAAAAAGAAAGACTTAAGTTTTTAACTATAATTGAAACTAGTCCTGATTTAATATTAGTATCAAAATTGTCTGATGGAGAGATAGTACTTGCGAATAAAGTTTTTCTTGATACTTTAGGATACGAGACTGATGAAGTAGTTGGTAAAACTACTCTGGAACTAAATATATGGGAAAACAGTGAGACGAGAGCAAAGTTTGCAAATGATTTAAAAATAAATAAAAGATTAAATCACTATGAAAGTAATTTTGTAAGAAAAGATGGCACAAAATTTATTGGGAGCATGTCTGTTTCTACTATTACTATAGAGGATGAAGTTTTTATTATCAGTATTGCAAGAGATGTGACAGAGCTTAAGGAAATAGAGGAAATACTTCAAGAAAGTAAAAATAAGTTTGAAACTATTGCCATGAGCTCCGCTTCTTGGGAAGCTTGGTTTGATGAAAAAGGAGTACTAGTTTGGACCAATGATTTGGTAGAAGAAATTACAGGATTTACTTTAGAAGAGAGTTTTGAAAAGTATGATTTAATCAGGAATCTATTAATTTCAGATGATAGCCAGGAGATTTTAGACCAGAAATTTAAAACTACTCTTGAGATGCAAAAAAACGGGACATCTGAAGCTAGAATAAAAAGTAAGGATGGAAGCTGCAAGTGGATATTGATAAATTGGAGACCTGTAATTAGTGATAAAAAAGAGTTTAAGGGATTCAGAACGAGTATAGTTGATATAACAGAAAAGAAAAAAGCTGAATTTGCAGCTACAGAGTTAGCCCAGCAACTTAAAAAAGAAAAGGAAGTAGCTGAAAGAAACTCACTTACAGATGGTATGACAGGACTAGCAAATAGAAGATATCTAGATGAACAGATTATGCTTGAATATTTTAGAATGAAGCGTACTGGTGAGAAATTATCGATTATTATGCTTGATGTAGATTTTTTCAAGCTATACAACGACGCCTATGGACACCTTCAAGGCGATGAGTGTCTAAAAATGGTAGCGAAAGTTCTAAAGACAACTATAAAAAGAGCTACAGATATAGCTGCAAGATATGGAGGAGAGGAGTTTGTAGTTCTGCTTCCAGACACCGATGAGATAGGAGCTATAAAGGTGGCTGAAACTTTAAGAGCAAATGTTGAGGCTATGAAGATGGAGCACAAGGATTCGAGAATCTCTGATGTAGTTACAGTTAGTATAGGCGTGGCTACTTTTGATAAGCATAGCCTTGTTGCACCTGAAAATTTAGTTCAAAAAGCAGATGAAGCTCTTTATGAAGCAAAAAATTCAGGAAGAAATAAGGTGATGCCGCGTGCTGAGGAATTAAAAGTACTAGATTCATCAGATTTTTTAAAGGTAGTATGGTCATCGAAGTTTGAATCAGGACATGAAGGAATAGATGCTCAACATAAGGAGTTGTTTGACGACTCTAATGAAATATTTGAATCGATACTTTCCATTAAAACTAAAGAAGAGCAACTTGAATCTCTTATGAAGATTATGGATGATTTGAAGGAGCATTTTGATTATGAGGAAGAAGTTTTAAGAGAAATAGGGTATCCTGAAGTAAATTATCACGCTGTTTCTCATATGAACTTAATTAACAGTTCTAAACTTTTCATAGAAAAGTTTGAGAAAGAGGAAGTTGAAGTTATTGAAGTTCTAAATTTTCTAATTTTTGAAGTAATAGCAGATCATCTTTATAGACAAGATAGACTGTATTTTCCATATCTAGAAAAAGTATAACACTAAAAATATTTTGCCCTTTCTGGCTCGAGTTAGTCAGTTAGGGTTCTTTTTTTGAAAAAAAGGTGTATTATAGAAATAAAATATGTATTGGAGGGGATGTAATGAAAAGCAAGAAAAAATTAATTTCAATTGTAGCTTCATTATTTTTAGTAGTTACTTTAGCTGGATGCAGTCAAAGTCAGCCGGCACCTGAGGCTACACCACAGCCAGAGCCTGAACAAGTCGAGGTTCAAAAAGAAACTATGAAAATAGCAGCTCTAAAAGGACCTACTGGTATGGGAATGGTACAGCTGATGGAAAATGATGAGCTAGGAGAATCTGCGATTGATTACGATATCAGTTTACTAGAAAGCCCTGATGATATAGTGGGAAAAGTTATAAGCAAGGAAATAGATATTGCAGCTGTTCCTACGAATTTAGCACTTACTTTATATAATAAAACTCAAGGAGAAGTACAGCTTCTTGCAGTAAACACTCTTGGTGTTGTATATGTACTTGAAAATGGACAAGAAGTAAATTCTATAGCTGACCTTAAAGGAAAGACTATGGCGGCAAGTGGAAAGGGAGCTACTCCTGATTTCGTAATGCAGTACATATTAAAACAAAATGGTATGGAGCAAGATAAAGATGTGATGGTAGATTTTACACTTCAACATGCTGATTTAGCTGCGGCAATGGCATCTGGAGATGTGAAGCTAGGTATGCTTCCTCAGCCTCATGTTACTACGGCTATGATGAAAAATCCTGATTTGAGAATAGCCCTTGATATTACTGCTGAATATAAAGCAGCATCAGGAACAGACTCGGATCTTCCTATGGGCTGTATTATAGTTCAAAAAGGATTTGCAAATGAGCATAAAGAGTTAGTTCAACAGTTTATGGATGAATACAAAGCTTCTGTAGATTTTGTAAATAACGAGTCAGAAAAAGCAGCAACCTTGATGGAAAAGCATAAAATCCTGCCAAATGCAGCAGTTGCTCTAAAAGCTATTCCTTATTCTAATATAGTATATATTGAAGGAGTGGATGCAAAGGATTCTCTTGCTTCTTACTATCAGATACTGTTCGATTTTGAACCTAAGTCCATTGGAGGAAAATTAGCTGATGA
>Ga0334892_1003167_pt1 | contig 10941 bp, 15 predicted proteins | sample GraSluR3_MG_4_FD_207213 | JGI IMG/M metagenome (GOLD analysis project Ga0334892, IMG submission 207213) | Sludge microbial communities from methane-producing bioreactor in Wageningen University, Netherlands - Granular Sludge_15_04-R3 | ecosystem: Engineered > Bioreactor > Anaerobic >... | reverse complement strand
AATCAGCCCAGAATTTCATGGATAGGATGTCAAGATTACTGGAGAATTAATATGGAAATCAGGAAAGTGAATATTAAAGATAAAGCTGATTTGATAACGGAGCTGCATTCCTATAAGGTTATCGCCCAGATGAACGACTACTACTTCAAACTGGTTAAAGCCAGGAGGGATTTCGTCTGGCACCAGCACCCGAAGACTGATGAGGTATTTATCGCCGTTGAGGGGAGCTTCAAGCTCGCTACCAGGGATAAGGTGTTCGATATTAAGGAAGGTGAGATGATCGTTATACTTGGGGGAGTTGAGCACAAGCCCATCTATGAGGAAGAATGCTGTGTCATGCTGATTGAGCCGAAGTAAACAGTCAACACTGGTAGTGCCGGTGGAGAATTAACAGATACAGAACTGGAATGGATTTGATATTCCTTGGAAAAATTAAACCGTAGGTTTAAATATCAAAATCCCCTAATAGAATGTGTTTGATAGAGAATTTCAACAGGGGGCCCGTAGCTTAGTCTGGCAGAGCGCTCGGCTCTTAACCGAGTTGTCGCGGGTTCAATTCCCGTCGGGCCCGTTATATACTTATTTTATCATGATTTAAAATTCAGGTTTTGCTCAACTTCATGAGTAATCATATATATGTAGAGTCACTCAACTTGTGAATAAGGAAAAATTAGTCTACAATTTAAGCTTCGCTATATCAGTCTATAACGAACAACAACAGCGTATAATAAAATAATAAAGGAAATTAATAAATAGAATAGTTATTCTGCATTTTTAATCAATTTTAGGCGTATTTAATTAAAAAAGACAAATAATGCCCATAATAAATAAAAAAATTAATTATTAAATAAAATCCCTATTTTACATCAGTTCCTGCTTCTTCTTAGTGAACATCAGGGCGATAGGAAGACAATTGACAAATTAGGAAATAAAATCTGGGGACATCCCTAAAAAATTGATAATTTTTTATCTTATGTTACATAAATACAGAAAATAACCTTTGTAACAAATTCTATACTCATATAACATAAGTTTATCAATGTGAGATTAAGTTATATAAATACAGAAATTTAAGGAAGTTTAAGTTTATGTACATACATAACATAAATTAAGTTATATATAACAGAAAATTTGTATATATATGAATTTCTAGATCTATATATCAGAGTGATTAGATGAAAATGGAAGGACATCTGGATAAAGCAAAGGAAATAAAATCGAGCATAAATTCACTTGAAAAAGATGAAAAAAATACCAGTGCAATAGTTGAACTTGTATATGATTGTGCTCTTCATTACATAGCATTTGGTTCTGAAAATAAGTTCAGAACACATCAAGATCTTCATGGTGGGCTCATTAAATTCCTTCGTGAAAGGGATGAAGACGAAATTGCTGATCAATTTGCAAAATTGGATACTATAAGACATGGAAGATGGTATGGTGGAAAAGGAAATGTTGACACCATAAAAGAAGTCATTAAAATACTGGATAAAATTGAAGGTTGGAAAGATGAATATTAAAACCACTGCTTTCGAATTGGCACAAAAACTTGGAGAGATAGATACATTAAAAGAAGCAATATTATTTGGATCCGCCTCTCGAGGTGAAATGCATAAAAAGAGTGACATTGATATCTTACTTATTTTCGATACTAAACACGACCCCGAACTTGGAGAAGAAGGAACTCGAGTACATAAAATAGCAGGTGAGATAGAAAAAACACATAATATGGATAACCCATTTTCTTTTGTATTTAAAAATAAAAATGAAAATTTAGATTCCGAATTCCTTTGGGAAGTTACTAAAGACGGAATAGTTTTATACGCCCCACCAGAGTTAATTTTAGGGCAAAAAAAATATCTAAAACCCGCAGCATTCATTTCCTACACCTTCGGAGATATACCTGCCAAAGATAAGATGTTCGTCAAAAGAAAACTTTACGGTTACAAAGTAAAGTCGGTTCATAAAGGCAAGGAATATCTAAATGAAGGAAAAGGAATGGTACAAGAACATGGTAAAAAGATGGGAAGAGCTACTTTCCTCATTGACAAAGAACATGTTGATGATATTGTTAATTTATTTAAGAAATATAAAGTTCAATACAAACTCTCTAAAGTCTGGGTTTAAGTGTATCATAATATAATAGGAAAAAAATTAAATAAAATCCTATTTTACATCAATTCCTGCTCTCTTTTACTGAACATGTATGCTGATAGGAAGACCATCACCGCTGCAAAGACCATGATGACGGTGATACTGATGTGGAGTGGTATGACCCCAGTTCCCAGTATGATTTGCCTTAGGGCATCCACACCATAGGTCAGTGGATCCAGGTAGACCGCGGACTGGAGTAGCATGGGAAGTCCACTGACAGGGAAGAGGGCTCCGCTTAAGAGGAACATGGGCAGGACCACGAAGCTCATAATGAGGTTGAAACCCTCCATACTGTCGGTGAAGGAAGCTATAAGTAATCCGACACCGGCGAGTCCCACTGATATGGGTATCATCAGCAAGGTGCAGGCTATGAAGATTAAGGGTGTCATCTGCACGCCCACCACAAATGAAAGTATCAAGAGTATGACTCCCTGGATCACCGCGGTGGTGCCTATCCCAATGGCCTTACCAAAGACTATGGAAGGACGGGTGATAGGAGCGACGAGTATCTCCTTTAAGAACCCGTACTGCCTGTCTATAATCACGGAAACACCGCTGAAGATAGAGGTAAAGAGGATGGTCTGGCCAATGATACCAGGATATATGAAAGCCTGGTAGCCCCCGGGGACGTTGCCGAACCTTATGGCAGACCCTAAACCTGTCCCGAAGATCACAAGCCATAAAAGGGGTGTTACCACTGAGGTTAATATCCGGGAGCGGTAGCGAACGAACCTCTTCATTTCCCTTAGCCATATGGTGTATATTCCTTCCAGTTCCGCCATGTTTATCTCCCCTCGGTTATCTTGGTCCCGGTGTAGCTTATGAAGACATCCTCCAGGTTGGGGTGCTGGAGTTCAATGGACTCCACCATTACACCGTTCTGGTTGGCGAAGTTCACCAGTGGGGGTACCAAGTTTTCACCCCTCTCCACCATGAGCTTGATGGTAGAGTCATCCCCGAAAACTTTCTGGACATAATCCAAGGTTTTAACCTTCTCTGTGAATAGTTCAGGCTTGTCGACTTTAACTGTGATGGTATCTGCCTTTAACTCCCTTTTGAGGTTTATGGGTGAGTCTGATTTTATGATCTGTCCCTGGTTGATGATGGCCACCTCATCGCAGAGCTGGTCTGCCTCCTCCATGTAATGGGTGGTCATTAAAACTGTGATATCCTCTTCCTGATTGAGCTTGGTGATGTACTCCCAGATATTCTCCCTGGTCTGGGGGTCCAGGCCCAGGGTGGGTTCATCTAGAAAGAGTACCTTGGGGTGGTGGACCAGGCCCCGGCCAATTTCTAACCTGCGCTTCATACCGCCAGAGTAGGTCTTGGTGTACTCATCTGCCTTCTCTCCCAATGCTATTAAGTTTAAAACTTCATCTATACGCTCCTGTCTGATGTTACTGGGCACCCCATACAGGGATGCGTGCATCTCCAGGTGCTCCCTTCCGGTCAGGATGTCGTCCAGGGCTCTGGACTGGAAAACTATGCCAATTGATGCCCGTACTTCCCTGGCATTTTTAACCACATCGTAGCCGTTTACTGTTGCACCGCCTGATGTTGGTCTGAGGATGGTGCAGAGCATCGATATCAGGGTGGTCTTACCCGCCCCATTAGGGCCTAAAACACCGTATACGCTGTTTCTCGGTACTTTAAGATTTACAGAGTCAACAGCGGTAAAATCATCGTATTTTTTGGTGATGTTGTGGGTTTCAATTATATAATCCATGGATATCCCTTCTAGAGAAACTATTTGATAATAAAAAAGTTGAGTTTCAGGAATTTTATTATTAATCATTATATAACTCTGGGTATAATTTTCTTTCTAAAATCTTCTATTAAAAAAATAAATCCTAGGGATGACAAAATGGGTAAGTGAAGTTAAGGATTTACAACACTAACCATGTTAAAACTAATTTGAGGTCACCACCATGATATTTGAAACAGTTAAATCTGCAGGCCTAGCCCACAAATCCTATTTTATAGGATCAGGCGGTGTAGCCGCTGTGATAGACCCCCGCAGAGATTGTGATGTATACCTGGAGATAGCCGAACGTAATAATTTGAATATCAAATACATCTTCGAAACCCACCGGAACGAAGACTACGTGATCGGTTCTGTTGAACTGGAAGAGATTGCCGGTGCTGAAGTGTACCATGGAGAAGGTTTAGATTTTAAGTATGGCAACTTTGTCCGGGAGGAGGATAAGTTCCAGTTAGGGACCATAGAACTGGAGGTTTTAGAGACACCCGGCCACACCCGGGAGAGCATATCCATCACCGTTAAGGATAAGGCTGTTTCCGATGATGTTTACATGGTATTTACCGGTGACGCCCTCTTTGCCGGGGAAACCGGTAGAATTGATTTGTACGGTGAAGAACAGAAAGAGAGTAATGCTTCACAGCTTTATGAGAGCATCCATGATAAAATCCTCCCTTTGGGTGATCAGGTGATCATGTGCCCGGCCCATGGTGCCGGATCAGTCTGCGGGGCGAATATACGGGAACAGGAACTCACCACCCTCGGCTATGAGAAGAAGACCAATAATGTACTGAGTTACAGTAGGGAAGAATTCATAGAATATAAAATGAATGAGAAACTGTACACTCCCCCATACTTTAAGAAGATGGAAGAACTAAACCTGACAGGACCCCAATTACTCTGTAAACTCCCCGTGTTGAAGGTGCTGGGAGTCAGCGACTTCAAAGCCGTGATGGAGGATGGTGCTCAGATCGTTGATGTGCGAAACCCCTCGAGCTTCGGCGGTGCGCACATCCCTAACACGTTGAGCATATTTAAAAACGGAGTACCAGTCTACGCCGGCTGGATGCTGAACTACCAGAACCCCATAGTTATAGTAGATGAGGAAGGCCAAAGCATGGAAGAAGTAAGACAATACCTAGTCCGATTAGGTTACGATTACATCTACGGCTACCTGGGACGCGGATTCCCATCCTGGTACCTCCACGCCGAACCAATCAAAAAATTGGAACTCTGGTCCGTCCATAAACTAAAGGAAAACCAGTTCAACCCCTCCATATTCATCCTAGACGTCCGCAAGGAAAGCGACTGGGAAAAAGGATATGTTGAAGGAGCCCACCATATCTATTTAGGACATGTGAAGAACCATTTGGATGAGATCCCCCAGTACAAAAAAGTAGTGGTTTACTGCGATGCTGGTAATAAATCTACTATTGCTGCCAGTATCTTGAAACAGAACGGGTATGAGGATGTTACCACTGTACTGGGGAGTATGAAGGCCTGGAAGGCTGCGGGGTATCCTGTTGTTGTGGGTGGGTGAATTTATTAAACAAATGAAAGACATTTAACGACAAAATAGATTAAACTCCTTTTTTGATATAAAGATCTAGATTTAATAGTAAATTAGAGATATGTATAATAAATTAAGTAATTGGAGAGGGATTACGTGTTTTTTACTGAAAAATTCTTTCAAAATAACGAACCAAGCCATGAAATTACCATAGAAACAAAAAAGAAGATTATATTAGATTCCATAGATTTAATTGAAAATTCAGAGATATTTGATAGGAGTTATGGGAAGGCTTATAACAAAATTGAAGTACATGGGAGATCTTTTTTTATAGAATACGATAAAACAAGGCATGAAGCTTTATTAAAAGAAATATTTAAGGATTTGAAGTTAAAACATAATTTTTCCAAAGATTATGTAGATGAGTTTATTATTGATTTAACCATTGAGATATTTAAGAATGGAATCACCAAAGTGGAAAAGAACCCATTGGTTGTGGATATTTTTGAAGATTCTTTTTATGAGTCAATTGTTTACATTCCTTTAGATGGTATAAGAATGGAAAAACAACCCCTAATCATAGGTAAAATAAAACTGCGTGAATTTACCCAAATAGATGCAGATTTCCACTTAAAAAATATTTCAAATCTATTGAAAATTAACCCCCATTATACTGATAAAAAAAGGAAAGAGATAATAAACCAAGTGAAAAAGGAGATATCTGACTTAATCGGTGTATGTGCAGAATTCAAAGTTTATGCAGATCCAAAAACTGCAATAGATATAGCAAAAAAAGAATGTGATAAAGTTTTAGATTTGTTAAACTGGATAACTTCCTATGTGTACTCTAGAAGCTACAGAGCATTTATTGGGTTTAAAGGTGAAATTCCAAGGAGTTCAAGAAACACACTCGTTGCCAAAATAGACTTTTCATCATATCATCAAAGATGGGAATCAACTGGTGCATTGTATAAATTGGAAATTAGTAATAAAACAGTACCTATAATGCATAAAATAGGATTATTTAAGGTTTCAGAATTCTTAAAAAAACCAAAATTAAAACCCTTTGAAAAATCTTTATTAACAGCCATACATTGGTTTGCAGATTGCCAAATGCAGGATGATCCAGAAAACGAAATTTTAAGTTTAATGATTGCTATGGAAACATTATTATCTACTGACAAGAATGAACCTAAGAGTTCTTTTATATCGGAAGCCACCGCCATCCTGTTGGGTGATGAAGAACACAAAAAAGAATTAAAAAATAAAATTAAATCACTTTACGACAAAAGAAGTAGAATTACCCATGAAGGACAGGCCCAATTTAAAACAGAAGATGTTGATTATCTTAGGCATGTTGTTAAGGATTTAATATATCGAATGGTAAAAAATAAAGACTACATTAATTCCCAAAAGGCTTTAATCGATTATATTAGTGATAAAAAAGACGAACAGAAGTTAAAGGTCAAGATAAACTTAGATGAACTAAAGAAAATTGGTAATTAACCACCATATTACGAATTATTATTACTAAAACGAATTCATATATTCTTAGAAAGATAACTTTTTAAGATAAACTTTACAGATCATATACAATACTTGTACAAAAAATGTAAAGGTGAAAAATTTGATAACTGAGATTTTCGGTGAAAACTGCAAAAGAGCTAAAGTCTTTGATCTTTTATTATCTCACCCACATATAGAGTATAGTAAATCAGATATTGCAGAATCAGCTAAAATTTCCAGAGTTACTTTAGATACATTCATAGATAAATTAGTTGAATATGGAATTATAAAAGCTACAAGAAAATATAGAAATAGCCAATTATATCAAATAAACATGGATTCTACTATTACACAGGCTCTTAATTCTTTTCAAAATCAATTAGCCGACATTGAATTTGAAAAGGAGATGATTGAACATCAAAAAGTAGATCCAGAAATCAAACCTGTAAAACCATTTGAAGAAATTGTTAAACAGGAAATTATAACGTCACATGCAGCCATTAAGGAATTATATAATCGATTAGGTAAAACCATTGAAGAATTTGAAGAGAAAGTCGAAGAATTAAAATCTGACCAATGAAGAACCTCCAAGATTAACAGAAATTTCATTAAGATATTCCTCCGCCACCGGCAGAACCTAAATTTTCTCTTTTTCTTTTTAAATGACCCTTGAAATATCGTATCCAGGGCAGAGGATCCCCATATTAGTGTACTCTGATTACTCCATCTTTATTATCAAAATCGGAATCAAATGATATTATTTCACCAATTCCTAATTCTTTCATGGTCTCCAGAAGTAGGGTATCTACCAGTGACAAGGACCCATCATACTTCAGATGGGTAATCATACCCCTATCCAGAAGATGATTGGTGTTATATATCTTGTAATTATCTTTGATGTTATGATAAAGATCTGTAGCTATTTTACCCCCATATAAACTCCCAGAAATAGCTATTGATTCAAAAATCACGCCATCAGTAACGTATTTCTCTTCATCTTCTATTTTACTTAGAATTTCTACGGCCCTCTCATGATACCTGTCTTTGGTATCTAAAAGGTTAATAAAGAAATTAGTGTCTACTAAAATCAATTTCCTCACCGTGTTCTATTCTTTTTTGAATTTTAACACTGTTAATGGGGTTTTTACTTGATACTATTCCCACGATATCGTCTAGTCTACTCCGCTTTCTAAAATTTATGTTAATTTCACCATTTTCATTTACAATCCATTCCACAATGTCGTTGGCCTGTACTTTGAACATTTTACGAATTTCTGAGGGAATAGCCGTTTGATTGTTATTATACACTTTAGTAGTTATCATAAGATTCACCAATTAAATATAAATTTAACAACTTATATAAAATTAACTGTGAATATCAAATTTAACGTAGGATGGTGTCGCCTCCCCTTAGAAATTGTTGTGGCAGCCCATGGTTATTCGAATCCCTTTCAACGAGTACACAGCCAATTTTTTGTTATCTTATGCCTTTGACCAGAACCCCAAACAATCCTACACAAACTTTCACAAATTAGCGTTAGTTCGTTATTTTCTATAAATAAGCCATAGGCAAAACCTCCATACATCCCACTTATAGGAAACCACTCCTTTGAGTTCAATAAGTCCATTGAAAGTTTTGGAAGAACTAAATCTTTATTATGAGGTTTACTTAATGCCGGCTCTGCACGCTCCCCAATCAAGTCGTGAAATAATCCCTCAATTATTTTTAATTCTTCATCCTGGTTCATATTCATAATTTCTACCATACGAATATTAGATCAGCTTGAAATATTTCAAAGTGCGTTAAGAGTTACCCTATTCATGAATCCTAATAACATCCACCTTATCAAAGTCAGAGTCAAAGGATACGATTCTATCGATTTTTAGGTTTCTCATTACTTCCACTGAAACTGAGTCTGCAAAGGATAAGGTTCCATCGTGTTGGAGGAATGTTTTCATGGCATTGAAAATTGTCTCTTTGCTGAGGTAATAGATTTCATGGTTGTCCCAGATATAGTTAAACAGTTTCATTCCTTCTTTACCCCCGAACAGGCTGCCGACAAGTGTTACAGATTCTGATAAAATCAGGTCTGTGGTTATCTTTTTTTCTTCTTTGATTAGGGGGAGGATATCACCTGCACTTTTGTGCCATTGATCCTGTTTGTTAACGGCCGCGATGAAAAAAGAGGCATCTATGAATATCAAATTTTCTCTCCTCTTTGCACCTTCTTTTTAAGTTCCACAGCATCTGTTTTCGGCCCATCCACCATTCCAAAAATGTCTTCGATGGTTACTTTCTTACGGAAACTAAGCTTCACCCCTTCTTCGGTGATCTGCCATTCCACAATATCCCCTGGATCGATGCTGAACTTCTTCCTCACATCTGAAGGAACAACAGTTTGAAAACCCTTTGAAATTTTTGTCTCACAACTCATAAGAATCACAATATAATATTGATTTTCAAAGTATATATGTTTTTCAAAGTTATAATTTTTTTAATTTTTGGCGCCCTTTCACCCGTTCAAACTCCCTCTCAGCATACCTTACAACCTCCAGTAAGTGCTGGTACTTCAAGGAAGGTGTTATAACCGGAATCCGCATATCGTACCGTCTCATATCACTGGTATAACCGCTCCCCCGTTTTTTATACTTCTCATCCAGTGTTGATATGTACTGGTAAGAAAATCCTATGTATGGAAACTGGTGGATGTAACCAACATAGTATGTATAAAAAAATAGTGAAAAAATTGATTAAAATGTGAAAAAGAGATCTAGAGGGTATTAAGATGGATTTAAACCTTAAAGATATACCTCGGTTGATTGTTTCTATAATAATTGTTTTTATAGCCGGGGCAGTAGGAACTATATTCACCTCGTCTCAGATCCCCACCTGGTATGCTACCCTGGCAAAACCATCCTGGGCACCACCAAATTGGGTTTTCGGACCAGTATGGACCACACTTTATGTATTAATAGGTGTTGCATTGTTTCTGGTTTGGAAGGAAGGTGTTGACCGTAAAGATGTTAAAATTGCCCTTTCAGTCTTTGCAGTGCAGCTTGTACTAAATATTCTATGGTCGGTCATATTTTTTGGTTTACATTCCCTCCTAGAAGGGCTTTTGACTGTAATTATACTATGGATGACTATACTGGCCAATATCATCGTTTTCTATCGAGTGTCTAGACCAGCCGGGTTACTGTTGGTTCCATACCTCGTATGGGTGACCATTGCTTCCTATCTAAATTACAGTGTTTATTTTACTGAATATATAAAAAAAGGTTTTATATTTCCGGTAAATCCGTCTATCAAGCATGTCGGGGATGGGAGGTGTTATTAGTTAGACCTCCCTTATATTTTTTTTATTCAATCAAAATACATTCCCAAGGCTGAGCTTCAGTATCTATAGTGGCGAATAATTCCTTTTCTACATCCGTGAACAGATCTTCACAGCTGAATTTTAGATCATCCGCCTTTTTAACCGGATAAATCCTACCTCTAGCACTTTTAACCACTATATCGCCCTCTCGGGTTATGCCTACCACTAATTGTTTTATCTTTTTTGCCATGTTAATTTCACCAACATTTTAAAATATTAAACTAAATCTACTCTAAACTTATTCTGAATAAAATTTTATTTATATTTAACATAAATCTCCAGTTTTAAATTATAACCCGCAAAATATTAAATACTGCTTTGCAACGGTATTTTCCCAGATCTAAATTCCAAATTATTATCTCTCAAGTTAACAGTTAATAACCAATTATTTAAGGTCTGAGAACATAATAATGGTGGTCACCAGAATGGCGGTGACTTAAAAGAGTTGAATGAAAAAGTGGTCCAGTGACCAGAACCGCGGAGGTGGTTCAATTAAAAGCAAAAAGAGGCTCGTATATTGCAACAAACGGTTCCGTGTTACTTTACCCGTTAACTGGGTAAACAGAGTGGGAATAAAGCACGGCGATTACGTAAACTTGCAGATAGACGGCGACAAGCTCATAGTTAAAAAAAGC
>Ga0334892_1003164_pt1 | contig 10950 bp, 12 predicted proteins | sample GraSluR3_MG_4_FD_207213 | JGI IMG/M metagenome (GOLD analysis project Ga0334892, IMG submission 207213) | Sludge microbial communities from methane-producing bioreactor in Wageningen University, Netherlands - Granular Sludge_15_04-R3 | ecosystem: Engineered > Bioreactor > Anaerobic >... | reverse complement strand
CACGGGGTCAAAGGATAACTCCGCAGAAATTGCGAAAAGATACGGGGCTATTGTTGACTATTTCCAATGGTGCGATGATTTTTCGGCGGCGAGGAATTACTCTATACGGTTCGCCTCTAAAAAATGGGTTCTGATTGTTGATACGGACGAAGAGATAGAAGGCGATATAAAAGCCGCCATAAGGGAGAGCTATAAGGCAGGTTCTGACGCCTTATGTTTCAAGATGTATGATATAAGAGACGGCAAGAAGGGCGGAGAGATAGCAACCGGTATCCGTGCAATGCGGAGAAAATACATCGAGTTTGAATTGCCTGTCCATAATCAGCTTATTAACTGGGCGACAAAAAGAGTTGCGGACGGTGTTGTTTTTTACCATTACGGATACGAGATGTCATCGGAAGAGCGGAAGAAGAGGACGGAGCAGACGCAGAGAATCGCTCTTAAATATTTAGAAACCCACGATAGTGCTTTTATGTCCTTCAATGTTGCGGTAACATATATGATGCAGCTTAACTATGGGGAGGCCATTGAATGGTTCAAAAAGTCCGTTGAGATGAAAGAAGGACTGACGCCCGACTATTACAGACAATCGCTTGTCTATCTTGTTAAAATATACAGCATGTTAAATAAGATGACAGAGATGTTGACGGCGGCGGCTGAGCTTGAAAAGACAGGGCCGAGCTTAGAGATGTATTATGATGTTGCGGCCTATTTTTACAATAGACATATGCACGCCGAAGCATTGAAATACTTCGAAAGATACATAGAAGTATATGATAGTGTTCAGGTGTCCGAGATGTATGTGACGGCACTTGACAAAAAGAATATTGTCGAGAATGTTATAGACTATTGCAAGGGGGTTATAGAGTGGGAAAGCACCCGGGAGGCAGGCCGCCAATCTTCAAAAATGTAGGGGAATTACAAGAGAAGATAGACGCCTATAAAGAATACCTTGAGACATCAGGGAAACCGCCGACTATTGCGGGGCTTGCGTATTATACAGGGATAGACAGACAGACACTTTATAACTACAAAGAAAAGGACGAGTTTTTCGGCACAATAAAAAGATTTGTCAATTGGATACTGTCAACCTATGAGGAGCAGGCGGTGGAAAAAGGCAATGCCGGCATAATCTTCCTGATGAAAAACTACGGCTATACGGATAAGCAGCAGGTGGAAACGACCGGCGAAGTTACCCTCAGGGTCAAGCCGCCCGAAGAGATAGAGAAAGAGGAATATTGATAACCATTGACTGGACGGAGATACTAAGTCATATCAATCCTGTTTACCGCCCGCATATATCTAACTATGAGCGTAAATATATCTCCTATGGTTCGGCCGGTAGTGGTAAGTCAATATTCGCCGCACAGAAGAAGATAATCAATCATCTAAGCAAAGTATCGCACCAGGGGCGGAATACTCTTGTTGTCCGGAAAACTGCGAACACAAACAGGACTTCAACCTTTCCGTTATTCCGCAAGATACTGAAAGACTTCAAAGTTTTTGACTATTGCAAGATAAATAATACGGAAATGCTAATAGAATTGCCTAATGGGAATCAGATACGGTTTTTAGGGCTTGACGATACAGAGAAAATAAAGTCTATTACTTTTGACAACGGCGACCTGACGGATATATGGATCGAAGAGGCGACCGAGATATCCTATGAAGACTATCAAAGCCTTGACCTGCGTATGAGGGGGCAGAGCAAGCACCCTAAGCAGATAATGATGACGATGAATCCCATAAGCGAGACGCACTGGATAAAGAAGCATTTTATCGATGAGAAAAAAGAGCCGGCGTTTATTCTTAAAACCACCTTTGAGGATAACATCTTTTTAGACCAGGAATATATTAACAAGCTCCGTGCACTGAAAGATATTGACGAGTATTACTATCAGGTTTATGCACTGGGAAACTGGGGCATATTAGGTGAGACTATATTTTCTAACTACGAGATTATTGACTTTGACGTTTCCGCCTATGCGAATAAGCCGGTGATGTATGGGGTGGACTATGGCTATCACGACCCTTGCGTTATGCTCGATGTGAGAATGCATGATAACGACCTGTATATATGCCGGGAGATATACAAAAGTGAAATTTTGAACAATGAGTTTATTGAGTTGGCGGAATCACTGGGTTTCGTCAAGTCCGTTTTGTCAACGCACGATTGCAGCGAGGCGGACAGGATAGAAGAGTTTAAGAGGGCGGGCTGGAACGCTCAGCCTGCCGCTAAGGGGCCGGGGAGTATAAAAGCAGGGATAGACTGGCTCAAGCGGCGGAAGATATACGTTCACGCTGGGAACTGTCCTGAGACGGCAAAAGAGATTAAGCAGTACCATTACAAAAAAGACAGGGGCGGCAATGTCCTCGATGAGCCGGTTGATTTTAATAACCACGCTATGGACGCCCTGAGATATGCCGTTGAGGGGTGGAGGAAGGAGCTGCCGGAATGGGAGTTTTGGTGACATGAACATTATAGACAAATTTTTAATGAAGAGAGTTGAGAAACTTCTTGGTTCTCCCGAGACGCCTATCATAACGGCTGTCAACGGGCTTAGCAATAACCGTAACACTTACAGCACGGACTCGGAAATACTGGAAGCATTAGACACAAGCCCGATATTTGCCGCCTGCACGTATAAGATAGCAGAGGCTATGGCGACTGTTAACTGGCGGCTCTATGTCAATCGCAATTCCAACGGCAAGGCTGTGGGGCGTAAAGCGTATGATATTGACACGATGACCGAAGTTCCCGAGTATCACCCCTTCTACGACCTTTTGGAAGGACTGAATCCTGATATGCCCGGACTTACCGGCTTTATTCTCACTTACTCTTGGTGGGTGACTGTGGGCCGGTGTTACTGGGTCGTTATCCGTGATGATACCAAAGGAATGCCGCAAGGGTTTTATCCTGTGCCGACGTCATCGGTCGTTACAAGGGACGGCTCGGGGTATCAATTCAGGTTTGGCAATGACGTCAAGTTTATCCCGAAAGAGAATGTTGTCCTGTGGAACAATCCCTCGCCCGCAGATCCTTATCGCAAGTCAAGAGGTGTCGGGAAAACTTTGGGCGATGAGCTTTATGTATCGGAGATGGCTGCTAAGTTGCAGTGCACGTATTTCAAGGAGAACGGAATGCCGCCCGCTATCATAAGCCCTGAGACCGGTGTCATTATGGATAAGGACGCCTTGGTTCGATTTGAAGAGCGGTTTCTTGGGAAAATGCGGGGGCTTGGGAAACAACACGTTCCATATTTCACCAATGCACCTATTAACGTTCAGCAGTTATCCAACACGTTCAGGGATATGCAGCTGACCGAACTGCAAAAAGACCATAGGGACTTTATCATCGCATCGTTCGGCATGAGTAAAGAGATGTTGGGGATAATTGATAACTCCAACAGGGCGACCGTTGAGGCGGCGTCCTACATGTTCCTTAAATTCGTCATTGAGCCGAAGATAAAACAGATACAGTCTTTCTTGCAATATAAGATCTTGCCGTTGTATGACGAGAATCTTGTCTTGCAGTATGACAACTTTATCCCTGAGGACAAAGAGTATAAAGCGAAGATAGTAGGCTCGCACGAATGGGCGTTCTCTCGTGATGAAATACGAGCAATGGCAGGACACGGCGAAGGGGACGGAGAAGATTATTCTATGGCCCCCTTTAATTTATTGCCTGACAAAAGCGTAAAGCCGATGTTTACAAAGTCAAGAAAAATCCTCAACCCTGAGAACATAGACCTTATCCTCGAAGAGATCGGGGAAGCGGAATTGCTTTCGGCGGTCAGCGGGAGCTATAAAGCCCTCCTTATCGATGTAATGAAAGACGCCTACGGAGAAATAGGCTACACAGGAAGAGAGGATACTTTAGCAAGGGGCGTTAGCGATTATCTTGATAACTATGTCGGCAAAAAGATACGGGGCATAAATAACACGACTAAGGACAAAATCAGGAAGATAGTGCGGGACGGTATGGACGAGTATTTGCCTGTTGAACAGATAGCTGAAAAAATCGGCGGAGTATTTGACGCAAGTATCGGAAGGCTTAACACGATAGCAAGAACAGAGACTCATTCGGCGCAGAGCTTTGGCGTTACACGTGCATATCGGGACAGCGGGCTTGTCAAGTATAAGCGTTGGATACACAATCCCGAATTGTCAGAAGAGCCGAGAGATGATCACGCTGCACTTGACGGGTTAGTGGCAGGATTGAATGAACCGTTTACGTATATGGGTATGGAAGCGGATTATCCCGGCGGCTTTGGTATAGCTGAGCAGGATATCAATTGCCATTGCACCGAGGCGGCGGTCATTACCGATGAGGATTTAGAAGAATACGAAGCACGAGACTATATGCCTCTATGGCAAAAGCGAAGGAACCAGGCTTTGAGGTATGAGCCTGTGATGAAGAAAGCTTACGCCAAAGGCTTTGAGGAACAGAAAGACAAGGTTCTTCAGGCTATCAGGCGATTAACATAGATTGCGGAGGTGATTATGAAGATTGACGATTTCAAATTGAAGGCACGGACAGAGGACGACTTGCAAGACCGGGTGGATAAGTTTTACACTGTTGATATTACAACAAATGAAAAAGAAAGCCGTGAAGTAACTTTTGTGATCTCCACAGGGGATACTGACAGGGACGGTGATATTATTAACCCAAAAGGTTGGGATTTTACAGAGTGGCTCAAAAACCCTGTCGTCCTATGGGGGCACGATTATGGGTCTCTGCCTGTTGCTAACGGAAAGAAAGTTTGGGTAGAGGGTAGCAAAGTATACGCTACGGCTAAGTTTATCGAGCCTGAAGTATATCCGTTTGCGGATACGATATACAAGATGCTGGTTAACGGATATCTCAGGACTGTTTCTGTCGGCTTTAATCCCACTGAATACAAATGGCTTGAGAACGGAGAGGGGATAGAGTTTATTGAACAGGAGCTTTTGGAGTTTTCTGTTGTCAGTGTCCCGTCTAACCCTGAGGCATTAATCGTAGCTGGTAAAAAAGCTGACACTGAATTGATCAAGTCCTATGCAAAGGGGTTGAGAGAATTCGCTGATGATATACTGGGAGCACAGGAGAAAAAGGACTTTGCGGAAGTCAAGTATGACGGGTTGAAAGGCGTGGGGGCTTGTCCTCACTGTGGGGAGAAGTTTGAAATGCACGCTGAGAGTTCAATGTTACAGTTTTTTGGGGTTACTATTGAAGATGTTGAAGAGGCGAAGGCAAAAAGGGAAGCTCCCAAGATCAAGTTTGCTAAGAGCGACCCGAACGATAAAGTCCGGAACGCAATAAAGAACGCTTTCATTTCGGTGAAAGACTTTTCTGAAATGCGTAAAACCGGCAAAGTAAAATAGGAGGTCAATATGGCAGAAGAAAAAATTATGACAGAAGGGGAATTGACGGAAGCCATTACCGGCGTCGTCAAAGAGTCCTTTTCTGAGGTCAAGAAAGATCTTGACGAGGCTCTTGCGAAACAGGCGGAAGACTTTAACGCCCGACTTGAAAAAGCTCAGGCGGAAGCTGAAGTCCTGAAAGCTAAATCAGGGGATCCCGACTATGGGAAGAAAGTCCTCGATCGGCTTGTCTATGCTGCGATCAAGGGACAGGGCAACGCACAAGAGGGTATGAAGCAGGCTAAGGGATTATACGAAAAAGAGAAAAACGCCATTAACAAAGGCACGATCGAGGTCTTTGAAAAAATGGAAGACTACCGGAAAACTGCCGGCTCTCTGAACGTTACTTATCTTTCAGAGGGAAGCATTTTCCTCAACGAGACAGTATCTCCCGAAGTCTACTCGCTGATGATCCCTAACTCTGTAACGGACAAGATCCGAGGGCTGAACAGGGTTACGCTGACAGGCGGGTTTGAAGTGCTTTGCGAAAAGACGCTCCCGACCGTTTACAACAAAGAGGAGACTGCGAGCATTAACTCATCGAGCGGGACGTTCGAGAAGAAACGTATGGAAGGCAAGGAGATCGCCGGAACGTATCCTGTGAGTAACAGGTCTATCCGCGAGATGTCTCTTCCTGCGGCTCAGCTTGCAAGCTCGATGATGTTGCGGGCGTTTAACAAACAGCGTGAAAGCGATTTTATCCGCGGAGACGGCACAGCTGCTGCCATTCAGGGGCTTTATACTTTGGCCGCTAATGTCAACGCTGCGTCTACTACTCTTACAATCGCACAGCTTGGAGAGGAATTGTTTACGCATATCGTGAAATATATCGCCGCTGATGACAACCTGACCACGTCTGACATCACATACATAACGAGCGAAAGGGAATACGAATGGATGAACCATTACCTTAACGCTACCTATGAGACAAAGCCCGCTGTTATCGGAAACGGTATGTTATTCGGAAAGCCTGTTGTGGCTTCTAACTATGTTCCCGATAACCTGACGGTTTCAGAAGTTACCAACACGTCGGAAATCTATGGCGTTGTGGGAAACGGACTTGTCTATGGTATGGGGCCGAACCTTTTCATCGATCTTATTCCGAACGCTGCGTTCCTGAATGCTTCCGGAACTGCTGTCTATGGTGCAAGCCAGGATACTTCACTTGTCCGGATTGTCGGCGTTCACGATTTGCTGAAGCTCAATAACGCTGCTGTTCAGGTGCTTAATAAAACCATTTACGGGAAATAAGGGGGTGATTATATGAGTGCTAAATCAGCTTATGGATACATTGACGCTAAATATGCCGGATCCGGGACAGCTACTGCTGCTGGGACTGGTGACAATACCAAAGTTACAAGCCCTGCTTTCAGCCGTGTAGGTTTCGATAGCGGGCTGTTGGTCATCACTGGGGCGGCTGCCTTGCAGTATAGCAAGACACTCTCCTTCACGATCGACATTCAGGACGGAGACGGGACTACTCAGGCGAGCTATAAGGCTGTTGCTAAAACCGCCTATGCTACCGGACTGACCGGCGACTCGACGCAGGCTTTCTGTGTTCCTATTGAGGTCAACCTTGAAGGGGCCGACGAATACTTGACCGTTGACATTACTCCCGACCTGAGTGCTACCGGAACAGATACTCTGACCTGGTCGGCTACGATGATTCTGACCGGCCCTGTTGAGAGTGAGGCTGTGCCGATTGCTCACGCTGCTACTGAAGAAGATATCTCCTAAGGAGTGATGACTGATGAAGGAAGTCAAGTTTGAAAAGAAGTGGGATAAATACCACAAGGGCGAGACGGCAACGTTTGCCGACCATATCGCCGAGGTGTTAGTCTCACGAGGGTTTGCCGTTACTGTTGACCTTAAAGCTCCGCCTATGAATAAAAAGGTTGAGCCTAAAACAAAGAGGGAATACAAAAAAACGGTAAAACCTGAGGAAACGGGAAAAACCGAAGTAAAGGATAAGGAGTAAATTATGGCGTTGTCCGATAATGCAATGATAGCCGTAACAGACGTAGGGCTTTATACAGGGGGAAATGTTCCCGGGGCCGCTACGCCGACAACGACTACGAAGGAGCAATATATAGAATCCGCAAGCGATTACATAAGGGCTTACTGTGACAGGGACTTTATGGAGCAGGACTATGTGGAATATCACCGCTTTACCGGGCAACGCCTTACTCTTTCAGGATTTCCCATTGTGGAGATCACGTCAATCGAAATAGATGATTCAGAAATTGAATCAACGGAATATTCTATTGTTGACGCACTGACAGGGATAGTTGAGTTTGAATACTGGATAAAAGAGGACGAGCTTGTAAAGGTAACATACACGGCGGGATTTGTAAAGACGGCGTCGACCGGCCATTATCTCCTGCCGTATGATCTAAAATATGCCTGCATTATTCTTATTCCGCTTTTGATACAGCAGGCAAGCGGGCGAGTTGCACAGAGCGAGGCACTTGACGTAGTCCACCAGTTACTGGATAAATATAAGGATTATAGATGAGCTTTGATTTTAAGGACTTGAAAGACACACTTAACAAGATATCCTCCACCGTTCGGCGGAATATGACAAAATATTCCCTTTACCTCGGAGGGTATCATATCAGGCAAATGAAGAATAGAATAAGCAGGGGCGTTGATTTATCGGGAGCACCGTTTGCACCGTATAACCCCGATTATGCCAAAAGGAAATTGCAACGGTATGGCAAGCTCCCTTCTTGGCTTGTGGCAAGCGATAGCTCAATGTCTATGTTGCAAACGTTGTCTGTTTTGTCTATGGGAAAGCCCGGGCAGTCAAGTATCATCTTTGGTTCGCAGCGGGCAAGAGAATTGTCTTACTACAATGAGTATGGTAGAAAGCCACGGTCTCACTTTGGATATACGAAAGAAGAGGAAACAAAACTTGAGAAGACTTTATTTGACCAAGTGATGACAGACATTGAAAGGGAATGGAATGGTAGTTGATACGATTATATCGGACTTAGAGACTGCAATAAGTGCTTTATCGTCTGTTAACAAGGTCTCTGTCGGGCTTGACTTGCCGGACGATATGGGCAATGAGACGTACCCCGCAGTCTTTATACACGGCGGAAACTTCACGTTTTCACAGGGCGGGCAGTATAAGACGCTCGTCGAGAGCGGGCAGTTCTCACTTTATATTTTTGTTTATGACAATAATTTCTCTCAGGGCGTTGCAACGCTCAACAGTATAAGAGAGGATATCATAGATATTTTACTGGATACTAAGAGTTTGTATTTTACCGGCGACTTGACGGAAGATAGAGACACGACTTTTAAGAATATCGGTGAACCTTATAATGGCTTGCCGCCGTTCTTTTGTTCACGGCTCGATGTTCCGTTCAACGTGCCTATAACTGACAGGAGGTAACTATGGCAAATATTGCTACTACAAAGTCCGTTAACAGCGTCTTTAAGCACGGCGGGTTTTTGTATTGGGTTCCGTGGGACGAGGATAAATCTATCGATGAGGTCTACGTTGCAGAATTGGCTTCAAAGGCTGAGGCAGGGGATCTTGCTATAACTGTGGATCAGGTAACAGCCTTTCCGGCGACAGGATCTATCTATATGGCGGACGAGACAGGCGGAGTTTTGGCGTATTCGGCGGTCACCGGCACGGCAATTACGCTGGCGACACTTACTGCCGACCACGCAATCGGGACAATCGTTGAGGTCGTTCAGGCTACAGGGGCAACCGTAACATCTTACAACGGGTTCTCTTGTATGGGGTATTCGGCGGAGACTGAATTTAACCCTGGTATCGGAGACAGCGAAACGATTATGACTGAGAACGGATTCGCAATTACAGGATTCAGCTCACCCGCAGAACCTACGCTGAGTGTTACGTTCTTGCAGTCTGACTTTGATTCATTGGCTATGATCCTGCAAAAAGATATTGAGGCGTCCACCGAAAATGGTGCGAGTGTGATAGAAAGCACTTCGACGTTTCGTGACATTGCCGCGATCTACGTTGCACGTTCACAGGCTCCGGACGGCACAGAAAAAACCTTTGTATTCAAGTTCCCGCACCTGCAAAGGAATGGGGCAGAGCCCGTTGTATTCAACAACGAGGTTCGGCAGACTACCGTTTCTTTCAGAGCCTTGTATGACAAGACAGACGGATACGAATACAAAGTACTATGTGAGGAGTAAAATATGAAGATTGCAGGAATTGAGTTTCAGGTCTATGACAACATGGAGGATATGATTTGCGAGGACTTTGACAACCTGATATCTGTCTTGCGAGATTTAATGCCTGCTTTGGACAAGATGAAAGCTCCTGAGACAGAGGACGATATGGAGACGGTCGCTAATCTCCTTATCCCGATAGCAACAGGGGATAACGCACGCAAGATTTGTGCCTCTATCCTCTACGTTGACGGTATGGACTGGCAGGCGAAATATAAGGCTTTGGCAAAAATGAAAACGAAAGAACGGACGGCGGTGTTGGACAATTTTTTCAAATTTTTGGTGAGCCTGCAAAAGAGCCAGTCCCCCGACACAGGAGAGAACAAGCAAAGCACGCCCTCCTGAGGAGCGTACAAAACGAATGTGTGGCGGTATCTCAGGGAGACTACTCAAAATACGAGTATTACTACCGCCACGTGAGGGTGAGGGACTGGAACGAATATTTGAAACTATGGGGAGAATATCTTGAACGCCAAAGAGCTGATGCTGAAACTACTCGTCGTTGACAATATGTCTCCTGCTCTTAAAAAGGCGGGGACTAATGCTGCACAGACGGAGAAGAAAACTAAGAGCCTGACAAGCTCTGTCAAGTCTCTAAAAATGTCTTATGCTGCGGCGGCGGCGGCGATTGCCGGCGTTGTTATGATAGGCAAGAAATTGTTAAGTGCTTATGCTCAACAGGAAATGGCGGAAAAGAAACTTGCGGGAGCATTGAGGGCGACCGGTCAATATACAGCAGAGACGCAGCAGGAGTTTTTGGACTTTGCAAGCGGACTCCAAAGGGTTACGAAATACGGCGACGAGGCTACGCTTCAGTTATCACAGCTTGCTATATCTATGGGCTTGACAACCGAGCAGGCAAAAACGGCGGTTAAGGGAGCGATCGGGTTATCGGCCGCCTATGGGATTGACGCTAATACGGCAATGCGGGGCGTATCCCTTGCTTTACAGGGTCAATACACTTTGCTCAATCGGTATATACCAACACTGAGGACGGCGAACACAGAAGAGGAGAAACGTGTCGCCCTTATGAAAGCTTTGTCCGAAGGCTATTCAATCGCACTGGAAGAGGCGAACACAACGACGGGTAAACTTGCACAGGCTCAAAACGAATTTGGTGACGCACTGGAAAAGCTCGGCGAAATTTTATCAATTGCCATTCTCCCCGTTCTTGAATCTTTTACAAAAAGAATGAGAGGTGTAAACAAGATACTTAGTGCTACCGTTGGGCTGATAGATACGGCACGAGACAAGATTGAAGAGCTTAGGAAAGAGACAGAAAAAAGCAAGATTATAGTGGACTGGGCTGCGTTTATGTCAAGAGATGTC
>Ga0334892_1003163_pt1 | contig 10951 bp, 5 predicted proteins | sample GraSluR3_MG_4_FD_207213 | JGI IMG/M metagenome (GOLD analysis project Ga0334892, IMG submission 207213) | Sludge microbial communities from methane-producing bioreactor in Wageningen University, Netherlands - Granular Sludge_15_04-R3 | ecosystem: Engineered > Bioreactor > Anaerobic > Unclassified... | reverse complement strand
CGCCGGGCTCGTGTTGGGATGGGAGGTCGTGCCGTCCCTGCTTCTGGGAGGCGTCGTCTACATCTCGTCGTCGGGTATCATCGCCAAGGTTTTGACCGACCTTGACCGGCTGGAGAACGGAGAGACGCCCGTCATCATGTCGATCCTCGTCCTGGAGGATATCGCGATGGCGGCCTATCTTCCTCTGATGTCGATCCTCGTGATCGGACAGGGCTGGCTCTCGGGCCTCGGCTCGATCGCGATTGGCGGCGTAGTAGGGGGCGCGCTGCTCTTCGTAGCCCTGCACTACAGCAAGCCGGTGAGCAGCCTGATCGCTCATCGCTCGAATGAGGTCGTGCTGTTGAGTGCACTGGGCTTGACGCTGCTCGTCGCCGGCTTTGCCGAGTGGCTACAGCTCTCGGCGGCGGTGGGCGCCTTCCTGGTCGGCATCACGCTGTCGGGGCCCGTCGCCGAGCGGACCGACCGCCTGATCGGCCCGCTTCGCGATCTCTTTGCGGCGATCTTCTTCCTCTTCTTCGGCCTCTCCATTGACCCCACGACGTTGATTCCCGTGTTAATCCCGGCTGCGGTTCTGGCTCTGCTCACCGGTGTCGCCAAGGTGTTCACCGGTTGGTGGGCGACCCAGGGCATGGATCTGAACGTCGGCAGCCGGCTGCGTGCCGGCATCACCCTGATCGCGCGGGGCGAGTTCTCGCTTGTCATCGCGATGATGGGCATTTCGGCGGGCCTTGAACCCCGGTTGGGCACCCTCTCGGCTGCCTATGTGCTCTTCACCGCGGTGTTGGGGCCGCTGGCCCTGCGGGTCACCGAGCCGGTCCTCAGGCAACTGACGAGGACAATCCCTCGGCGTGAGTCTCGCGAGCGCGAGGCGATCGCGACGAGGCTGACTCACCCATGATATAATCATTTCTAAGCGAAGACCGTGATAGGGGAGGGGACTGTGGAAGCGATACTTCGTCAGTTCAGTGAGCAGGGCCAATCCATCTGGCTCGACTACATCCGGCGCGCCTACATTCGCGAGGGAGGGTTGGCACGCGCGACGAACCAGGGGGTGCGCGGTGTCACCTCTAACCCGGCGATCTTCGAGAAGGCTATCGCCGGAAGTGATGACTACGATGCACAGCTCTGGGAGACGTGTGGGCTGGGCGTGTCCCCCGTCGAGGTTTACGAAGCCCTCGCGCTGGAGGACATCCGGATGGCAGCCGACACGCTTCGCGCGATCTATGAGGCCACCGATGGGGCCGATGGATTTGTCAGTTTGGAGGTCAGCCCTGATCTCGCTCACGACACTGATGGCACCATTGCTGAGGCTCTACGCCTCTGGACTTTCATTGATCGGCCCAACGTCCTGATCAAGGTGCCTGCCACCGACGCGGGCATACCTGCCATTGAGGTGCTGACTGGTGAGGGCATCAACGTCAATGTGACCCTCATCTTCTCTCAGGAGCAGTACGAGGCTGTGGCCGAGGCCTATATTTCCGGCCTCGAGCGCCGTGCTGCTGCGGATGAGGAGCTCTGCCGGGTGAGCTCTGTGGCCTCCTTCTTTGTCAGTCGCGTCGACACGAACGTCGACGGGCTGCTCGATGAGCTGGATACGCCGGCAGCCGGCTCGCTTCGCGGCAAGATCGGCATCGCCAATGCAAAGCTGGCTTACCAGCGGTTCAAAGAGCTGTTCAGCGGCGAACGCTGGGAGCGACTCGCGGACCGCGGTGCGCGCGTGCAACGTCCGCTGTGGGCCAGTACCAGCACCAAAGATCCTGCCTATCCCGACACACTCTACGCCGATGCCCTCATTGGGCCGGACACGGTCAACACGCTGCCGCCTGAGACACTCGATGCTGTGCTGGATCACGGACGCGTGGCGAACACGCTGGAGGCCGATGTGGATCAGGCCCAGGCGCATGTGGAGGGGCTCGAGGCGCTCGGTATTGACCTACACGAGGTGACCGCGCACCTGCTTGAGGAAGGAATCGCTAAGTTCGCCTCGCCCTTCGGTGCGCTGTTGGAGAGTATCAGCGACAAGTGTCGCAGTTTGGGGCTTCCGCGTTTCCGGGCAGATCTTGGCGATGCGAGGGCGGCGGTAGATGAGGCACTTGGCGCGCTGCTTCAGGATGAGATCGTGGAGCGCATCTGGGAGCTTGATTATCACGTCTGGCGCCCTAACCCCGCGGAAATCTCGAACCGGTTGGGTTGGCTGACCTCACCTGCAGTGATGCGCCGCCACTTGGCCCCCATCATAACCTTCGCCGACGAGGTCCGCGCGGCGGGCTACACTGACGTTCTGCTCCTTGGGATGGGCGGGTCGAGTCTCGGCCCCGATGTCTTCAGCGCTGTCTTCGGCACGACAGGGACGTCCTTACGTGTCCACGTCCTGGATAGTACCGAACCGGGTGCGGTGGTTGCTTACGCGACGACGCTCGAACCGGAGACGACGCTCTACATTGCGTCGAGCAAGTCAGGGACCACGGCGGAGACTCTCTCCTTCTTGACCTACTTCTACACCGAGGTGAGTCAACGGCTGGGGTCTGAGCACGCCGGGGCGCACTTCGCCGTGATCACGGATCCCGGTACCTCTCTGGCCACCTTGGCGCGCAGCCTCGGATTCCGCGCCGTGTTCGAGAACATCCCGACGATCGGTGGGCGCTACTCGGTTCTCTCCAATTTCGGGTTGGTTCCCGCGGCGCTGCTGGGCATGGACGTCGCGTTGCTGCTCGATCGCGCGTTGGGCGTTGCCTCACCGGCGGATCAGGAGAGGAGCGAGTCGCAGACAGTCGACGACGCTGTCGCTGCCGAACTCGGCGTCATCATGGCCACGCTGGCACAGGCGGGTCGCGATAAGCTAACCCTGGTGACCTCGCCGGCTCTGGCCAACTTCGGCGACTGGGTCGAGCAGCTGGTTGCAGAAAGTAGCGGTAAGGAGGGGACCGGCATCCTTCCGATCGTCAACGAGGTCCTTGGGCCGCCGGACGTCTATGGTGACGACCGGCTCTTTGTGCACCTGTGCCTCGAGGGCGACGCGAGCCACGGTGATGCTCTGGCGGCACTGGCTGAGGCTGGCCATCCTGTTATCACGATGCAGCTGCGCGATCGCTATGACATCGGCGAGCAGATCTTCGTCTGGGAGATGGCAACCGCCATCGCCAGCCATCGGCTGGGTGTCCAGCCCTTCGATCAGCCCAACGTGGAGGCAGCGAAGGTCCAGGCGCGGAAGATGGTGGCAGCCTATCGTGAGGAGGGGCGCCTGCCCGAGGGACAGCCGATGGTGCCAAGCGGAGCTGCGTTGCGCGACTTCTTGTCGCAGGCAGCCGCGGGCGACTACGTCGCCTTGCAGGCCTATATCCGGCCCACCGAGGCGACGACCGAGGCGTTGCAGGCGCTGCGCCATTGGATCCGCGACCATGGCGGGGTTGCGACCACGTTGGGCTACGGCCCGCGCTACTTGCACTCGACCGGGCAATTACACAAAGGCGATGGGGGCCATGGACTTTTCGTCCAGTTCACGGCGGATGCGGCGCAGGATGTGGCGATCCCGGATGGGGCGGGCAGCCTCACGTCGTCACTGACTTTTGGTGTCTTGGTGCGGGCGCAGGCGTTGGGTGACTATCAGGCCCTGATCGATGCCGGTCGCCGCGTGTTGCACATCCACCTGGGGGAGGATGTGGTCGGCGAGCTGCGACGTCTGCTTGCGGAGGTTGGGGCGTGACGTTTTGAGGTTGCTGCCGGGCACCCGACACGCATAGACCTGAACGTGGTGGGTGTTGTAGTGCAGCGCTCCGATAGAAGGTCCACCCGCCGGATCACTGATCCGGCGGGTTCTTTCTGTTCAGAGGTGGTCTAGCCCGGAGGGGCGACGTCGCGGCGGGTGTCGTCGAGGACCAATACCCAGTCGCAGCCACGACCTGAGGTGGGCGGGGTAAAGGTCTGGTAGCCGACGCCTTCACCGGTGTGGATGGGCGTGGCGATGCCGTAGCGCGGGTCGAACCAGGTAGCGGCGACGCGACCCGCCCCGATCATGTCCAGTCGCACCGTGAACGCTTCACCTCGCGGGCTGTAGACGAAGACGAAGCTGCCATCGGATGCGCGCGCGGCTCGGATCTTGGCGCCGCCGTGACGGGGCCCATCGACCACAAGGTCGCCGTTGTCGGGCACGAGCATCTGGTAGGGACGCGCCTCGAAGAGACGGCGCAGGATGCCCATCTGGAAGGCGCCGGGGTGGTCAAGTGCCTCGTACCATGGTACAGAGGCGTGAATGACAGGTCTGTGCTCGGGTGACCACATCTGCCAGATGTTGTTGTTGCCATAGGTGTGACCGCACGCCCCGGCCATCACCGCCCAGTAGGCTGCCTGGCGGATGTCGTCGTCGTCGAAGCGATCGCTCGGACTGGCGTCGGTGTTGTAGAAGCCGACGGGAATGGTCTCGTAGCGCGGCTCGCCATCGATGGTGGGCTTGGGGGGTTCTAGGCCGAGGTCGTGCTCCACAAAGAGACCGTTGTCGTGATCACGCGCGCCGTGCGACGACTGGATCATGTTGAAGTCGAGCCACTCGGCGTCGTGGAGGGCAGCGGATGACTGTCCGGGCCCTCGCGGATGGAAGGTGATCAGGTGCGTGCCGCCATCGCCCTCCCGCAGGCCCCGCGCCATCGCGTCGATCACGGCACGCTCCTCGGGACTCTCGACGTTCTCATCCCCGCCGAGGATCCAGATGATGGGCTCTTGGGCATAGCGTCGGCCCAGGAAGCGACCATAGCCGTAGGCGTTGTCCGGGTCCAAGATCGAGGGGCGTTCCCGGTGTTGCTTCCAGACGCTGCCCCACGTGGGCAGGAGCCCCACCACCAGCCCCAGTGCCGCCGCCTCCTCGATGACGGCATCAACGTGGGCGAAGTAGGCTTCGTTGGGCCGTGCCGGATCGCGGTCGATCAACGGCAGGTGCCCGTCGGGCGTGGGTTCGCTGACCCCGCCGAGTTCGGCGAGCACGACCGTCTGGATCACGGTAAAGCCCTTGGCGGCTCGATCGGTGAGATAGTGGCGTGCCTCCTCCAGGGTCAGGCGGTGCAGCATCTCCCAGGCGGTGTCGCCCAGGTAGAAGAAGGGCGTGCCATCGTCGTACTCGAGGTAACGGTGATTCGCAGCAACGCGGAGACTCAGCATCGTCAGCTCCTTACAGTTCTGGCTATTCGGCCCCCACTCGAGAGCCTAGCGGAGGCAGCTTGAAAGGTTGTCCGGCCCCACTATACTGGGGCCGGATCGACGTGTCAACGAGGAGGATAAGTATGACCGACTTCAGCAAGGCCAGGGAACTGCTTGAGACCTTCAAGGGAGGCGACTACATCCACGGGCTGGGCGTGCTCGCGGCTACGGGCGAGGCGACAGCGCCCTTGGGCACGCGCGCGGCGCTGGTGCGCAGCGGCTTTCCCGGGTCCGATGGCTTCGTTCGGACGATCGAGGCATCGCTCGCGGCGGCGGGTGTGGCGCTGGTGGGGCAGACATCCAGCCCGGCGCCCAATGCGCCGGTTGAGGACCTGCTGCGGATCACGGCGCAGCTTGGGGAGCTTGATCCCGACGTGGTCGTGAGCTTTGGTGGAGGGAGCAATATCGATGCCGCGAAAGCGGCGATCGTGCTCCGCGTGCTTGGTGGCGAGATCGAGGACTACTTTGGGACCGGGCTCGTAACCGAGGCCCTTGGGGCGCAACGTAAGGCGCTCACACCCCACGTAGCGATCCAGACGGCGTCGAGTTCCGCTGCCCACCTGACCAAGTACTCCAACATCACTAACACCACGACGGGGCAGAAGAAGCTGATCGTCGATGAGGCCATTGTGCCGCAGCAGCCGGTCTTTGACTACACAGCCACTTTCTCCGCGCCCCGTCATCTGACGGTCGATGGCGCGATGGACGGCGTCTCGCATGCGCTGGAGGTCCTCTATGGGGCGGCAGGCAAGCCGGGCTATGAGACGATCGAGGCAGTGGCGGCGGAAGCCATCCGGTTGGTGGTGAGCCATCTGCCGGATGTGATTGAGCATCCGGTCGATGTCGTCGGGCGAGAGGCGCTGGGCCTGGCGACGGACCTCGGGGGCTACGCGATCATGCTCGGCGGCACCAACGGTGGGCACCTGACCAGCTTCTCGCTGGTCGACGTCATGCCCCACGGACGTGCCTGTGCGTTGATGAACCCCTACTACACGGTGCTCTTCGCCCCGGCGATCGAGCGACCGCTCAAGGTGGTGGGACGCATCTTTGAGGAGGCGGGTTACACTGAGGCGACGATCGATGCCCTGGCGGGGCGGGCCCTGGGTGAGGCGGTAGCTGAGGCGATGATCGCCTTTGGGCGGGCCATCGGACTGCCGACCACGCTGCGCGAGGAGCCCGGCTTCAACGATGCCCACATCGAGCGGGCGTTGATGGCAGCGAAGAACCCGCAACTTCGGATGAAGTTGGAGAACATGCCTGTGCCGCTCACATCGGAGATGGTCGATGAGGTGATGGGCTCGGTGTTACAGGCTGCCAAGGTCGGCGATCTGAGCCTGGTCAAGCATGTCTGACGACGCCACCGGGGATCGGATGGCGCCTCAAGGTCGCCCGAATATCGTCTTCGTCCTGACCGACGATCAGGGCTACGGGGAGTTAGGCTGCCACGGTAACTCTGTGATCCGTACGCCGAATCTCGATGCCTTCTACGAGGAGAGTGTGCGCCTAACTGACTACCACGTCGGACCGACCTGTGCACCGACGCGCGCGGGCCTGCTGACCGGTCACTTCCACAACAGTACCGGCGTCTGGCACACCATCGGCGGGCGCTCGCTGCTGCGGAAGCACGAGTGGAGTCTTGCCGCGGCGCTTGGCGACGCGGGGTACGCGACGGGCATCTTCGGCAAGTGGCACCTGGGCGACAACTATCCGTACCGCCCGCAGGATCGTGGCTTTCAGCGTACGGTGATCCACGGCGGAGGCGGCGTGGCGCAGACCCCCGACTACTGGGGCAACAACTACCACGACGACGTCTACTGTGAAGACGGTGCGTGGCGGCCCTTCGACGGGTACTGCACCGACATCTGGTTCGATGAGGCGCTGCGGTTCATCGAGGCGCACCGCGACGCGCCCTTCTTCTGCTACATCAGCACCAACGCGCCGCATTCTCCCTATATCGTCGACGCCGCTTACAGCGCACCCTACGTGGGCCAGGTGAACGACGACGAGCGTGCGGCGTTCTATGGCATGATCACGGCTATAGATGAGAACTTTGGTGCGCTGGTGCGCCGGCTCGATGCGTGGGGACTGAGCGAGAACACGATCCTGATCTTCATGACCGACAACGGCACCTCCGGCGGCGCGACCTTGGACGGGGACCAGTTCGTCGTCGACGGCTACAACGCCGGCATGCGCGGGATCAAGGGTTCGCCCTACGATGGCGGCCATCGGGTGCCCTTTTTCGTGCGTTGGCCCGCGGGAGGCCTGGGTGGGGGGCGCGATATCCCAGAGCTGACGGCTAATGTGGATATCATGCCGACGTTGCTCGAGCTGTGCGGCGTGGATCACGGGGAACACACGTTTGACGGCGCAAGCCTCGTGCCGCTCCTGCATGATGAGACGGAGACGGTCGCGTGGTCTGCTCGGGTGATGGTGACCGACTCGCAGCGGGTGGCCACTCCCGTCAAGTGGCGTCAGAGCGCCACGATGACGCGGCGCTGGCGGCTCGTCAACGGCACGGAGCTCTATGACATCGTGGTCGATCCCGAGCAGCGGCACGACGTCGCTGCTGACCATCCGGACGTCGTGGCGCGTCTGCGCGAGGGCTATGAGGCGTGGTGGGCGAAGGTCTCAGAGCAGTTCGACGCGACGATACCGATCACGTTGGGTTGGGAGCAAGGTGTCACCGCACGCTTGACGGCGCACGACTGGCGCAATGACCCCGTCGCATGTGCCTGGAACCAGGCCGACATCCGGGCCGGGCTGATGTGCAACGGTTATTGGGAGGTCGAGATCGCGCGGCCCGGGTGCTATCATTTCGAGTTGCGCCGCTGGCCCAGGGAGGAGGACCGTGAGCTCGTCGCCGGCATCCCGGGGCCGCTCAAGCCATTCACCGCCGCAATCGCCCGGGGGTGGGGCGGTGGGCGCGCCCTTGACGTGACCGACGCGCGACTGCGCGTCGGTGATCAGCGGTGGGTGCAGGCGGTCGCACCGGAGCAGAGGGCAGTGGCCTTCGAGGTTGAGGTCGAAGCGGGTGAGACGCAGGTGCAGGGCACTTTCCGTCTCGCTGACGGCGCTGAGCTCGGTGCGTATTACCTCTACGTAACACGGGTGTAGATTGCTCTGCCACTTTCCGCATCGATGGGAAGGGGAGACGGGCCGGCGACCTCGCCTGACCGTCATAGCCGGATAGCATCATGCGAAACCATTCGCCGCAGCTCAACACAAGATCTGCTATTGTGATCTTCTTTCTCCTGTGCTCTGTGTTCATCGGCCTCATCGCCTTGGAGCAGCGCCCTGAGGCCTTTGCTTCGGAGCTGCCTGACGTCCCGCTTTTCAGTGTGCCCGGTGGTTACTACAGCGACGATGTGCTCCTCGCTCTCACCTCACCGGCTCACGGCGTCAGGGTGCGCTATACCCTTGACGGCAGCCTGCCCACGGCGGATAACGGCCTCCTCTACACCGAGCCGGTACGGTTGAGTTCAGAGGCGTCGCTGGTGACCGTCGTTCGCGCACGCCTGGAGCCCCCTGGCGTAGCGCCAGGCCCGGTCGTAACCCAGAGTTACTTCGTCGGTGTGGAGGCTGGGCTGCCTCTCATGTCCTTGGTCATCGATCCTGCCGATCTGTGGGGCGCAGAGCGGGGCATCTTCACGCACTTCGAGGAACGTGGTCGGGAGTGGGAGCGCCCGGTCGATATCACCTTCATCGACGCAGATCGAAACCAAGGCTTCCACGTGGCTGCGGGAGCACGTGTGCACGGCGGGTGGACCCGTCGCTACGACAAGAAGTCGCTGCGCCTCTATTTCCGCCGCGACTATGGCCAAGGTCGTCTCACGTACTCCCTCTACCCGGGCAGCAGCGTGACCACCTTCGACCGTCTCGTCGTCCACAACGGCGGCAACGACTCGACCCAGCCCGAGGTCAACTGGACCCTTCTTCGTAATGCTTTGGTCTCGGATCTCGCCTTGGCCCTAGGGGTCAACGCCACGCGCACCCGTCCTGTGGTGGTCTACGTGAACGGACAGCCTTGGGGGATCTACCAGCTGCGAGAACGTATCGACGAGCAGTTCCTGGAGGATCACTACGGCATCACCGAGGCGGAGATCCTCGACTCTCCGGCTAATGTATGGGTGGGTGAGATCTCAGCCGGGGATCGGGACCACTGGGATCAGCTGATCGACTACCTACGAACTCACGACCTGCGAGACCCTGCTGCCTACGCCTATGTCGCCGGACAGGTCGACCTCGCCAATCTCATCGATTACACACTGCTCCAGGTCTACTCGGGGAATGTCGACTGGCCGGAGCATAACGTCAACCAGTTCCGCTCGCGGAGCCCTGAAGGACGTTGGCAGTGGATTGTCTGGGACTGTGACTACAGTTTCGGTCTGAACCTGCACGCCGACGTGGAATTTGAGGGTGACATCGTCGATCTGAACCTCGTGCAGAAGCTCCTTGAGGACGATCATGTGGCGACGTTCGGGGAGGATACCCTGCTCATCCGCAAGTTGCTCGAAAACCCCGACTTTCGGCAGCGCTTCCTGGTACGGCTTGCCGAGCTCTTGAACACGACCTTCCGCGCTGACGTGGTCGTTTCGCGGATCGATGACCTCGCAGCCGAGCTTGTGCAGGACATCGACCACGAGATCGGGCGTTGGGGAAGCGGCGTGAACTGGGCGTTGAGCGTCGAGAGGATGCGCGATTACGCGCAGCGGCGACCGGACTTGCTTCGCGAGCACGTTGTCAGGACGTTCGGGCTGCCGGGTGTGGCGGACCTCACCTTTGCGGCTGTCACGACGGGGGAGGGCAGCGTGGCTGTTGAGGGACGGGTGCTGGAGCAGCTACCCTGGACCGGTCGCTACTTCCGCGGCACGCGCCTTGAGCTGCAGGCCGTACCGACGCCGGGCTACCGTTTCGCCGGCTGGGAGGGGCTGGAAGGGGCGGGGCCTACTGCAATGATGTCCGTTGATGGAGATCCCCCGCCTATCCCTCGATTTGAGCCCGTGCCTACCGATGCCCCACGGGCGGGCGATGTGGCTATTGTTACCTACGTGGTAGACGATGGCGGCGATATCGAGGGCGATTGGTTCGAGATTCGTGTGGAACGCTGTGGTGGGCTGGACCTCCGCGGCTGGCGCTTCACGGACAATGACCGCAAGGACGCTACCGACGAGGGCTCGTTGATCCTGGTCGACATCCCAGCCCTGGCAGCGGTGCCGTGCGGCACGGTGTTGCGCGTCGTCGCCACCCGCAGCCCGGCCAACGATGCCGGCTTCCCAAGAGATGACCTGGCGTCCTGGAATCGCCGGATGCTGCTCTACGTGGGCAATGGACACCTAGAGGTGGGAGACGACGCGTGGTTCGACCTCAAGCCGAAGGACAACCTCGCCGTGCTGGCGCCCGGTGCGACACGCTCATACGCCGACGATGTAGGGATCGCTTTCTTCTCCCACGATCCGGCGGTGAGCGCAGCGTCCTTTGGCGTGCTTGTCGATGGGGTGAGGGATACCCGGCTTCCTACTCCTGCACCGTGAAGCTGCCCAGCACGATCGCCCGTTCGGGGGGCTGTTCGCCCTTGGACGTCACGACCGGCAGCCGCTCCATCGTGGTCGGGCGGTAGAGCCCAACGGTCATCTCGTAGGTGCCGGGTGGCAGCTGCTCGGGCAAGGCCAAGGGATGGATATCGGGTACCCGATCCCCCGACTGCCAAGCGCCCGTGGGATAGCGGCCTCCCATCGGCATACCATCGTGTCCGGTCAGGCGCGCT
>Ga0334892_1003161_pt1 | contig 10957 bp, 9 predicted proteins | sample GraSluR3_MG_4_FD_207213 | JGI IMG/M metagenome (GOLD analysis project Ga0334892, IMG submission 207213) | Sludge microbial communities from methane-producing bioreactor in Wageningen University, Netherlands - Granular Sludge_15_04-R3 | ecosystem: Engineered > Bioreactor > Anaerobic > Unclassified... | reverse complement strand
AAAAGAAATAACATAAAGGACCTTGTAAAGAAATTAGAGAAAGCTATGTCTAAGTCTGAAGACAAAGACTCTCTTATGAAGATAGTGAAAAAGACAGAAAAAATCTTCTCGAAAGAAAAGATGGTTGATGAATACTACAAGAAACTTCTACCAGACCATAGTAGAAATGAAAAACTTGAGAAGATTTCTATTATCATCCCCGTATACAATGAAGAGAGGACTGTTTCTCAGATAATCGAGAAAGTTAAGAAACTGAAATTCCCAAAGAAGATTAAAAAGGAAATAGTCATCGTCAATGATGCGTCAACAGATAAATCCATGACCTTCATAAACAAAGTGATAAAAACGCCTCCCGAGGACACCGAATTCATTGTTCTAGAAAACAAAAAGAATAAAGGGAAGTCACAGACAGTTAAGAAGGGTGTATTAAACTCTACTGGAGATTTAGTTGTTGTGCAGGATGCTGACTTAGAATACGACCCTAGAGATCTGGTCAGATTTGTAAAAATATTTCTCTCTAATCCTCATTTAGACGTAATATATGGAAACAGATTTAATAGATCTAACAAGTTTAATAGCTTAGTCCATAGTTTGGGGAATAGATCTGTAACCTTCCTGTCCAACCTGCTAACAAGACCAGAGGGTTTTGCTCCTCGAGATATGGAGACTTGCTACAAAATGGTGAGAGGGAGAATCATGAGAGCAATATTTAACTCTTTGGAATCAACTTCGAACTTCGGTTTAGAACCTGAAGCCACAGCTAAATTGGCCCGCTACAGGAAAGTAGGAGGAGAAAAGTTGAACTTTAAAGATGTGGACATATACTACAAACCAAGAAATTTTGCCCAAGGAAAAAAGATGAGGTGGTTTAAACATGGTTTTGAAGCTTTTCTCGAGATATTATATTTCAACAATACTCCATTTACAGTAGAAGAATCCTATAATAACAAGAAAATTAGGAGGAAATTCTAGCCCTGATTTCTTGACATAAGCGGGATTTGAAAGTAAATTGTATATATAAAGCTGCCCACTTATTCTGGGCAAAATATAAATTGAAATAAGGATATTATGGAAAGCCCAGAAATGAATTCCACCGGTAATGAACAAGCTCCTGAGTCTTCCGTTCAGGAAACAAGAGCACAGTATGTTCAAGAGGTAATGAAAGGTCAGAATCCTCAGGACAGAGCATATCTCAAGGACGAACAGGGTCACTTTGCAAGTGCAGACAATGAGAATGCTACATTACACGTAAGAGATCACCACATAGAGGAAGCAAGGGAGGAGATGAATGCAGATTTTGCACAGAGAGAGGCTAATGCTGCTAAGCATCAAGAGACTGTTGCTCAAGCAGAGGCTAGGAATACTGGAGCAAATGCTCAGGTTCCAACACCACCTCAAGGTCAAAACTTTTTCCAGAATGAGGCAGAAGAAATTGCTAATAGAGCTAGGGCCGAGAGTACTCCTGAAGTAAAAACAAGTACACCTTTAAGAAGTGCCTTGGAAATTTCCAATGCAGGCGAAGGACAAATTGAACAGAAATATAATGCAGCTACACAAACCCCACAACCAGAGACAACCCCTGAAGTGCAACCTACTGGGACACCATTAAGAAGTGCTGTAGAAATCGCTATGGCTGGAGAAGGACAAATTGAACAGAAATATGCAAATGCACAAACCCCACAACCAGAGACAACCCCCGAAGTACAACCTACTGGGACACCACTAAGAAGTGCCGTAGAAATTGCTATGGCAGGGGAAGGACAGATTGAACAGAAATATAAAGCTCAAGAACAAGTCGCAGAAAGAGATTTACATCAGGAAGCCTTAGATAGAAATGCAGAGGCAAACAAGATCCCTTCTGTTGAAGAGACCCTTAGAGCTGGGAAGCCCAGATATAATCTGAGAGTACAAAGAACTTCTGGAGAAATGGAAGATGATTGGTTCGCAACTGGAGTATTCCAAGACCAGAATGGAGTAGACAGAGTTAGAGTCTGGAAAGAATCTCCAGATGGGACAGTGTTAAGAAAGGATGTAAAACTAGAAGAATTGAGCCAGTGGAACGAAAAGAGTCCTAGTGGCTTATCCAAGAAGGGACAAGAATTCTTAAGAGACAGCAAAGAGATACAGAATGACTTACAAGGGAAATCTTTCAAAGAATCATTGACCGAATTGATGGATGAAGAAGAGGCTCAGAGATACCTTGAGTTCTTGGAAAAAGACATCCCAGAAGGAGCAGTAGAAAATACGGAACCAGGTGAGACACCTAACATCCAGCAAGTGTTTGCAAATATAGATCAGAGTCTATCACAGACTCAAGAAAGACTATCTGAAATAGATAGCCGAATAGAGAACATAAACAACCAGTTAGCGGAAATACAAGCTGCTGAGAATTTGACACAAGAACAGTTGATTGAGCACATGAGACTCTCACAAGAATTCCAAGGTCTAATGGGACAGAGATTTGAGGCTCTCTTAGAGCAACAAAGACTGGATTCAGAGAGAAGCAATGCACTATATAGAGACTTAATCAACAGAATCAGTGGGGGAGAGCAACCAGGGACACCAGAAGCACCAGGGGCACCAGAAGCACCAGGGACACCAGAAGCACCAGGGACACCAGAAGTACCAGGAACACCTGTAACACCAGGGACACCTGAAACACCAACACCAGGAGCAGCTTCAGCTGAAGTAGACCAATTAAGACAGAGACTAGATGCACAAGATCAGGAAATTGCAACACTAAGAGGAGAGAATACTCCTGAGCAAAAAGCTGCAATAATAGGAAGACAATTAGCAGCATTATATGCAATTAAAGAAGAAAGACCCTTAACAGACGCAGAGAAAATCCAATACTTCGACCTCTTAGAAGCTAGGAAAACAATAGACACCCAACTTGAAAATGTAGAGAGAGAGAGTACAAGGAAAAGAAACAATAAACACAAGATAATAAAAGTCGGAGCATTCTTTGCAGGCCTAGGAGTTGGAGCCTTAACTCCTCCTGTTAGTGCAGCTGCCCTTATAGCAGTCGGTCTAGGAGGTCCTATAATTGGAACTCAAGGAATGAAACTTTCCGAGAAACTTAGGGCCAAATCTAATAGCCTAAGATATACTGACAGAAGAAATAAGACAGTCACTGAACTTGCCCAAATAGATAAGAAAATTAAAAGAAATGAATGGTGGGCAAATAGACTTGGAGAAGTATCCTCAGCCTTAATGGGTGGAGGAGCTGGATATGGAGCCGGGAAAGCACTCCAGAGCATTGTAAATATGTTCAGAGCACCAAGCACACCTCCAGGGGGACAAACACCTCCACCGGGAGGAGAAACCCCATCCGGACAACAAGGAGGACTCCCTGAAGCACCTCCAGCTGGAGAAGCTGGTCCTCCTCAAGGATCTATTGAATTACCACCAACACAGCCAGTATCAACCACTGGCTCTGAACTCGCCTCTGGCGATTGGTTAAGAACAGGAGAACTCGGTTGGGATACATCTAAATGGGGATGGAAAGGTCCCGATTTATTTGTACCCCAAGGTGGAGTTGTAGAAGGAGCAGTCCCTGATCTTCAAGGAAAATTCCTAAACCAATTGTCAGATTTAGGCATAACTAAAGACATGCTCTATGGTCAACAAGCAGGAGATATCTTTAACCAAGGCCTTAGAAATGCAGCCTATACACCTGGAAGCAACCTTCAAGACGTTGCATCAGCAACCGCAGAAGCTTTGAAGAATCTAAATCCTTAAATATAAATAACTTTAAATTAAAAGAAAATGGATGAAGTAAAAGAGAAAATAAATCAGTTTGGCTTACCCCAAAAAGAAGCCGATGAACTATTTGAAGCACTCTCTGAGGAAGTATTAGAAGTCGTCTTCCATGAATATGCCGACAAGTCCACAGATGAGGAATTAACCGTCATGGAGACCCGTATAAAAGAAGCCAAATCACCAGAACACTTCGAAACAATAATTGCAGAGATAGCAACAACAGTCTACGGAGACGAAGCAGATCAGGAGATAAAAAATATCTACCAAGACTTACTAGACCAGTTTACAACTGCAGTGGAAGAAGCAAAACAGCTAGCACAAAGAGCCCAAGCAGGAGATCCTGAGGCTATCAAACTAATTGAGAAAGCACAACAAACAGAAGACTACGAAGAAGTTATGAACAAATTCTCAGAGTAATCTTACTTCAGAGGATGGTTTTTTCTTACAGTCTCTTCTGCAAACTTTTCACTTGCATGAACATACCTAGTAGTTGTATTCAAGCTTTCGTGACCCAGAAGAACCTGTAAAGCAGCAGGACTAGCACCTTCCTCAGCAAGATAAGTTGCAAAACCGTGCCTTAAACTATGTGCAGAAGTAGGAATCTGTATACCTAACTTCTTCCTGTAAACAACTATTCTTTCCTGGAAATAATTTGTAGAGATTCTAGAATCCGGCTTACCGGCATTTCTACCAGAGAATGGTATGAATAGAGCAGGGGAGTCAAACTTATTTAACATCCCGCTCTTTCTATAATCTTCTATCAACTTTATATACTTCCTATTCCCCTTATCAAAAATCTCCAAATTTAACTCCTCAGAGGCAGATGTTTCACGGCCTTTTTCTTCGGAATTTTCTACGAAAAACTTCTCCATCTCCGCAGGTTGTTCAGCCTCATCTCTATCTGTAAATGCATGCTTCAATCTCACAATTAGATACTTATTTAACCAATCTAAACTTCTTGGAGTCATATACACAGATCTCTCTTTTTTACCTTTACCGAGGATATATATTTTACCTTCAACATTCAGTTGGTCTAGGTCCAAACCTACAAGTTCAGATATCCTCATACCCGTTGCAAACAACACTTCTAACATACATCTATTCCTTATAGCAACCTCTTGGTTCTTTTCAAAAACCATTGGTGCTTCAATCAATTTCTTAAGTTGTTCAAGACTAGCTACCTTCTTAATTTTCTTTTCGGCCTTCATTAAACTCACAGCATCCGGAGGTAATGGAATTTCCAAATCATAAGAGATCCTAAACTTTAAAAATGACCTCAAAGATGAAAGCATTCTGTTTATACTTCTTGGACTCAGGCCCTCACTTTTTTTACTAGACGATTTTGACACTCCAGATAATTTCCCAAGACTTCCATAGACCTTGGAGTAAACATCAGTCAAAAAATCGCTCTCAAACTTTCCTGTGGGTTTCACCACATTTTTTTGTTCCCCAGAAGGTGCAACCATACCTCCCTTAGATTCTTGAGGCCTTAAATCGCCGCTAAGAGCTTCACCCTCCTTAACCCCTGATTTAACAATGTTTTCTGCATATCCCTCCCTAAATTTGTCTAAATCTTTCAAATGTTGACCCGCAACTAGGTATCCTTTGAATGTATCTATATCCTTTTTCTTAACATCCTCAAACTTCACACCTCTAAAGTGTAAGAAGGTTGCGAATATACATAGATCGCGTGCGTAATTGTGAATGGTCTTAGGACTGTAGTTATTGTTCTGTAAAGAGAGCAAGAAGTCATCTTGATCTTCTAATTTAGGAAAGTCTTTCATACTGTATTGTATATTAAATTAAAAATTTGACCAACCAAGGAGTAGGGGGCTTTTTTTAGAAAATTGGCCTCTCTGTAAAAATTCCAGTAGGGAGGTTTTACTAAAAATAATAAATCAGATTGAGGGACCTTAATATTCATATTTAATTAGTTAAACATTTTAGCTGTATAACCCTTTCTTCTGCCTCTCCCTTGGGGAGGCCGCATATAAGGACGATTATACTCGGTTCGCATATTTAAATCATAACACATTTACGTAAAGGGGAGAACCCCCTTCTGTATACAAATATACATAGAGATATTTCCAAAGTAATTAGAATAATTAATTCATATAAACAAATCATTCTAATAGCCTACTATTATTATGCAGCAGAGGATTAGCACTTAATTATCCACAGTGATAAACTATAGGATATTGCACACTATGGGATGTTCGGCCCCTACCCCCTACTCTCTATGAAACAATGCCTCTTTTTTGGAAAACTAGATGTTCAAAAAAACTGCTAATAAAAAGAGAAATACAAGAATTATTATGTAGAAATAAATTCCTTTTCCTTTATCATAAGCAATATTTTCTTGACTAACTACCCCTACTGAGAAATAGTACCCTACCACAGGAATAGCCGAAACAAGCTCGTGTGAATCTCCTGTAAGAAAAATTCCTAAGAAAAGAATAAATGTAATTAACAATGTAAGAAGGCTCTTTTTGTAAAGCTCCCCCTCCCCTATACCAATGTTTAAATAGTGAAGATAAACTATCAAGGCATAAGCGATAAAAATAAGTGGAAGTAAAACATATATTTCCAAACCGGTCACTAAAAGACTAAATGTTAAGAAATACATCATTAAGAGAGAGACTAAATAAGAGGAAGTTCTACCAACCTGAGCTAGAGGAATTTTTTTGAAGAGATCTACATTTAGAACATTTGCCATTAAGAAGGATATGTAGTTACCTATAAATACAAGGAACATCAGGAGAAGGAGGATTAGAGCCTCGTAAATACGGCTAAACTTTTGGAAGAAGAAAAATTCAATAAATACCGCTTGAGAGAAAACATATAATGCAGATTGCAAAAGAAAAAGAACAGATTTCTTCTTAACCTTAAAGTTAAATGCCCAAAGCAATCCAAGGAAAGATACTACAAAGTAGATCCCTGCATTCATATAGACCCTCCAGGCTACAACTTGGGTCTGTGCTTGGGTAATCTTAGATATGAATATGGCCAAGGCAATTAAAGCAGCCAATGTAAGAAGTTTTCCTCTCTTCTCCTCATCTGTAGTTGTTATTCCTCTACTCATTTCCCATAGATTCTAAATATTTTAATCCCTTAGCAGTAAGGACCCTCCCTCTTGAGGTTCTCTTAATAAAACCTCTTTTCATCAAGAATGGCTCATATACATCTGCAAGGGTAACTTCATCCTCAGAAATAGATGCTGCTAGTGTCGACAACCCTATTGGTCCCCCACCAAAGTTATTCAGCAATGTCTTAAGAATTAGTCTGTCGACTTGTTCCAAACCTTCTTTGTCCACACCCAACAATTTCATAGTTTCCCAAACAACCTCTGTATCAACCTTCTCTACTCCCCTACTCTGAGCATAATCCCGGGTTCTCCTCAATAGTCTCAATCCAATTCTGGCGGTTCCTCTAGAACTGTCTGCCAACATTTTAAGTGCATCTTTCTCTATCTTTATCTCCCAAAGCTTACTTGCTCTTTCCAATATTGATACCAAATCATTTTGGGTGAAGAAATCTAATCTCTGAACAAGTCCAAACCTTTCCCTCATAGGGGAACTTATCTTCCCAACTTGCGTTGTGGCACCTATTAAAGTAAAGGGCTCTAGTGTTAGTCGAATTGTCTTGGCAGAAGTACCTTTCCCCATTATGATATCCAAAACTCCATCCTCCATTGCAGGATAAAGTATCTCCTCTACTACTTTCGACAATCTATGAATTTCATCTATAAACAAAACGTCATTCCTCTTTAAGCTTGTTAAAATTGCTGCCAAATCTCCCTGTCTCTCTACTGCAGGGCCTGAAGTGATTTTTATGGAAGCACCTATTTCATTAGCAATAGCCATAGCGAAAGTTGTTTTTCCTAGACCTGGTGGCCCATAAAAGAGAATATGGTCTATTACTTCTTTTCTCTTTTTTGCAGAATCTATCATCATACGAAGAGTCTTTTTCTCAAGATCTCTTCCTATCATCTCTCCTAGACTACCTGGTCTAATATTCTGTTCTAATTCAACTGCCTCCTCTGATGGAGACTCTGTTAATTTCTTCTTCTTTTTCTTCGGTTTTGATGTCGACTCTATCATTTACTGAGCACTTTCTTAATTAATTCCTCTATACTAATATCTTTATTCTTCTTTAAAAGCTTCTCCCCTACTTCTGCACTCTCTTTTAATTGGGACCCAGAGAAACCAAGAGTCTTTAATGCCTCCTTGAGCTCTCTGATGATGGAATCTTCGGAACTTTCTTTCTGTTCGAAATCTATCTTTCCTCTAAGTTCTAGGATTATTTTCTGAGCTCCCTTCATACCTAAACCTGAAACTTTACTGAGAGACTTAGCATCACCTTCTAATATCTTGTTTTCTAATTCTTTCCTACTAAACATAGTTATTATTGCTATTCCAATCTTAGGACCTATTCCTGAAACAGAGATTAATTGTTCAAAAAAGTCCCTCTCTTGTTCCTTTTCAAAACCGTAGAGAGATTGATTGTCATCCCTAACATGAAAATGAGTATATAGTGAGTACGTTTCTCCTTTAGAAGGGATATTGTATGTGCTAGGAATGCTTATTCTGTAAGCAATCCCACTATTTGTTAGGATATCAACATAGGAGTCCTTGGAAATGTTTGTTTTTTGTACCGTGCCAGTTATATACGAAATCATGGGTATATTATAACAGGATTTGGGAATATACTTTAGCTAGTTAAAAGTACGAAGCTATGGCAACTGCAATAGCGTCAGCAGCGTCATCTGGTTTTGGAATACTCTCTAGATTGCACAGCATCTTAACACTCTCTTGGACTTGTTTCTTCCCAGCCTTACCATAACCTGTGACGGCATCTTTTACTTGTAAGGGGGTGAATTCCTTTATTGGGATATTGTTTTGTTCCAGAACAAGCCTTACTATACCCCTTGCCTCTGCCACAAACATCGCACTGGTGATATTATTGCAGAATATAAGTGTTTCTATCCCTGCAGATTCTGGTTTGAATTTCTTTACCAACTCTTTCATATCTTCATAGATCTCTACTAACCTCTGTGAGGTTTCCATATCTTTTGGAGTTGTAATGGCCCCGTAATCTACAGGATCTGGCTTGCCATCCTTGTCAAAATCTACCACAGCCCAACCCGTAGTTGCTAAACCTGGATCTATTCCTAAAATACGCATAAGACTATTCTATCATGGTATTGAGTTATATCTAAGAAAGCTCTATTAACTCTCTACCTGGATTCTCTTCTAAAGCTTCCTTAACCCTCTTTACCTTATATGGCTCCCATATTGGGGTAACTATTGGGTGAAGGGTATAAAAGCGATCCTCACTCACAAATTCATCTCTGCTGTCATCAAACTCATGTATTTTTAATTCAAAACTCCCCTTCACCCCCTCTCTACTCTCTGGTGCATCCCTGAAAGTAATGTATGTCAATTCATGAGGGAATAACCTAGGCTCGGACTCATTTTGATCCGGAAGTGGACTTAGGAGATTGAGCAAATGTATCTCTGCGTTTGGGCTAAACTTCACAAAGTCAAAACCCTCTATACGATATTCCTGCTCATAACCCCCAATATAACCCTTTATCCTCCTGAGTTCTTCTAGTCTAGCCAAATCATCAAGCTGCACCCCTGAAGTTTCTAACTTGATAATTTCTAGCGTCTTCTTGTAAATTTCATGGGTGTCTATAACCAATTCTGCAGGATTAAACTCATAGTCAAAGGACTCTCCGCCATCTATTCTGACATTCATAACAAAAATCGTTAAAAGTTAATTTTCTTCTAAGTTACTCCAAACCTCTTGAACGTCATCGTTGTCCTCAAGTGTCTCCAAAGCTGCCTGGGCCTTCTCTAATTCTTTCCCATCTAGCTTTTTAAAAGTCTTTGCTTCTTTTATTATACCTGCCTCTTTTACAACATAACCAAGCTTATTAATCTCGTCTCTAACTTTTCCCCAATCTCTATAGTCAGTATATATCTCTAAACCAGAAGTACCATTAAGATCGGTCTCTTGGATATCTAGGACTCCCTCTATCTCCATAATCTTTAACATTACTTCCTCAGTGTCATCCTTAACAAATTTGTCATCTCCACCAAATTTCTCTGCCTTTTCCATGTGACCACACTTAATGAGGATTAAACCCTTTAGGTCAAAATTCCAAGCAACACTACCCTCTTCTCCCATGTTCCCTCCTATATCTTCGAAAAGCTTTCTTAATTCTGCAACTGTCCTATTCTTATTATCTGTCAGTGTATCTACCATTATCTGTATACCAGATGGTCCGAATCCTTCATATGTAGAATCGTCATAAATAACTCCCTCACTTCCCTCTCCGGTTCCTTTCTGGATTGCTTTTTCTATCTTGTCTTGGGGGAAACCTACTTCCTTTGCTTTGTCTACATACATCCTTAAAGAAGGGTTCATATCTGGATCTCCACCACCTTCTTTCGCAGCATGGGTTATCTGAGTAGAGACCTTAGAGAACACCTTCCCTTTCTTGGCATCTAAGATAGCCTTTTTGTGTTTGATTGTAGACCATTTCGAATGTCCTGACATAGCGGTATTTTAACACATGGGTATATATTTTTCCTAATCCTCTTTCTTGGATTCCCTAGACTTCCTGACCTCCTTCTTTTTCCCCTCCTCTTTGCCTTTGTTATCTTGCTTGTCGTTGTGATTCTGATCATTATTCTCTTGTTTATCGTTGTTGTTGTGCATAATGGATCTATTCCCTTTATCACTATATTCCTGGTTACTCCATTTACTAATCTTGTCCTCAATCACTTCTCTAGGCGTCCCATATTCCTCTCTAGAATGGGCAACAATATCACTCTTAAGACCAAAGTGGTTGTATCTTACTGGTAAAGATTTCGCACTAAATGGCACAGATGTCATTCCATCTACACAGAGCTTTACGTACATAGACCACGCATCAAGGGAGACTAAATCGTCGGCACTTACAACAGGAGCAAATTCTTTCTCTAGAATTGCGGCATCTGCAGGACTTACAACAAAAGAACCCATTGTTCCAACATTACCAAATATTGCCTGCCTTACAGTTAAGGGCAATTGGTCAATATACTGGTTGGTCATGGTTAGATTAAGCTTATATTTTCTTGCTTCTGAAAGAATCTTTGCAAAAGATTCTGTAGCAAAGTTCTGGAACTCATCTACGTAAAGGAAGAAG
>Ga0334892_1003157_pt1 | contig 10979 bp, 9 predicted proteins | sample GraSluR3_MG_4_FD_207213 | JGI IMG/M metagenome (GOLD analysis project Ga0334892, IMG submission 207213) | Sludge microbial communities from methane-producing bioreactor in Wageningen University, Netherlands - Granular Sludge_15_04-R3 | ecosystem: Engineered > Bioreactor > Anaerobic > Unclassified... | reverse complement strand
AAAGGCAGTGCCTTTTTTTCTGTGTTTTCTCAGAGTTGAGCTCCTCTCTGCATCATGAAAACTGTCTTTGTGTATCCTCTCAACAGCACTTGCCTTCTTTCTCTCAACTATTGCTTCCAGCGGCTTTAAAAGCTTTTGAATATACAGATTATTTGATTCTATGGAGGACCGGTAGAAGAGGATTAATGCTGTAACCCCTATTATTATATTAGGAATCCAGATTGACAGCACAGGGTTTGCATAGCCTTCCTTGCCCAGTGTTTCGCCCAGTATAAAAAGAATATAATACAAAAGTATTATTATAAGGCTTACAGCTATGCCTGAATATTTACCCCCTCTGGAAAAGACAATTCCAAAAGGCAGGGATACGAGGACAAATATAAGACAGCTGAAAGGGAGGCTAAATTTTTTTGAATATTCCAGTTTTATTCCATTTATCAGTTTTTCTGAATATTTCAGCTCATTTTTCAGTATAACAAGCTCCTGTTTCTCTCTTTCGGAAAGGTCTTTAGAGCTTGAAAGGGATATATTATTTTTCATCTGGACTATTCCAAGGCTTGTTTTTTCCAGATGCTCCAGAAGTTCATAAGTGGTCATTTCCTTGATACCCTTAGGAATGTTATCCAGTTTTATGTCTGAGCCGGTTCCTATCCTTATGTCCTGGGTTTCAAATTTGTTAATGTCATAGGATACGTTCTGAAAGGATTCCAGCACGTGTATGCTTCCGTTAATCAGCCGGAGAATTATCTCCTCCTGGTCCGGTTTTGATATAAAGTAGCCCTTTTGTGCAAGAATTATACTGTTTTTTCCATGCTCCCTGTCATCAGATATGAATAAGCCATTCATGACACCCTCTTTTGTTATGTCATCAGCATAGAGCAATATATTCTCGTAATCAGAATTGAAAATACGGGGATCGAGTCCTGCTGTGGCTTTTGAGAGCAGAATCTGGCTCCTCAAAGACCTGAATTTATGATTGCTGTAAGGAAGAAGGTCGAGCATAAGAAAGGCGCAAAGCATAAAAACGATAATTCCAAGAAAAAGAAGAGGTTTCAGCATTTTATAAATACTAACGCCGGAGGATTTTAATGCAATTATTTCATAATCGTTGCTCAGACGGGACAGTCCCATCATTATTCCGAGAAGCAGGCTCATGGGAATGCTTAGTGAAAGTATGAAAGGAAGAGATAGGAGTATCATCTTAAATACATATATTACACTTAAGCCTTTATTTATTACGAGTTCTGCGAAACGGAAAAATTCGTTCATCAGGATTATAAAGGTGAATATGAAACTGCCTATCAGAAAGAAGGGTATTATTTCTCTGAGAATATACCGGTCAATCAGCTTCATGTAAATTCCCCAGCCATTGCTCCAGGATCCTGAAAAGCTCTATAATTGTTATGGAAGGTATGCCGTTGGCATAATCATGAATTCCGTACAGGATGTCATTGGATCCTGGAGTAATGCAGGATCCGACATCCAGATGGAGCCAGGGTGTATTATTTTTAATAAAATGCAGAAGAAATAGAGCGGCACATATTGCTTTGGGCTCACCCCCATCATTTTTTATATCTGCAAAGGTGCTCCTGAGGTTTGGAATATAGCTTTTTTCAAGGGGCATCTGCCAGAAATTTTCAAGGGAGTTGGAAAATGCGGATCTGAATATTTTTTCAAAACCTGCGCTGTTGGTAAAGAATCCAGCCATTTTTTTCCCCAGGGCTCTTGTTATGGCGCCTGTAAGTGTTGCAATGTCTATTAATGCGGCAAGCTTGTATCTGTTCTGCAGGTATAAAAAGCAGTCCGCCAGCATAAGCCTTCCCTCAGCGTCAGTATTGTTAATTTCAACAGAGATATTGTCCCTGGTTATAATAATATCCGAAGGCCTGTATGAATTGGAATCAATAAGGTTCTCTGCAATGGGTATAGCCGCAATTACGTTGAAACCAAGGGGAAGCCTGGGCAGGACTGACATTGCCCCTATCAATGCAGCAGCACCCCCTACATCCTCGCGCATAAAGGGCATTGAATCCTTTGACTTTATCATTAAGCCACCCGAGTCAAAGGTGACAGCTTTCCCCACAATTCCTAAAAGAGGCAGATTCTTGTCCTGCATGCACTCAATAATACACAGCCTGGGAGGTTCGCTTCCTGCTTTTCCTACAGCATAGAGAAGGTTAAGGTTCTCTTTTTTCAGTTCATTTTCTCCAAGGGTATAGATATTAAATAATTTATCCCGGAGGATTTCTCTTATCAATTTTTCCAGTTTGCCAGGTGTTTTATTATTGGATGCTTCATTCGTCAGGTGGCGTGCTATATTTGAAGCGGAAATGTTTATTGATGCGTCTTTTAGTGCTTTTTCTGCCAGGTCCATTCTGACAGAATCGTGAATAATTATGGACATCCTGCCAAGGGGAAAGGGTGTTTTATTAGTAAAGTATTTGCTGAAAGTGTATGCTCCAATAGCAATGCCCTCCAGAAAGGGCTTTATGGTCAGAGACGGCTCTATACCGATATTTGAGGAAAGGTCCAGCATTGCTTCATTGATGTGAAAATTACTGAATTTCTTGGCAAGCATGGCGCCGCAATTCTGAAATACCCTCGGTGACAACTCCTTTCTGCTTCCAAGGCCCAGGAACATATAAATATTTTCTGTCCGGTCGGGGTAAAGGAGTATTATATCCCCTGGTCTGCCTGTAAATTCTCTAATATCTCTTGCCTTGTCAAGCATGCTTAAAATCTGCCGGGGGTATTTGTGGCTCATCTCCGCGGTTTCATCAAGCTTGTCCTGGGTAAGAATATTTATGATAAAGCTTTTATCAGGCATTCTTATATCTTTTTCGTATAAGAGTTTTACTTCCATTAAGATTCTCCGTAAAAAAATTTAAGACACAGAACCGGTTGCTATTGATAATTATGCCTTATTTAAAGTCAAAATAATAATACACAAATTAGAATTGTAAACAAAATCATGGGCTATACGGTTCATACTCAATAAACAAAATTTGAATAAGACTTTAGAGAGCCGTTTTAATTTTTTGGACAGTCAGATTTTTTTCTTTTTTTTATAATAATTGACAAATAATTTTAGGCAAGTATATTGTATAATGCTAATTGTATATATTTTTTGAGGACATATGTTCAATAACATTAACAATAAGTCAGTAGAATCAATGGGTGAAAAATCAGCCCGTATGAAGCAGAGGGAATTTACCATACTTGAATCTCTTATAAATTCCTATATTGAATCAGGAGAGCCTATAGGTTCTAGAACATTATCCAAGATTATCAGCCTTTCCATGAGCCCTGCCACCATAAGAAATATAATGGCTGATCTTGAGGAATACGGCTATCTCTATCAGCCTCATACTTCAGCAGGAAGGCTTCCAACAGACAAGGGATTCCGGTATTATGTGGACAGACTGCTGTCAAACCGGAAGTTAAGTTCTGTCGGGGAAGAAAACATAAAGCTGAATTTATCAAAAATTGATACAGATATGGGGGATTTTTTCGGTCATGTATCCGAATATCTTTCAGAGGCAAGCGGTGAGGCTGCCATAGTTCTTACCCCTGATTTTGAAACCATTAAGCTGAAAAATATAAATTTTGTCAAGCTCTCCGAGGGCAGGATTGTTGTTATAGTTGAATCCGAGTCAGGATTTGTATATGATAAGATAATAAAGCCCGACTACAGTATTAATGCCGTAGACCTCAACACTATACAGAATTATATCAATTCCAATTTCTGTCACCATTCCATATCAGATATAAAGAAAAAACTGATAAGCATCATTGAGGAAGAGAAAAACCACTATGATAATCTGCTTATGAAGACTGTTAATATTGCAAACAGGGTCTTTGACAAGGAGATAGAGATGAAGCACTTTGAAGACCTGTATATACGGGGCACTTCCAGGATGCTTAACAATATAGAAGTAAAAGACATTGAAACCATGAAGGAACTCCTGTCAAGCTTTGAAAGAAAGTCTCACATCCTGGAGATACTTAATCTTATACTCGAGGACTGGCAAAAGGATGATATATACATTTGTATCGGGACTGAGATACCTGAGGATATCCTTTCAAGGTTCTCCATTATAGCTGCTCCCTATCTCTTAAAAGAAGATGTATTTGGTTTTTTAGGGGTCATAGGGCCGAAAAGGATGAATTACAAGTTTATTATATCCCTGGTTAATCAGATTGCACAGCGAATAACCGATGCTTTCCATGTAAGCTCGAGGAAATAAAAGGAGTTATTGATGAATAAGAAAAAAAATATAGAAATTTCCCAAAACAATATTGACAGCAGAGAAGAAAAAAAACCTCCCGATGGAAACCTGTCAGAAGATATGAAAAACAAGGGATCCAGCGGTGATAAAATCATGCCAGATAGAGAGATTGGTATTATCCCTGATGAAACCGAAGATATTACGGGTGATGAGATAATTGATATTACCGAGAGTATGATGGGTAAAGACGATGAAGCAGAAGTTTCTGAAGAAGAAAAGCATTTAGAGAGAATGAGGGAAGAAAACAGCAAGCTTGTGGACCAGCTCCTCAGGCTTCAGGCTGAGTTTGACAATTACAGAAAAAGGATTACCAGGGAAAGGCAGGAAATGTTCAAGTATAAGCATGAGGATTTCTTCAGGGATTTCCTTCCTATACTTGATCATTTCAAAAGGGCTTTCAGCATGAAAGCCCTTGAGGCTCAGGATGAAGAATCCCGGACCTTTTATGAAGGTTTCAGAATGATTTATGAAAATATGCTGATGATACTTGAAAAATATGATGTTAGAATGATGGAAACCGTTGGTAAGGCTTTTGACCCTAATTATCATGATGCCCTGGCAAGAGAAGAAAGTGATGAATATCCGGACAATACAATAATTGCAGAACTGACTCCTGGCTATACATATAAGGACAGGGTGCTTATACACCCTAAAGTAAAAGTAGCTATAAATAAAAAGTAAATTTAATATTGGAGTTTTAGTATGGGTAAAATACTTGGGATTGACCTAGGAACAACAAACTGCTGTATGGCGGTCATTGAGGGAGGCATTCCGACGGTTATACCGAATTCGGACGGTTCAAGAACTACACCGTCAGTTGTTGCATTTACGGATGCCCAGGAAAGGATAGTCGGCCACCTTGCAAAGCGACAGGCTATAATGAATCCAGAAAATACGGTTTTTGCTGTAAAAAGGCTTATAGGTAGAAGATACAGTTCCACTGAGATACAGAAGATTCTTCCGAACCTGCCTTTTAAACTGACAGAAACCTCCAGGGAAGGCATAGCTATAAGTATACACGAAAAGGATTATACACCGGAAGAGATATCCTCCATTATACTGCAGAAACTCAAGGCAGATGCTGAAGAATTTCTAGGAGAAAGCATTACCGATGCAATTATAACTGTTCCTGCATATTTTGATGACAGCCAGAGACAGGCCACCAAAGCATCAGGCAGGATTGCAGGTTTCAATGTACTGAGAATTATTAATGAGCCTACAGCTGCCGCTCTTTCCTATGGACTTGAAAAAGAGGGAGAGATGAACAATATTATCATCTATGATTTTGGAGGCGGTACTTTTGATGTTTCCCTTATGAGCATTACCGACGGGGTTTTCGAGGTGCTTGCAACCAGCGGAGATACTTTCCTGGGAGGGGAGGATATTGACTGGATAATCATAGATATGCTTGCTGATGAGTTCTGGAATAAACACGGAATCGACATAAGACACGATAATATGGCTCTTCAAAGACTGAAAGAGGTTGCTGAGAAATCCAAATGCGAACTGTCAACCCTGCAGGAGACCAAGATTACACTCCCCTTTATTGCTGTTGACAGCTCAGGCCCGAAGCACCTGGAAAGGATTTTGAGCAGGTCGGAGCTTGAGAATATCTCAAGGGATCTAATATACGAAACCCTTGAACCCTGCAAGGCTGTTTTAAAGGAAGTCGGGCTCCAGCCTGGTGAAATAGGCGCGGTGATTATGGTGGGCGGGCAGACCCGGATGCCCATGGTTCTGGATGTGGTATCGGAATTTTTTGGCAGGGATAAGATAAAGAAGGGCATCAACCCCGATGAGGTGGTGGCCATAGGATCCGCCATCCAGGGCGGAGTGCTCGGAGGAGAGGTGAAAGATCTGATCCTTCTGGATGTTACACCTTTATCACTGGGAATAGAAACTGAGGGAGGGGTTTTCACAAAGATTATAGAAAAGAATACGACAATACCTACACGAAAGAGCAGGATATTCACTACCGCTGTTGAAAATCAGACTACGGTACAGGTAAAAGTTCTTCAGGGAGAGAGAGAACTGGCGACTGACAATATTCTCCTGGCAACCTTTGAACTTGTCAGCATACCCAGGGCACCCAAAGGTATACCCCAGATTGAGGTTGCTTTTGACATAGATGTTAACGGTATTCTTACAGTCAATGCCAGGGACCTCGGTACAGGCAAGGAACAGGGTGTCAGGATTACCGGTTCCTCTGCCCTTACTGAGAGGGAAATACAGAGGATGATTCAGGAAGCAAGCGAGTTTGAGAAAAAAGATAAGGAGCTCAAAAAGCTTATCCTGCTTAGAAATAAAGCCAATGCCCTTATTGGTTCATCGGAAAAATCACTCAGGGAAAACCAGGGTCTTTTATCCGAAGAAGACTCATCGGAAATCAAAAAGTCTATAGAGAAGCTGAAAAATAGCATTTCAACCAATAATTCAATGGAGATAGACAAATCAATGGAAGACCTCAGGGTTGCATCCTATAAACTGGCTGACCTCATGTACAGCAAATCAAAGGAACAGCCGTCAAAGTAAAGAAAAGGGATTAGTATTTTCCAGTTAGGAGTTTTATCTTATGAGCAGTAGAGATTATTATGATATCCTGGAAGTAGAAAGAGGGGCTTCCCAGGGGGAAATAAAGAAAGCATTCAGGCGTCTTGCCTTAAAATACCACCCGGATAAGAATCCAGGCGACCAGGCCGCAGAAGAAAAATTCAAAGAGATACAGAGGGCTTATGAAATTTTATCAGACCCTGAAAAAAGATCCTATTATGATTCAACAGGGATGGATCCCTCCAGTATAAATCATGGGGGCTTCAACCGGGGTTTTGAGGATATATTCGACTTTTTCGGAGATATGTTCGGGAGCCGTAGCCAGGGGAACTACAGGGTTTCCAGAAGGGGAGCCGACCTGAGGTATGATATGGAAATCAGCTTCGAGGAAGCCTGTTTTGGAACAAGCAGGGTGGTTGACATTGAAAGGATAGATGATTGCCTGGAATGTCATGGCAAGGGCTTTAAGGATAGCGCTGACAGGAAAACATGCCCGACTTGCGGTGGGAGCGGAAGGGTTGGCTATAACCAGGGTTTTTTCATGGTAATTCAAAGCGCATGCAACAGGTGTAAAGGGACCGGCTATATAATATCAAATCCCTGTAAAAACTGCAGCGGTACAGGTAAATACAGGATCAAGAAAAAGCTGAAGATTGATATTCCGGAAGGTATTTCAAACGGAAACAGAATAAGGCTTGCTCATGAGGGGGAAAGAGGCGAGAATGGAGGAGAACCAGGAGACCTCTACGTATTTATCTATGTGAAAGACCACCCGTTTTTTAAGAGGGATGGCAGTGATATCCACATAAATATCCCTGTTACCATAACCCAGGCTGCTCTCGGTTCTGTAATTGAAGTTTCAACCATAAGGGGGAGGAAAGCTGTTACCGTACCTGAAGGGACTCAGAACGGGGAAAGGATTGTTCTTAAGGGTGAAGGGATCAAGGATTTGAAGACCGGGAAAAAGGGTAATCAGATTGTTGAAGTGAATGTTGCTGTTCCCAGAAAACTTACCGATGCCCAGAAAGAGCTTATGATCCAGCTTGAAAAGTCCCTTGGTGAAAGCAATTATTCCAGCGTAAAAAAGAGCGGTATTTTTGATACCATAAAGGAGTGGATATCCTGATTCAGTGATGCAGGACAGCTATCCTTACATAGAACTGCAGGTCCCCAGGGATAAAGAGGAAGCGCTCCTGAACTGTCTTTATCCCCTGGGTTTTGAAAGGTTTGCATATAAGCGGGATGCCGATGATTATAATGTGATAACCGATGGGCAGCCCTATATGTTGATCGAGTGTTTTCTTTCAGGCCGTTTTATTGAAGAAAAGCAGAAAGAAGAGATGGCGAGATTATTTAATGATCTGGGCATTATATCGGATTTTACTATTATGGAAAAAAAAACTCAAGACTGGGGAAGGCTATTTAGGGAAAGCTTCGTAAAAACAGAGCTTGCCGGGAATATTTATGTGGTGCCTGACTGGGATGAATCCGATCAGGGTCCCGATACCATAAAAATAGAACCAGGGATGGGTTTTGGCACAGGCCAGCATTTTACCACCAGAAGCATATGTTTTCTGATAACTCAGGATGATTATTTGAATGACAGGTTTGTATTTGACCTCGGCTCTGGAAGTTCACTGCTTTCGCTGTTCGCCTGCAGGATGAAGGCTCAGAGCCTTGTTGCCATGGAAAGGGACAGCTCCTCAGTCATTAATGCCAGGAAAAACATATTGCTGAACGGACTTCAGGACAGCATTTTTTTAATAAAAGCCGATATTTTAAGATTACCAGCAAAAATTCGCCATATATACAAGTATTTTATGAATATTGACTACAGCATAGTTTCAGAATTTCTTTTCAGGCATCTGGATGAGATGCCCCTTAATTCAAAGCTGTTAGTGTCCGGAATCCAGAACAGCGAAAAACAGGAGTTTGAAAAGCAGGTTCTTGATTTTGCCCTTAAGATCAGGACCTCGGCTTCAAATGGAGAATGGCTGGCTTTCTGCATAGAGAAAAGATAATCCATCATTTCATTGCATTCGATAGAGATTTGCACCCTGGAAAATCTGTCATGCTTTCAGAGGATGAATCCAAACACCTGGTAAAATCCCTGAGGCTTAAAAAGGGAGACCTTATAAGGCTGGTCAACGGTGACGGCCATTACTATGTTTCAAGAATAGTCGGATGTAAAAAGGATGTTGAGGTAAGCATTCTGGAGATTCAGGAGCCGGAAAAAAGTAAAGAATACCAAACCTTTGCAGTCATTCCAGTCATAAAAAAATCCAGGTTTGAACTTCTCCTTGAGAAGCTCACAGAACTGGGAATTGACAGAATAATACCCTATTATCCCCTTCAGGGATCATTCAGTAAAAACTCCCTGACCAGAAGGATGATGCAGAGATGGGAAAGCATTATCCTGTCAGCGGTTAAACAGTCAAAAAGAGCTACATTTCCCATTGTGGCAGATCCTGATGAACTGGAGGCAGTATTGGAAAAGGAGCAGGATAATTCTGCTGAGAAAATACTTCTGGACATTGGAGAGGCATCTCTGGAGTCCAGAATTGCAGGTAATTTGCGTTTTATAACCGGGCCTGAAGGGGGTTTTTCGCAAAGGGAAAAGCAGATAATAAACAAAATGGGTTATAAATCTGTAAGCATATCAGACATGCAGCTTAGGACAGAAACGGCTGCCATGCTTATGTGCGGGATTATTGAATTTTTAAGGAGATAATATATGAAATCGATGACGGGATATGCCCGGGATGAATTCAATACAGGGCCATTGAATCTTAAACTTGAAATAAAGTCCTATAATTCAAAGAACCTTGAGATATTTATTAAATTGCCGGATTGCCTTGATTATCTGGAGATGAAATTAAAGAGTTTTATTTCCGGTTATATTGTCAGGGGCAAGGTCTTGTTTAACCTGAGCGATGAGAATTGCGGTGAAAAGGATATAATTGTAGATGCTGCAAGGCTCAATGATGCAATCTCCATTCTAACCAGTATTAAGAGTGCTATCGGTTCGCAGAGGGAAATAACCCTCAGTGATGTTTTAAAGATGCGGTTTATTTTCAAAGAGACATACCGTACTATTGATGAAAATAGCCTTGATGAAATATTCTGGCCAAAAATTACTGAAATAATGGAAGTATTTGAACAGTCCAGGAGAAGAGAAGCCGAAAACCTCGAGACTGATATAAAAAAAAGATTGACCCTGATAGAACATTCTGTCTCAGAAATTGAAAAATTAAACCGCGGAGCAAATGACTCTGTAAGGGAAAAGGTCCGGGAGAAGCTTATCGAACTGTCTTTGGATCTGGAAAAGGAATTGAATCTCGATGCAGAGAGGTTTGAACAGGAAGTTTTATATTATCTTCTGAAATATGACATAAAGGAAGAGCTTGTAAGGATCCGCTCCCACATAAAGGCTATAAATGATTATATTAATCTTGACAAACCCATGGGAAAGGCAATAACATTCATCCTGCAGGAAATACTAAGGGAAGCGAACACCATATGTTCAAAGACAACCGATATGGAAATTAAGAATGAGGGATTAAGGATAAAGATTGAAACAGAGAGGATCAGGGAACAGGTAAATAATGTCGAGTAAGGAAAACAAGGGATTATTGCCAATAGGATTCGGCAATGCAGTCTCCAAGGATAAGATCATAGCAGTGCTTAACCCTAAATCAGCGCCAATAGTAAGATTCAGGGATGAATTAAAGAAAGATAACAGGATTATAGATGTAACCCATGGAAGAAAAACCAGGGCTATTATTGTAACAGAGAGTTATGTTCTTCTTTCAGGGATTTCATTTGAGACATTGATTGACAGATTTCATGAATAGAAAAAATTATTATGAATAGCCAGGACATAAGGATAGAAATAAGAAGGAAAGGCATGCTGATGGTCATTTCAGGGCCATCGGGTGTCGGCAAGAATACTATAAAAGACGGTATTTTCAAACAGATAAAAAATGATCTTAGGTTTTCTGTCTCCTATACGACAAGGCCCATCAGGAAGAATGAAAAGGATGGCAGGGATTACCACTTTACCAATCGGGAAAAGTTCTTTGAGCTTATGAAATATGATAAGTTCGTCGAATGGGCAGAGGTTCATCAGAATTTTTACGG
>Ga0334892_1003156_pt1 | contig 10980 bp, 10 predicted proteins | sample GraSluR3_MG_4_FD_207213 | JGI IMG/M metagenome (GOLD analysis project Ga0334892, IMG submission 207213) | Sludge microbial communities from methane-producing bioreactor in Wageningen University, Netherlands - Granular Sludge_15_04-R3 | ecosystem: Engineered > Bioreactor > Anaerobic >... | reverse complement strand
ACAAATGGTATATAACCGGAGCCTTCGGTCTGGCACTGGTCTACTCGATGATAAGCATATTGAAGCTTCCGGTATGGCATGTTGCTGCCGGTGCGTTGCTGACAGCCGCTTCTGCCATAATTACAGGGAATCCGATAATTACAATGGTTGTCGGAATAGCTGCCGTTTCGATAATTGCCCTTGCTGACAGGGAGGTGGTCAGTGATAACCGCGAGTGGATTTATTCATCATGGGGTTTCACAAAACAGATCATTCCGCTTCTGGCCATCGGAGTTGTGATTGCGGGATTCCTTCTCGGTTCAACACATGACGATACCGCCATTCCGGGCATTATCCCCAATAGCTGGGTGTCAGCTATTGTTGGTGGTAATTCGGTATGGTCAAATTTCTTTGCCTCTATTGTCGGAGCCTTCATGTATTTTGCGACTCTTACCGAGGTGCCAATCATACAGGGTCTTCTTGCATCAGGAATGGGTAAAGGTCCTGCCCTGGCACTGCTTCTCGCAGGTCCTTCTCTTTCTCTGCCCAATATGCTGGTTATCAGAGGTGTTATGGGTAACCAGAAAACCCTTGTCTATATAATACTCGTAGTGATACTCTCAACCTTAGCCGGACTGATCTATGGCTCTGTTTAGCTTCAAAATGTAAGCATTCAAAAATCCTGGCAAAATGTGTCCGGAAATATCTTATGTGGCAGTTTCGAAAAAAAATAACGTAAAATTACGTTATAATAAAAATATGACGTATTTTTGCGTCATATTAAATTTTTAGGAGATGGTTAAAGACAGTTCAAAGAAAACAGCATTTGACAAGGCTCTGGTACAGCGGGCAAAGATTTACAAAGCATTGGCACATCCTGCCAGACTTGCAATACTTACCTACCTTGCTGAGATCAAAATTTGCATCACAGGTGATATTGCTGATGAGATACCACTTAGTCGTACAACGGTAAACCAGCATCTTAGGGAGTTGCGAAACGCCGGACTCATCAGGGGATCAGTTGAGGGAGTCAAAACCAATTACTGCCTGAACACAGAAGCAATTGAAACGTTTCGTAAGGAGTCGGATCTGTTTCTGGAGTTACTTGATGTTAAAGGAATAGTTTGTTAAGAGTTTGTGAATTAATAGGATATATATTATGAGGATATTGATATTATGTACAGGTAATTCGTGCCGGAGCCAGATGGCCCACGGATTTTTGGAGTCGTTCGACAACCGCTTGCAAGTGCGCTCTGCCGGAACCGAGCCCCGGCTCAGAAGGGGCGAGCTCGCGACCGGAATGGGAGCAACCGAGGCTTCGGGGAAACTTAACCCGAAGGCTGTGGAAGCGATGAAGGAGATAGGCATCGACATTGGTCACCACACCTCCGATTCTGTCGATATGTACCTTGACGATGAATGGGACTTTGTAATTACTGTATGCGGTGGAGCAAATGAGAATTGTCCTGCTTTTCTGGGGAAGGTTAAAAAGCGTCTGCATATAGGATTTGATGATCCAACATATGCCACCGGAACTGACGAGTTTATATGGAGTGAATACATCAGGGTGAGGGATGAGATCAGGGAGGCTTTTCACAACTTTTATACAGAGGAGATTAAGCCACTGCTTTAGTCCATGGTTTACTATACTGAACTATTGGATGTATCAGCTAATTATTATCAGTTCCAGGTTGTTGAAAAATAACATAATATGCAATAATTCACGCTGCAACCAACAGTTTAACAGGGCAAGAAAACATTCTTAAAATTTTTATAGAAATATCACAAACCAATGAAAGAAAAGGACATCAAGACGGTGGTTAAGGAAAAATACGGCCAGATTGCCGTACAGTCTGAAGAAAAAGCCGGTACCGGATGCTGTTGCGGGCCAACCTCTTCCTGCTGCGGGACGACTTATACTGTGTTCAGTGAGAGCTATGAAACACTTGATGGTTACAATGCTGAGGCCGACCTCGGACTGGGTTGCGGGATACCTACCGACTATGCAGGGATTAAAAACGGGGACTCAGTTCTCGATCTCGGCAGCGGCGCAGGGAATGACTGCTTCGTAGCTCGTGCCCTTGTCGGTGTTGAGGGTTATGTTACTGGACTGGACTTCACCGCTGAGATGGTGGAAAAGGCCCGCAGGAATGCCATAAATCTCGGATTTGATAATGTTGAGTTTGTTTATGGCGATATTGAAGAGATGCCTTTGGAGGGCAACACTTTTGATGTTGTTATTTCCAATTGTGTGCTGAATCTGGTTCCTGATAAGCGGAAGGCTTTTAGCGAGATAATGAGGGTGTTAAAGCCTGGTGGTCATTTCTCAGTCTCTGATGTGGTTATCAGGGGTGACCTGCCGGACAAGCTGAAGGAGGATGCAGAGATGTATGCAGGATGTGTGTCGGGTGCCGTGCAAATAGAAGAGTACCTTGGTCTTGTAAAGGATGCCGGCTTCAGTGATGTAAAGATACAGAAGCAGAGAAATATTGAGCTGCCGGAGGACCTGTTGGGTAACTATATGACAGGAAGCGAGATTCGTTCATTTATTAACGGTGATGCCGGAATCGTTTCGATAACTGTTACAGCTTTCAAAAAATAGTACTTGTTCATCAGAAGATTTTCAGAAGATTCTATAATTGTAAACTCTTAAGATCAAAAGCAATGGCAGAAACTTTTAAAGATGTTGTTATCACAGAAAAACCGAAAAAGAGTATCGGTGTTTTTGAGAAGTATTTAACAATATGGGTGGGGCTGGGCATTCTGGCCGGTGTTGGCCTCGGACTTATTTTCGGTGACGGCATAGAGGTAATAAGCCGTTTGGAGATAGCAAGGGTGAATATCCCGGTAGCAATACTTATCTGGCTTATGATCTATCCTATGATGCTTCAGATTGACTTTACCAGCATAAGGCAGATTGGAAAGAAGCCCAAAGGGGTAATATGGACAGTTATTATTAACTGGCTGATCAAACCATTCACCATGGCTTTCTTTGCATGGATATTCTTTGCGAAACTCTACTCGGCCTGGATTGACCCGGCGCTGGCAGGTGAGTACATCGCCGGTGCCATCATACTCGGGGCGGCTCCCTGTACCGCTATGGTTTTCGTATGGTCATATCTTACCGATGGCGATCCTAACTATACCCTGGTTCAGGTATCAGTAAATGACCTGATAATTCTTGTTGCATTCGTGCCTATTGTAGGCCTGCTATTAGGTATTACCGATGTTACAATACCCTACGATACACTTGTGGCAAGTGTTGTAATTTTCGTGGTGATTCCGCTGGTTGCAGGGGTTGCAACGCAGCGGCTGCTTCTCAGATCGAAAGGGGAGGAGTGGTTTAAGAAAGAGTTCCTTCCCAGGCTGAAACCTGTAAGCATTGTAGCCCTGCTGGTAACACTGGTGCTGCTGTTCGCTTTCCAGGGCCAGAATATTATCAATAATCCCCTGATTATCTTATTGGCAGCCGTACCTCTTGTTATTCAGACATACTTCATTTTCTTTATTGCCTGGTACGGAGGCAGAAAGTTAAAACTTAACCATGCCGTCTGTGCTCCGGCAGCGATGATAGGCGCCAGCAACTTCTTTGAACTGGCTGTGGCTGTGGCGATAGCACTCTTCGGACTACAATCCCCGGCTGCACTCGTAACCGTTGTTGGTGTTCTCGTAGAGGTGCCGGTTATGCTCTCACTGGTGGCCTTCGCCAACCGCAGAAAATTCCCCGACATCAGGTCATAAATGCATGTTGTGATGTTTTAATATCAAACATATATTTGTAAATAAAAATAACATAAGTTATCTTTGCATCAATAATGAAGAACGGTAAATGATAACACAGAAGGAACTTGGATACCGGCTTGCAAGGCTTAGAAAAGCGAGAGGACTTACACAGGAAGAGATGGGGAAGATACTGGAGATATCAAGGCCTTCGGTAACTCAACTTGAGGCAGGACAGCGTGAAGTATCTGCTATCGAAATGCAAAAGCTTGCTGCATCTCTTCATTTCTCTATCGATGAACTGCTTTCCGATCAATACAGCATATTGTCTGAAACTGTGATCGGGAGCTCTGAGCCCACAGCTGAAGAATTTGTGGTGACAGAGGAGAGAATATCGGTTCCTGAATTGCATGAAGATAAGTTGAGAAATATTCTTCTTTATATTCTTGAACGTTGTGCCGGCAAACCAAATGTCGGAGAAACAGTGCTTTATAAACTCTTGTACTTCTGCGACTTCAACTACTATGAGATTTATGAGGAACACCTTACAGGATCACGTTATAAAAAGTTATCCTATGGTCCTGTACCCCAGAAATTATCCTCAATATTAAACAAAATGACTTCATCGGGTCAGTTACAGAAAGTTAAAACCGAATATTACGGTAAACCACAAACCCGCTTTCTTCCACTTATGAAACCTGATCTTACCAGGCTAAGCGCTGCAGAGAAGGATGTTATCGACTCAGTGATAGATCAAATGTCAGATTGGTCGGCCAGTATGATAAGTGATTATTCCCATAATGACAAACCATGGAAGGCAACAGAGTTAAATGACTATGTTGATTACGAGCTGGTCTTTTACAGGAGCCCCCCTTATTCGGTCAGGACGTATGACGACGACGAGCAGAGTAACATTTGATACACTACCGGAATTCAGTACTGATCTGAAAAAATTGCTAAAGAAGTACAGATCTCTTAATGACGATCTTGTGGTGTTACAGAAGGTTCTGACTGACGAACCCGGCGAAAAACCTCCTTTCAGCTACCGTATATCAGGCCTTGGTATTAAAACATGTATCATAAAAGTTAAAAAGATAGCTTGTAAAAGCCTCAAGGGTAAAGGTGTTAACTCCGGACTGCGACTGGTCTACGCTCATTTTGAAAGCGAGGAACGAATAGTTTTTGCCGAGCTCTATCACAAAAGTGATAAAGAAAATGAAGACCGGGAAAGACTTAAAAAGAATTTCAGGTAAGCCAGCAAGCTATGCCAAATCTGCATGTAGATTTCAAATCAAATAAAACCAAATCCTAAATCTGATATCCCATGCTCCATGCCTTATGCCCCATGCAGGGCGTAGCCCTAATTATGGCTTTATCTTCTCAAACAGAGCTGGCAGTGTTGTCTGGTAGATTTCTGCTATCTGAGCCTCAGAGGCGCCAATGGGTTTCACAGGAATAAGGTCGATAACCTCCTCGGGTTTCAGTCCGTGGTCATACATGATCTCGATGGCAGCGGCAAGTGTTTCCCTGATTGCCGTTACCGTCTCATCTTCTGTAAGACCCATTTTCGGACCAAGTTTGCCAAGTTCCACCCACTGGAACCAGAAATAGGTAGGCAGCATGGCCGACAACATGGCATAGGCTTCAAGTTTAGACTCTGCTACCTCAAAGGTATGTCCGAGCGGCGTCAGTAGTTCCATAATCACCTTCTTCGCTTCGGGCGTACATCCTGAAGCAATAGTGAGTGGATTGTAGCCTCTGTTGATATATGATGTGGCATTTGGAATCAGTCTTGCAATGTTCTTTGTCCCCAGTTTTGCAGCAATCTTCTCAATAGTGATTTTGGGTGCCAGTAATATAACGATTGTATCGGCCGTTACCGGTTCATAAATCTTTTCAAGAGTTTCCATTATCACCGGCGGATGAAGCGCTATAAAAACGACATCCTGTGATGCCACCGACTTCACATCAGTCGAAATTTCTATAGAGGGAAAAACTTCAGAAAGTTTGAATACCACATCTCCGCAAGTATCCGTTACCATAACCCTTTCAGGCATAGCCGATGCGTTTTGCCACGCCCTTAGAAAGATCTTTGTGACCCTTCCTCCTCCGATAAATCCTGTAGACAGTGTTTTCATGGTTTTATCATTTCGTTATTTAACGAAATAAAATTATTATTATTAAATTGCAAATGCAAATAAAGATAGAGCAAACTGCAAATGGTCAAACGAAACTTTACGGTTCATGATAAAAAGAATTGTAGAGAAAAATCTTAAAAACATCAAAGAGGACGAACATACTGATCTCGCCGGTTTGTTTGAGTCCACAGGTTTTATATCGGGTGGCATAAGGAATGTAACTCCGCGTCAGGCCTTTGAACTATGTAAGAAGGGTGCCGTTATGCTGGACGTCAGGCAGCCCTACATGACCGTTTACAAGGTAACAGACGTGCCGTTTTTAGTTTTCATTCCCTTCCACCAATTGCCGGAGAGGACAGAGGAATTAAAGAGGGAGAGTCAGATTCTATGTATCGATTCTGTTGGATTGAAGAGCCACGATACCTGGCTGATGCTCAGTGAGAGAGGCTTTAAGAATGTTCTGAATGTTGCCGGCGGTATTGTGGAGTGGGAGCGAGATGGCCTGCCGATGAAGATTGACGGGACCAAAATGCTTACAGGCTCGTGTGCTTGTCAGTTGAAGTCACGAAAGAGATAAAAAATCACTTTTGATTAGTAATTTAGATGCCAGCAAAATTATTAACGTTTTCCAGATTATGGCATCTCCAGTTTCTAACTACGATGAAGTCACTCCATCTGAAAGCATATTATTAACTCTCAGAATCCTCGTTGCCGGATTGCTGATTATACTGACAGGAATTGGGCTACTGGCCCAGGAGAAAGATTCGAAACTGTATTTCCGTTTTGAGCTAAGGCAGCGTTTAGAAGCCTGTAATGGCATGAACATGAAGAATTACGGCGATGACGGTCCCGGCGCCCTGGGTTCTCTCAACGACATACTTCTTTACCAGCGCATAATTGCAGGAGTAGATTACCAACCGTTCGGAAATCTGAAGTTTGTCTTCAGGATACAGGATTCGAGGGCTTTTGGCTGGTCGCTGAGTCACAGGTTTTATCCCGACCTGTTCAAAATCAGAGCTATAGGTACGGAGTCGCCATATTATATCATGAATCCTAATGAAGAGTACTTCGAGATAGGTGAAACCTACGCAGAGTACACGTTACATGCTGTCAATCTTACAATCAGAGCCGGCCGCCAGAATATCAAATACGGTGATTCCCGGATTTTCGCACCAGCTGATTGGATTAACACAGGCCGCTGGACATGGGATGCGGTTAAAATGTCATACAGACATAAAGGCAAATTCGTTGATGCCTTTTTTGGCGGAACCAAGACTCATGACCCGTTGAGACTGAATATACCATATACAGAAAGTGAGTTCATTGGGGGTGGTATCTACGGGCATCTCGAATTTGAAAAGGAACTTCCTGTCATCGAACCATTCATTCTCTTTAAAAAGGAGGGTACGGCTGATTACATCAGGGACAGGGATATCAGTAGGTATTGGTCGGGATTACGTCTTTACAGCAATGCTCAGGGCGGAATCGTATACGATGCTACTGCCGTTAAGCAATGGGGTAGTCAGGATGGTAAAAGCATTGATGCCCATGCGTGGGCGGTGAAAATTGGTTACAGGTTTGGCAGTTTGCCGGCAAGACCGGCTCTGTACTACCGGAATACGTTTGCATCGGGAGGATCAGCTGCCGGTATTAAGATCAGATCATTCGACCCGGCTTATGGTGGTAACTTCAGTTACAATGGCCGGATGAATATAATGCCATGGAGCAATATGAGAGATAACGAGATTGTTCTGGAGCTTACTCCATGGAAGGCGGCTTATGCCGAAATCGCACTTCATCATATAGGTATTCCTTCTCCGGAAAATACGAAGCTTTTGGGCACAATGGAGGTGGTTTCGGGAAACCATTTTGGGAATGAGATTGACATTTACCTCAGGTATACACTGTCGGACAAATGGCAGCTCACTTCTCTATTTGGCTATTTCCACCCTGGTAACCTGGCAGATATTAACGGATTACCACCAAAAAGCGCTTCACTCCTTTCATTTCAGGTGCTTTATACAAGATAGGCTATCCGGCGTCCGGTAATGGGCAACCGTTAACCATCAACCATCCTCCGCCAAGGCTACGGAGGGCGCAGCCAGCAACGAGCAACCCTCCTCCGCCAAGGCTCCAGAAGGCGCAGCCAGCACCCAGCAGCCAGCACCCAGCACCGAGACCGGCGAAAGCCGGGCGAGCTCACGACCGAAGGGAGTAACCGAGCCGCAGGCGAGCCCACCGCAAGCGAAGCTGAAGGTAAATCTGATATCGGAAACCTGATATCCCGAAGGGCACTATTTCCCCGGATTGTACATTTTTGTGTATGCCATCATTAGGTCTTCTTTGTAGAACTGCACATCCTTAAAGTTGCCAAGGGTATAGTCGAGAGCCTGGTTCATGAAGTAAGGTGAGTCGGGATCGCCGTTTACTCCACCTGCGAGGGAGCTCATTGCTGTTACCTTATCACCGAACTCAACGACCGCCACGAAGCTGTTGCCTCTTGTACCATATATCCTTTTGGTTCCCGGAAACTTAGACGCACCGAAGGCTGCCAGTGAACCATAGTTTGAAGATGTGAATGCCACCGGCAGACTGAATTCATTGTCATCGAATTTTCCGGCTATCTCGCCTGTGAGGCGCTGGAACCTGTTTATCTCACCCCAGGGTGTCTGCCATGTACCGAAATCCTCTGTAAGTCCGTCGACAGCTCTTTCGAGTGTTTCAACCAGTTGCCTCTCGCGTGAGACAGGAACCGTTGCCCTTCCTGTAGCAGCCCTTGGTGTCCTTGATTGCGAGTAATAATGTGCAAGTGACATAGGGATTGATTCAATCGAGTAGCGAAGGTCCCAGTTACGGAGAGCCTCAACCGGACCGGCCAGTTTTTCCCTGACGGTACGGTCACTCTTTGCTATGACGTCGTAGGCTGCAACTACGGCAGGGATGCTCTGCTCAAAACCGGGAAGATATGAGTCGTATGCTGCTTCGATAAGCTTGTCGAGGGTAAAATCGCTGCGATCGCGCAGGACCATGACCGCATGTATTCCCCTGGCGTTCTCGGAATCGTAGGCCATGTATCTGGGATAATCTTCCTGTTTCGGACTGAATTCAGCAGCTGCCGTGAAAGGAGTGGAGTTGCAGTTTTGTATCCAGCCGTTGCCAGGATTCTTTATTATAATCATTTCATCGAGTTCGTGAAGGCCTTGCCATTCTGTAGCTGATGTGCTGCCGTCAACCACGCCTGACCAGTCGAACTCCGGATTCCTGCGGGGCATGAAGTTACCGTGGTAATAGACAATATTGCCTTCAGAGTCTGCATATACGGTATTGTTTGATGAGTTTGTGCGCAACTCCATCGCTTTATTGAATTCCTCAAAATTGGTGGCCTTTGTCCTCATATATGATTGAGTGAGGGCGTCAATGTGTTCCACCATTAGTTTTATAGCTACCCATTTGCCGTTTTGCTCCCTGATTATCGGTCCGTGATGGGTGTAGTAGGCTGTTATCTCCCTGACGGAGAGGTTGTCACCGTCCTTGTAGGGCACGGGAATCACCTTTTCGATCATCGGTTTTAGTTCACCGTCGTACAGGTAGAAGAATTTGCCGTCTTTTTCTTCTACGGTTATCAGGTAGTGATCGATCACGTCGGCGCGGCTTGATGTATGCATCCATCCGCAGTTCTCGTTGAAGCCCTGGTAGATAAAGAACTGTCCCCACGTTACTGCTCCGTAGGCGTGCAGGCCCTCTTCCGATACCATTTTTAGTTCCGGACGGAAATAGAATGAGGTATGTGGATTGATAAGCAGCAGGGCGTTGCCCGTTTCGGTAATTGAAGGAGCAATTGCAAATCCGTTTGAACCTGTTGGTTCCCACTCAGCAACTTCTGGTGCCTCCTCAGGCAGTTCTTCGTATGCCGTATTTTGCGGGCCGTAGAAGGAACGCAGCTGAGCCGTGGAAATACTCTCGATATCTCCGCCTATGCTTCCCTCTGTGAATGTAAGAGCCATCCAGGGTTCGAAGCGTGTGATCAGTTTCGGTGTCACCTCGGGATGAGTATATAAATAGTAGTTGATGCCGTCGGCGAAGGCGTCCATCAGTTTTTTGAGCCAATCCGGACTCTCTTCATATTCCTGCTTTACAATTTCGGGATCGATGAAGAGTTTCATCCTGAGGTCGGTGTATATCTGGCTTTCACCCTCAACCTCAGCCATGCGGCCCATTGAATTGATGTAGTTGACCTCCACGCGGTTGAAATCGTCCTCGCACTGGGCGTAGATCATGCCGAATACCACATCGGCATCGGTTTTGCCGTAAATATGGGCAACGCCATAGTTGTCGCGGATAATGGTAACGTTTTTGGCGTGCTTTTTCCAGCTGGCCATTTCGCTGTTTCCGCATGAGGAGGCCATTATCACCGTTATGGCCAGAATGGTCAGAAGTCTTAGATTGTTGGAGAGTTTCATAGGTTATATTTTTCTGGTTGGCACAAAATATTTGTATCACGATTCCAAATTTAAGAGTAAAAATCCAAAGAAGCCCCTAAAAGAAGCCAACTCTGCTATATAACAGTTTATGGTATAAGGTGTCCGGTATCGGGTGCCGGGTATCAGGTGTGCTCACATTCGGTCGCGAGCTCGCCATTGGCTCGGTTCCGTTTACCGGATACCGTTCCCCGTTTTATTTTCTACCTTTGCTTATTCATGTTTTAATACCATCAAAAAATCCGAAGATGAATTATACTAAGCTTGGTAAGAACGGACCTGAGATATCGACTGTGGGATTTGGTGCATGGGGCATCAGCGGGCGCGATTGGGGTGTGACTGATGACGAGAAGTCGAAAAAAGCTATACATGCTGCACTGGATGAGGGAGTGACATTTATCGATACAGCTGATGTGTACGGCTTCGGGCATTCGGAGGAGCTTATCAGGGAGGTTCTCGACGAAAGGAGCGACACCGACCGGGTGGTGATAGCCACTAAGGCCGGCAATAACTTCTATCCCTTTATCGGGCAGGAACATAAGGTGACTCCGGGTAATAACGACTATTCGGTAAAGCATCTTGTCTTTGCCGCCGAGCAGAGTCTGCGGCGCCTGAATGTTGAGGCTCTTGACATTCTGCAGTTACATAGTCCGGGTCTTGACCTA
>Ga0334892_1003155_pt1 | contig 10985 bp, 11 predicted proteins | sample GraSluR3_MG_4_FD_207213 | JGI IMG/M metagenome (GOLD analysis project Ga0334892, IMG submission 207213) | Sludge microbial communities from methane-producing bioreactor in Wageningen University, Netherlands - Granular Sludge_15_04-R3 | ecosystem: Engineered > Bioreactor > Anaerobic >... | reverse complement strand
TCTACGATGAGAAAAAGCCCTGCCGGGTCGTACAGATCTCGGATCTTGTGGGCCAGGGTCGCGATCTCTTCGACGTATCCCTGAGCGGTTGCCGTCGACACCACGACGGTGTGCCCGGCAAAGTTCAGGATCTCGGCATGATCGAGCAGGGTGTTGTACAGGTCGAGCTGCTGGTCGGTCAGGGGATAGTGCAAAAAGTCGCTGACCACAGCCAGATTGGCTCCCCGTTCCACCAACCAGGTGAGGCAGCGAAGGTCGCGCACGGTGGTGGTAGGATAGGTGAGGGAACCGGTGTCCTCATAGATACCAAGGGCCAACAAGGTGGCCTCCACCGGCGTCAAAGCCAGGCCCTGGGCCATGATCTCTTCCAGCAGCAGAGTCGTGGTTGCCCCTACCTCTTCCCCCGAGTAGGTCCAGTTGGGGGGCAGGTCCCGGCTGAGAGGGTGATGGTCAATGATCTGGACGGCCGTGTTGCCACTCAGGCCTTTGGGGGTCACCAGCGTCTGGGTGTCGACCAGGAGGATGCGATCTACCTCCATGCGGCGGGGTAGATCCTCGTATCGAATGTAGGGCAACTCGTCCCAATACAGGGTGAGAAAATCGCGGAGGTTACGGTTGGGGCGGCGCGGCAACACAGGCTTGACCTGGGGATAGAGCTTCCAGGCAGCCAACTGGGAGGCCAGACCGTCAAAGTCGGTATTCTCGTGGGTGAGTACGAGTTCCACGACCGTTGCTCTCCTTGGCAGAAGCCGGATCTTCAGGAGCCAGACCAAGGCGAATTCTGGCTCCCTTTTCAGCGAGCTTCTTATGCGGCTCGATTATACCATACAATAGAACCGGAGAACAATCAGCAATCGGGGGATTAGTCAGGACTGTTGCACAGTCAGCCAAGACGTAGTGCAAGCAAGATGGATGCTGCCTGCGAGTACGCAGGCGCTTATGCGCGAGGGTACTCGCGGCGGGCATGACGGTGCATCAATTGATGAACGTCGCCCCCGCGCAAGCGGGGGTCCATGTCTTTCCAAACATATCAAGTGGACAATGCAACAGCATGGAGGGTTGGTCAGGCTCTAGTCGTCCTGCTCGTCATAGTCGCCATAGTCTTCATACTCGTCATCGTCATACTCAAGGGCCTCTTCCAACAGCTCCTCGGTAGCATCCTCGTCGACCGAGCCGCCCACGCCCGCGATCACAGCCACGGCCCCCAGGATGACGATCAGCAGGGCCAGGATGCCCGCGCAACACACAGGTCCCTCAGCCAGGACCATATAAAGGGCCCGGCTTTCTTGAACCACCGTCAGGGTGCTGATCCAATCGCCCCACAGCCACTTGGTAGCGACCTCCGTATCGGTCAAGCTGCTCACCAAGGCATAGATGCTGCTTATGAGATGAGGCAGGAGGCACACAGTCAGCGCAGCTCCCAAAAACGTAACGATGCATCCTAGCCCACAGCCTCGTCTTTTCATTCCACGACTCCTTGTTTGGGTGGGGTTTCAACGCCCTGCGGCATAGAAGGTCAGCAGGTCGGGTCGTTTGTCCGGCACGTCGCCGTACACCCCTCGATATTCGGACGGCAACATGGCCGCCAGGTGATACATGATCTCTTCGGCAAAGGCGTGCACCTCGCCAGGGCTGGCCTTGCCCTCCACAGTAGGTGGGGCAAAAGGCGGGCCATACATCACGTGGATGCGCGGCCGGCGCAGATGCCGCAGCGCAGTCGAGAACGTTTCCTGGCCATAGGCCGCCACCGGCACGACCTCCACGCCGGTGCGCAGCGCCATGTAGGCGGCGCCGCTGCGGCCCCGCTGCATCGATCCCGTCTTGCTGCGGGTGCCTTCGGGCGCCAAACCCAGGATCCCTCCGCCTTGCAGGACCTCCAGAGCCTTGTGCAGAGCCTGCCGATCGACCTCTCCTCGCTGCACGAAAATCGCGTCCAGGGAACGAAAGAGGGGGTTCAGAAACGGATGATCCTGCCATTTTTCCGCCACAAAGACATGAGCGCGATAGGGAAAGGTCGCCATGATCACCGGCGAATCCAGCCAATGTAGGTGGTTGGTCACCAACAGATACGGGCCTTTGCGGGGGATGTTTTCCAGGCCTTCGACGGTGGTCCGGGTCAATAGTTTGATCAGCAGGCCGACAATGACCCGCACAACCCGGTACCATCCCCCGATCTTGTTGACATAGATTTTGGCTTCCTCTGACTTGGGCTCTGTAGTCATGTTGACATCCTTCCTCCACAGGTTCTCTGTAAGCGAAAACACCATCCACCTGGGGAGGATACGCCGCGCCCAACCCGCGCCTATGGATTGGCCGTGGGTTCGGGCGTGCCAGTGGCCACGGGCGCTTGATAGCCAACCCACCACCCCTGGACCTGGATCGCATAGTGATCCACGGGCCCCATCGGCGTAATCGTCATCTCAAAGGGCGCCGTGGCCCCACTGAGAAACAGATCGGCCTCAATGGCCATGGTCCTGGCCCCTACGACGTGCTCCTGTTCATCGTACAGAGTCACCACGACGGCCACCTTTTCGGCGTCGGCGTTGCCGGTGTTCTGAACCTGGCCCTGCACCTGGTAGTTGTTCTCGTCCAGCCATTGCCCCCAATCCTCAGAGATCGTCAGATCAGGGTAGCGCGGCCCCAGGTGGGTGCTCGGCACGCCGTTGAGCACGCGGGTCTGATACTGGGCAAAGCTGGAAGGCGCCGCGTCGAACAAAACCGCAAACGGCGCCCGCGCCCCCGCTGCCAGAATATCGAGCTGGGTGAACGCCGAGCCCATGGTCAGCAACTGGCCCTGATCGTCGTGAAGCGAGATCTGGACCTGGATCTCTTCGGCGGGATGGCCCGACAGGTTCACAACCTCGCCCATGCACCACAGACTGTCGACGGGCGTGCGATGGAAGGCCAGTCCTTGGATTTGAAGGGCGACCGGGGTTGGCGTGGGCACCACCGTGGGCCGGTCATCGGCCTGGACCAAAGGGATGATGATCTCCTGGCCGATACTCAGGCGGCGCGGATCGCTGATGCCGTTCACCTCCTGGATGGCGTCCACCGTTACCCCATACTGGCGCGCGATCACCAGCAGCGTGTCTCCCTTTTTGATGACATAGATGATCGGCGTCGGCGTGACGGTCGGCGTCGGCGTGTCGGAGGGTGTGGCCGGCACAGGGGTAAAGGTCGCGCGCCGGGTGGCCGTCGGGTGCGGCGTGTCGGTCTGCGTGACTGCCCTCAGGGCCATGGGGGTGGCAGTGGGGGGCTGCAAGATGCGGCCACAGCCAACCAACAGCAGGCTTGCCATCAGCCCCGAGATCACCAGAGGCCACGGGATGCTGGACGCACGCCTGCTGCCTCGAATCAACGAATGTCTCAAAGTCTCTCCCCTCGATCTTCCGCTTGAGCGGAAGCCCGATTTTAGCAAAAGAGGGAGGGAAAGTCAAACATCGAGGCCGGGCCGCCCAGCGGACAGCGGGATCCATTGTTCGGAGGATAGGTCATAGTTTTCGACGTGGCCTGTCTCAAGATGATAGACCCAGCCATGAAGAACCAAGGCGCCCGCGTCTTCCCCTTCGCGGATTAGATCGTAGGAACGAAGGTGCTCCAACTGGAGCCGCACGTTCTCCCGCACTGTAGCCAGGAGCTGCGCCTCGGGTGGCGTGCCGCTTGCCTCGACTTTGGTCTTGGCTGGGCGAGCATGCTCGAGCCAGCGAGCAATGTGCGGCTCTCGACTCCAGTCGGCTGGATGGTTCAACGCCTTGATGCCTCCGCAATCGGTATGACCACAGACGATGATGTGTCCTAGCTGAAGATGCCGCACGGCATACTCGATAACCGCTCCCACAGCCATCTCACCTGTGCCAAAAGGAGGCACGATATTGGCAATGTTCCGGGTCACAAAGAGATCGCCCATCTCGCTTTGGAGCAGCAGTTCGGGCGCCACGCGAGAATCGGAACAGGCGATGACCAGCGCCTCGGGCTTTTGCCCTTCAATGGCCAGGTGCTCAAGCAACTGGCGATTATCCTGAGAGTACGTCTCGAACTCGGCAAGGCCGGTTTGGATCTTGGGTGGGAGCATAGTGCGCCTCCTTTGTTGGCGTTATCGACTTGTCACTACACAGAACTCAAGGAATTGGGGCACACGGTTGCCTGGCTCTAAGCGGGGATGCTTTACATGCTCACGAGCCTCCCTGCCCGGTGATTCGAAGCAACGACTGCCCGGCGGTGAACGCATCCTGTTCGCGGTGGGCGATCTGGTCGATCAGGTCGGCCAAGGTGGCTTGATCGGTGAGGGCCAGGACCCGGCGCAGTGATTCCTGCTGGATGACAATCTCCAACTCGGCGGCGGCCCGCTCCCGCTCGCGCCAGACCAGTCCGCCCGATTGCGCCAGATACTCTCGGTGCGCCTCGATGGCCGCTGCAAGCTCGGCGATCCCTTTGCGCTGCGTGGCCACCGTTTTGTGGATGGGCGGGCGCCAAGGGGATCCGCCTGCCGATTCCTCAGGGGGCCGGACGGCCTGCAGGACATCCAGAAACCGGCCATGGTGCATGACGCTCTGGCCCTCGGCCCGGTTTAGATCCAACATCATCTGCAAGGCCATAACGGCCTGGTCGGCGCCGTCCAGATCGGCCTTGTTGACGGCAAAGACGTCGGCAATCTCCAAAATACCGGCCTTGATGGCCTGGATGTCGTCGCCCAAACCCGGCACCTCGACCACGACGGTGGTGTGGGCCGTGCGGGCAATGTCCACTTCGGCCTGGCCGACGCCAACCGTCTCGATGATGATCAGCTCGAACCCGGCTGCATCCAGCACTTTGACAGCGTCGGCGGTGGCCCAGGCCAGCCCCCCCAGGTTCCCCCGGCTGGCCATGCTGCGGATGAAAACGCCCGGATCGCCGGCCAGATCCCGCATACGGATGCGGTCGCCCAGGATGGCCCCTCCCGTGAAGGGGCTCGTAGGGTCCACAGCCACGATGCCTACGGTTTTAGGGGGTCGATCCCCGGCGCCTCGCCGGAGATGAAGGACCAGGGCGTTGACCAGGCTGCTCTTTCCACTGCCGGGTGGGCCGGTCACCCCCACAATGTGGGCGCGTCCGGTGCTGCGGTGGAGATCGGCCAGCAGCGTCCGGGCCTCGGCGTCGTTGCCCTCCACCAGGCTGATGGCCCGAGCAATGGCCCGACGCTGCCCGGCCAACACTTGATCGGCAAGGCCATCGGTCATGAAACGCGCTCGTGGATGAATCGAACGATGCTTTCGGTCGAGGTGCCGGGGCCAAAGATGCCATGAATGCCCAGTTCGTTGAGAGCCGGGATGTCCTCATCGGGGATGATGCCCCCGGCGACGATCAGCACGTCGTCCAGGCCCTGGGCGTGCAAGAGCTCCACGATTCGCGGAAAGAGCGTCGTATGGGCGCCCGACAGAATCGACAGGCCGATCACGTCTACATCCTCTTGGAGGGCGGCCTCGGCGATCATCTCGGGCGTCTGGCGAATGCCGGTATAGACGACTTCCATCCCGGCGTCGCGCAGGGCGCGGGCTACCACTTTGGCGCCCCGGTCGTGACCGTCCAGGCCGGGTTTGGCAACGAGTACTCGGATTTTCTTGTCTGACATCGGTGACCTCTGTTTGTCGTTTTTTGTGTGTGGGTCGAGCCAGGGAAACGCGCGATGGCGCCCAGACTCGCCCGCTTCTACTACATCAAGACCGGTTCCCGGTATTCGCCGAATACCTGGCGGAACACGTTGGTGATCTCGCCCAGGGTGGCATAGGCGCGCACGCAGTCCAGAATGTACGGCATGGTGTTGTCGCAGCCCTGGGCCGCCTGTCGCAGCGCTTCGAGGGCCGTGCGGACCTGCTCGCCGTCGCGCTCGCGGCGCAGGCGCTCCAGCCGGGCTACCTGCCGTTCATAACCCTGGGGATCTATCGCCAGGAGCGGGATGTGGAGCGGCGTATCCTCGACATACTTGTTGACGCCGACGACCGCCCGCTGATGGCGGTCGATCTCCATCTGGTAGCGATAGGCGGCCTGGGCGATCTCTCGCTGGAAAAAGCCTCGCTCCAGGGCAGGGATGACGCCGCCCAAGGCCTGGATCTGGGCGAAATAGTCGTAGGCCTCCTGTTCCAAGCGGTTGGTCAGGGACTCGACCAGGTAGGAACCGGCCAAGGGATCGACCGAGTTGGTCACCCCGCTCTCGTGAGCGATCAACTGCTGGGTGCGCAGGGCGACCTTGACGGCGTACTCGCTGGGCAGGGCCAGGGCTTCGTCCATGCTGTTGGTGTGGAGGGATTGGGTGCCACCCAACACCGCCGCCAGCGCCTGCCATGCCGTGCGCACGATGTTGTTCTCCGGCTGCTGGGCCGTCAGGCTACAGCCTGCCGTTTGAGTGTGAAAGCGCAGCAGCCAACTGCGCGGATCTTGGGCGCCCATCGTCTCGCGCATCTCGCGCGCCCAGATGCGGCGGGCGGCCCGGAACTTGGCGATCTCTTCGAAAAAGTCATTGTGCGAGTTGAAAAAGAAGGACAGCCGGGGGGCAAACTCGTCGATATCCAGCCCGCGCTCCACCCCCCACCGCACATACTCCAGCCCATCGGCCAGGGTAAAGGCCATCTCCTGGGCCGCGGTGGCGCCCGCCTCGCGAATGTGGTAGCCGCTGATGCTGATGGTGTTCCAGCGGGGCAAGTGGCGGCTACCGAATTCAAAGGTGTCCACCACCAACCGCATGGAGGGCTCGGGCGGAAAGATGAACTCCTTCTGGGCGATATACTCTTTCAAAATATCGTTCTGGATGGTGCCCCCCAGGGCGGCCATGGGAATGCCCCGCTTTTCGGCCATCACGATGTACATGGCCCAGATGATGGCCGCTGGGCTGTTGATGGTCATCGAGGTGGTGATCCGGTCGACGGGGATGCCGTCAAAGAGCACTTCCATGTCGGCCAGGCTGGAAACGGCGACCCCACACTTGCCAAACTCTCCCAGGGCCTGGGGGTCGTCGCTGTCGTACCCGTACAGGGTGGGCATATCGAAGGCGACCGATAGGCCGGTCTCGCCCTGGTCCAGCAGGTACTTGTAGCGGGCGTTGGTCTCCTCGGCGGTGCCAAAGCCGGAAAACATGCGCATGGTCCACAGCCGTCCGCGGTGCATGGTCGCGTGGATGCCGCGGGTGTAGGGCGTCTCCCCCGGAAACCCCAGGTCGCGCTCGTACTCCAGGTCGGCCACATCGAGGGGCGTGTACAGCCTCTCGACCGGCTCGCTCGACGTCGTCGTGAACGTCTCTTTGCGCTCGGGGTGCTTGGTCAGGGTGGGATGAAGCGTTTCCTGCTCCCATTGGCGCTTGCGCGCCCGGAGCGCTGCGAGTTTGTCGCGGTCAAACATGGTCGCCTCCTTGCCAACACTGTCTTGACGCTGCCCAAAAAGAGCGACGGGGCAGCCGTGCCTTGCGTTCCACGTTCAGAACTCGATCCCCTTCCTTGCCTGGATGCCCCGATCGTAGGGATGCTTGATCTTGCACATCTCGGTCACCAGGTCGGCTCGCTCGAGAATGTCGGGATGGGCGCCCCGGCCCGTCAGAATCAGCTCCACATCGTCCGGTCGGGCGTCGAGCAGGGCCAGGACCTCGTCCAGTTCCAACAGCCCATACGCCAGGGCGACGTTCACCTCATCCAGCACGACCAGATCGGCGGCCTTGTCGGCCAACACATGGCGGGCATGGGCCAGGGCCTCGGCCGCCCGCTGACAGTCCTCGGCCTCGGGATGGTCAGGATGGACCCATCCGCTGCGGCCAAAAGGGCGGATCGTCACAGTGGGCAAGTGGTCGATGCTCGCGAGTTCGCCATAGCCGGGCCAGCCCTTCATAAACTGGATAATTTCCACCCGCAGGCCGTGACCGGCAGCCCTCAAGGCCAGGCCCAGGGCCGCCGTGGTCTTGCCCTTGCCCTCTCCGGTATAGACCTGGACCAACCCCCGTTCCAGGGTCATTCCCGCTCGTGCTCGACCAGTTCGATGAGGACCCCGTGGGCGCCCTTGGGATGGATAAAGGCCACGCGTCCGTGGGCGCCGGGCCGCGGCGCCTCATCGATGAGGGGCGCGCTGTGGGCCTTGAGCCGGGCCAGGGCCGCCTCGATGTCCTCTACCTCGAGACAGATGTGATGGATTCCCTCGCCGCGCTTTTCCAGGAACTTGGCCGTCCCGGTATCGTCGGTGAGGGGCTGCACCAACTCGATGTTGCTCTCGCCCACGGGCAGGAAGGCGACCTGTACTTTCTGGTCGGGCGCCTCCACGACTTGACTGAGCGATAGGCCCAGAGCGCTCTCGTAGAACCCCAGCGCTTGTTGAATATCGCGTACGACGATGCCGATATGGTCGATCTTGGTCATGGTCTCCTCAGTGTATCGATCAGATGGGGGCAGAACGGGAAATCGACCGTCTGCCCTCGGTCTGGATTGGCTCGATGAATCCCGAACTCTTGTTGCTAATAGGACCGGTCCCACTCGCTCTCGATCTGGCGTTTCCGCAGGGCGGATGGCAGCGGCGGGCCGGGCCGGGATTCCATCCAATCGAAACCAGGCTCGCCGGGAGCGGATTGCGGCGCTGCGGCCTTACCCGAACCTACTTGCCGGCGTTCTTTAGCCGGAGCGCCTGGCCCCTGGAACAGAGCCTGGAGTTCAGTCAAAAGGGGAAAGGCCCGGTTGATGCCAAAAAGGACGCGGTTCCCCTCTGCGGCGCGCCCCAGCAGGCCGATGTCGACCAGGCGCTGCACTTCCCGTTGTACGGCGCGGATCGGTTGGCCAGTTTCGCGCTCGATCTCGCGCTGGTAAAACTGCTGCTCGGGATGGAGCAGGAACAGGCGCAGGATCTCGACCCGCGCCGCCGAGGAAAACAGGGTTTCCAGTTCTCCGGACATCGAACAACCCTCCTCTCCCGACGAACCACCCTCCGTCTAAAATGCGCGGAAGGCCTGATGTTCGCCAAAGACGCCCCGCAGGATTTGGCAGATCTCGCCCAGCGTGGCGTACTTTTCCACAGCGTCCAGGATCAGGGGCAGCAGGTTCTCACTGCCGCGAGCGCCCTCTTCCAACCGGGAAAGGGCCGCCGACACAACCTCGGCATCCCTGCGCGCCCGCAGGGCCTGGAGCCGCTGGGTTTGGCGCTCTCCCACCGCCGGGTCGACCCGCAACAGGTCCAGACTCAGCTCTTCCTGAGTTTGGAAGCGGTTGACGCCGACGACGATCTTTTCCTCGGCATCCACGGCCCGCTGCCAGCGATAGGCGCTCTCCTGGATCTCGCGCTGAACATAGCCTTGCTCGATGGCACGCAAGGCGCCGCCCAGAGCGTCGATTTTGGCAATGTACTCGGCAGCCCGCTGTTCGATCTCATCCGTCCAGGATTCGACCAAATAGCTGCCGGCCAGGGGATCGATGGAATCGGCCACGCCGCTTTCATAGGCGATAATCTGCTGGGTCCGCAGGGCGATTTGCACCGCTTCCTCGGTGGGCAGGCTCAGAGCCTCGTCCCGGGAATTGGTGTGCAGGCTTTGGGTGCCACCCAGCACGGCCGCCAACGCCTGTAAGGTGACGCGGATGGTGTTGTTCTCCGGCTGCTGGGCGGTCAGCATCGAGCCGGCCGTCTGGGTGTGAAAGCGGAGCATCCACGACTTGGGATCCTGGGCGCCAAACCGCTCGCGCATGATCTGCGCCCACAGCTTGCGGGCCGCCCGGAACTTGGCCACCTCTTCCAACAGATCGTTGTGCGAATTGAAAAAGAAGGACAGCCGCGGAGCGAAATCGTCGACGGCCAACCCCGCATCCAGGGCCGCCTGGACGTAGGCAATGGCATTAGCCAGCGTAAAGGCGACCTCCTGCACCGCCGTTGAGCCCGCCTCGCGGATGTGGTAGCCGCTGATGCTGATGGTGTTCCAGCGGGGCACGTATTCGTTGCAGTAGCGGAACAGGTCGGTGATGAGCCGCATGGAGGGCTCGGGCGGAAAGATGTAGGTGCCCCGGGCGATATACTCCTTCAGAATGTCGTTCTGCACGGTGCCCTGCAGCTTTTTCGAATCAACCCCCTGTTTTTGGGCGACGGCGATGTACATGGCCAAAAGCACCGTGGCTGGGGCATTGATGGTCATGGAGGTAGAGACCTTGTCCAACGGGATCCCGTGGAACAGCCGCTCCATATCCTCCAGGGAGGAAATGGCCACGCCCACCTCACCGGCAGCCAGGGGATCATCCGAGTCGTAGCCGATTTGGGTCGGCAGGTCAAAGGCCACCGAAAGCCCGGTCTGGCCCTGTTCCAGGAGGTACTTGTAGCGGGCGTTGGTTTCGGCAGCGCTGCCAAAGCCCGCGTACTGGCGCATGGTCCAGAATCGACCGCGGTACATGGTGGGCTGGACGCCCCGGGTAAAGGGATAGTCGCCGGGGAAGCCCAGATCCCGCGCATATTGAATATTCAGATCGGCAGGGGTATAGATGCGCTCGACCGGGATGCCCGATTCGGTCTGGAATTCGGGTTGGCGTTCGGGAAAGCGCTTCAGCGTCGATTGCAGGGTCGTCGCCTCCCACTGGCGTTTCAGTTCGTCAATTGGTTCGTCTGACACGGTGATATTCCCTCGTCTTTATGAGCACTCCAACGGCGTCTCTGAATCAAGGGCGCCGTATGGGCAGGTTTCTTGTCTGCAAAGCGCCGCGCTATTCGATCTCGACCAGCAAGGCACCCATCTCTACGTCCTGACCCGGCTGGGCATGGATCGCCTTGACCACCCCCTCAATGGGGGTCTTGAGTTCATTCTCCATTTTCATCGCTTCCAGGATGCAGACGACATCGCCGGCCGCAAGAGAATCGCCTTCCGACACCAGAAGCCGCAGGATCTTGCCCGGCATGATGGCCGTGATGGCCCCCTTTCCGGCTGGCGGCCGAGCAGCCCGGCGGCCCGCCGGTTCTGCACCCAAGCCTTCCACGCCGAATTCGTGGGCGATGCCGCTGACGATAGCCCG
>Ga0334892_1003154_pt1 | contig 10986 bp, 8 predicted proteins | sample GraSluR3_MG_4_FD_207213 | JGI IMG/M metagenome (GOLD analysis project Ga0334892, IMG submission 207213) | Sludge microbial communities from methane-producing bioreactor in Wageningen University, Netherlands - Granular Sludge_15_04-R3 | ecosystem: Engineered > Bioreactor > Anaerobic > Unclassified... | reverse complement strand
GAATATGCAGATGATGCCCAGTATTATATTGGCTGGACTTATGAAACAAAATTAGGGTTACCTATACCGGCTATTCTGGCTTATTACACTTTTTTATTTGATTTCAGCGATAGCCAGTGGGCAGACGATGCCCAGCTGGGAATAGGGAATTGTTACTTTGCAACTAACGATTACGGTAATGCTATAGCTGAATACCAGAAGGTAATTGACAATTATCCCTTTAGCGATTTGTTGCCCCTGGCACAATACAGTATTGCCCAGAGCTACCGATTAGCCTATTACCGTAATACAGCTATAGAAAAATATCAAGAGTTGATTTTGCTTTATCCCAATAGTGAATATTGTGGACCATCCCAGTATTATATTGGGTATATCTATTATGAACAAAACAAATATCAGCTGGCAATTGATGAATTCCAGAAGACAATTAATAATTACCCTAACTCAACCTGGCCGGAGGAAAACAGGCAAGTAGCACCGGTTGCACAGTTTTATATTGGTTGGTGTTATGAAAAACTGGAGTTATGGGAAGAGGCAGTTGCAGCTTACCAGTTAGCAATTAATAATTATCCTGGTAGTACTTTTAGTGATGGCAGCTCTATCCCGGCATATTGCCAGGCACGAATAGACGAGATTAATGAAATCTATTTTCCGGAACCCCCGGAAGATGAAGAGATTTAGGAGTAAGAATATGGGGTCAAATGTGAAGCCTTACCCCTTTGGGACGTTATACGTAATACTTTATACTTAACATTATTTGGAAAGATTCATATGCCTCAAGATGATTTAAAAATAATAGAAGCCTGCCTGCTGGGAAATTCCCGGGTATTCTCTCAAATCATTGATAAATACAAAAGTATGGTTTATAACCTGGCTTATCGTATGTGTGGAAATTATCATGACTCAGAAGATATCACCCAGGAAGCCTTTGTCAAAACTTACCAGTCATTATCTCATTATAACCCTGCTTTTCGCTTTTCTACCTGGTTGTACCAGATTACCTTAAATATAATTAGAGACCGTTTGAAAAAAAAGAATTTAGAGAGTATCTCTCTCGATAAGCCTTTGCCGGACGGAAGGGCAATCAAAGACGGATTAGTATCAGGACAGGAGGGCAACCCGGAGAATTGCCTGGACAATCAGCTAAGAAAAGAAGAATTAATGCAGGCAATTATGAATTTACCGGTTCAGTATCGGGAAATTATTGTCTTACGGCATCTCCAGGACTTAAGCTACCGCGAACTATCTTCAATATTGAAAATATCTCCGGACACAGTGAAGGTACGATTATTCCGTGCCCGGGAGCAGCTGAAAATTATTTTAGAAAAAAGTTAATATTTGTGTAACATTTCTTTAAACAATTCGTATAACTAATTAGAAACAAGGTCGAATATAGCTTTTTATCTGAAAAATAATATAAGAATAAAGAGTGAATATATAAAATGAAATGCCTTACTGCAAAACAACTGATTCAGGGATATTTAGACCAGCACATCTCGAAGACTGATAAAAAAGCATTAGAACAGCACATTAAAGAATGTTCATCCTGCCGGGAAGAGTTGGAAAGCTGGGGTCATTTTTTTGCGGATATTGATTTATTGACAGAAGAAAAGGCCGTACCCGCTGAAATGACCACTTTAATTATGAATCAGATTGAGAGCGAACAGGTAGCTATTCAACCGTCCTGGTGGGAACGCCTCAAACATACACTTACCATACCCAGGTTTTCTTTAAGATGGATTGGGGCAGCAGCAGTCGCCTTAGTCGCATTTACAATATTTATAAACTTCAATCTATTTTCCCCGGAAATGATTCCCAATGGATTAACCGAAGTCCAGTTTAGCTTAAGGGCAGGGACAGAACAGCTAAGTACTGTGGCCGTGGTAGGAGATTTTAATGGTTGGAATCCTGAAAAACATCTTCTTCAGGATGAAAATAAAGACGGTATCTGGACAGCTACCCTGCGTTTAGAGCCGGGGCGCTATGAATATATGTTTATATTAGATGGACAGAAATGGGTTCCCGATCCGGAAGCCTATCGTTATGTCCGGGATGGTTTTGGCAATAAGAATGCAGTTATTGAGATAGCTAATTGCAGCTGAAAATCGTATACCGTATAACGTATACCGTATACCGTGAATGCTGATGGAATAGGTGAAAGTAAGTTTTAAGATTTCAGTTTACAGTTTACAGACAAATACAAAATAAAAATATAAAGTTTTAATTTTTGATCAAAGAATGCGGGCAACAATGAATGAGATTGCCACGACATGTTTACAACATGTCTCGCAATGACAAGAACGAGCGACTGTCTTTTTCTGTCATTGCGAGGAACGAAGTGACGAAGCAATCTCATACAATTAAACTCAAGAATTTTTAACTGAAAACTATAAACTAAAAACTGATAACTATTTTTCTTGTTCTTTAGTCTAAAAACTATAAACCAAAAACTGAAAACTACTATTTTTACTAACTACTAAATACCAACGGCTAACGACTAAAATAATGGCAAAAGTAAAGGTAAAAAAATGAAAAATAAAATTGCTAAAAAGAAAAATCAAAGAAAGTTTTGGAGTACAAGCTTAACTTTGCTGGTGCTTGTTCTGACATTTGCTTTGCCTTTATGCTCTCAGCAAACTGCCTGTGCGGCTGAAACTTCTCTTTTAAACCTGAACGAAAAACTGGAGCAATCCCGTTATAGCGGTTTCCAGAGGAGAATGATTTCCAATGCAGCAGCGGAGCTCTTAAAATATGATATTGACACCGTAGAAGTTGAAAGACTTTTAGGCGTAAGTATAGGCAATAATTTTGATGCCTATAATATAAAGAAGATTATAGAAATTATAATTGATGCAAAAAATAATGGCATCTCTGAAAAATCACTATTAAATAAATTCAAGGAAGGTCTAGCCAAGCAAGTGGATGAAAGGCTGATAGTGGAAGTGCTCACAAAGGAAGCCACTAATCTGAAAATAGCTAAAAACATACTTCTGGAGCATCCGCTAGAGGATGCTACTTATGATACGGAAATTATTGTTGAATCTCTGGCCGAGAGCTTAAATAATGGTGTACCCCGGGACTCTCTTTCGGAAGTATTTTCCAGAAGTGTTCGGGAGGGAAGAAGTCCGAGGGAAGTTACAGAAGTAAGCACAGAGCTCGGAAGCTTAAGCTTACGTGCTTTCGAGATTGGTTTTTCAGAAGATGAAGTCAATGATGTCTTTCAAAAAGCAGTACTTAGCAGAAGCGGAGTGGATGGCATCTGTGAGGATATCCAGGATATGCTGGTTGCAGCTGTTGTTACCAAAATGAATATGGCTTCCCGCAATAGTTCTGGAGGGTCAGATAGCGACACAACTGTCTCTGATGGTACTACAACCGGTGATGGGACAACCTCAAGCGGAAGTGTTCTTCCTTCACCATCAAGCGGGAGCATATCTACTCCTACAGCATCTGATGATAAGCCGGATAGTTCAAAACCGGATAGTGGTAGCTCATCTCCCCCGGAGAATTAGTAATTAAGATAAAAAATGTTATAAAGTTCATTGAAAATTCAATAGAGACTTAAAAAGTATCGGGTATCAAGTGTATTTAGTATAACGTATACCGTATATCGTATAACGTAAAACCAAAAACTAAAACATTATAAATTCTAATTAATAAAACAATTAAAATACTAATCACTAAATAAAGATCGAAACGATTAAAAGGTAAAATATCTACTCGGGAGTAATAGCATGAGATTGCCACGCCTACCTCTTAACATTAGTTAAGGGCAGGCTCGCAATGACTAAAGAAACAAACAAAAACAAAAAATGAAAACAAAAAACGTGAAATGTTAAAGATGACATGAACGTATTTTACTAACTACTAAATACCAACGACTAACGACTATATTGTCATTGCGAGGATCCTTCTTCTTAGTCATTGCGAGGAACCCTTTTTTCTCTGTCATTGCGAGGAACGAAGTGACGAAGCAATCTCATCCAATTCTACCCGCATTGACTTTAACTAAAAACCAAAAACTGATAACTAAAAACTACTCACAATTATTCTAACACTTGCAAGATGCTTGACTTTTAAGGAAAAATGGTTTATAAATGATACTGATTGACTATAAGAGCTGGTCTCAAAAGCCCGTATGAGGTCGACATGCGGTGTATTTATCTGTAAAATAATTTTTTTGAAGTCTACAGGTAAAAAGCTCAGAGTCCAGATTAAGGAGAAATTAATTAATTTCTCGTAAAATCCATGGAAAATAAATTAAGAGAAATATTAAGAAACACGAAAGGAGAATTCTTAATGAAGAAATTATTAGTACTTTTACTGATCTCAGCTTTAGCTATCTTCGTATTTGCCGGTTGTGACGGTTTTACACCTGGCGAAGGTGAAGGCGAAGGCGAAGGCGAAGGCGAAATTGAAGAAGTTATCATAGACATTGCTACAATGGTTGAAGTAAACGGCTGGACTTATGTAAGAGGTGGAAACAGAAAAATTACTGCCACTTTCCCGGCACCAGTTAGCGGTATTGTAACTGCAAGCATTTCTGACTGCTCAGGTGATTACAGCAAAGATACAGCAGTTGCACTTTTCCCCAATGAAGACAGAACCGTCTGGACCGGCTCAGCAAAATTTGATTGCGCTGTTATCACTAGTGGTCCTTGTTTGCCTGATACCTGTGAAATTGGTGACTGCTGTGCAAGTATTGTAAAAATTGAAGCTGGTGAATGCGGTGAAGACGGCGTCTGTGTCGAATTCCCGGTTATCGTTGACTGTGAACCCCCATATCTAGCATTAGAGGTAGAAATTGATTCCTGCTATTGTGCTGGCTGTGAAATTTCCTTTAAAAGCTTAGCTACTACCGACATTTGTGAAGGAACCGATGAATGCTGTGGCGATGACTGCTCAGGTATTGCCGGATGGGCAATCAGCATTTATGATTGGCCGAATACATTTGACAGATGCTGTGATTTAACCTGTGTAGACCCAATCTGGTCTGACAGCGGCATGGGATGCCCTGTTGATACAAAAACTACTTGCTTGACAGCTTTTGGTGGGCTTACACCAGATCCTTTTGCTGGATATTATGTCCTCTTAGTTGAAGTAGAAGACAATGTGGGTAATGTAAGTAAAGGGCTTTTCTTTTTAACCCTTGACGAATATGAAGATAATGGCGATATAAAGTGTTGTATATATATAGAGGATATCAGAGCTTGGGAAGACTGTGTAGACGACACTAAAGGCCCCTGGAAAGGTGCTTATCTGGATACATTCTGTGCAACAGATGATTGTGAATGGCTAATTGAAGTGGGCGACGAATGTAACGTATGCCCCGAATAAACTTTGATGTATGAAATTATTTGCAGTCCAGTCTTACATTGAATAATACTAAATGTAATTGCAAATAGACATTGTGTAAACAAAAGAAGGAGTTCTTCAAAAGGAGCTCCTTCTTTTGTTTTGTTGCCTGCAAATAGACTTCTTAATTATTATAATAAAATTATCTTTTTTATACTTCCCTTTATTATCTAAAGACATTTGAGAATTTCAATTATAGAAAACCCTAACAAAATATTATAATATATTAAATGGATTGCAAGAAATAATTAACACATTCTAAAATGAAAAAGGTAAATTATTATAATTTAAAATCAATAAACACCTTGTCAGGAAAATATTTGTTTTATATAATATTTATATTATGAAAAAATACCAGCTTAACAACAAAATACTTTTACTTGTTTTAATTTTATTATTGTTTTTTATTAATGGCTGTAGTGGCGTATATCAAAATATGCATGAACAACAAGAAGAAAATAAGATAAAGCCTGTCTATAGCATAAAACTTAAAACTTATAATTCCGATGTGGTTAAGGATTGCACTCCGGAATTTGCAATTTTTACTGATGATGAGAATATCTTTGCCATGTCTTTCAGCGGTGATGGGGAAAGTTGGTCCGGCTGGGTTGACTACAGTGAAAATTATGAACAATTTAATATTGCCAGTGGTTTAAATGGCACCACAATGCAATCAGGTAATAAGATAGTTTATATCAGGTTTAAAGACAGTAACGGCACTATTATTCCGCGAGGTTTTCAGGAACCTGTATTTTGCAGTTTTGAATATGAAATGCAGGAATTATTTTCTATTAAAATAGAGCCTAATGAAGTACAGGTAAAGCCCGGTGCTCAACAAAACTTTATAGTAAGGGGGTATGATTATTGCTCAAAAAATGAAGTACCTGTCAATGGTGAAAAAATTGAGTGGAGCAAGCCCTGTGCAGTAGGGATGTTTAGCTCTACTTATGGACTGCAGACAACTTATACCGCACCTGAAAAATACGGTATCTGGAATTTATCAGCACATTACGGTTCTTTAGGAGCCGGAGCCAAAGTGCATGTTGTTGATGAATAATAACAATTAAAATTTTAGAAAAAAGAAGAATTCTTAATGAAGAAATTATTAGTACTTTTACTGATCTCAGCTTTAGCTATCTTCGTATTTGCCGGTTGTGATGGATTTACACCTGGTGAAGGTGAAGGCGAAGGTGAAGGCGAAGGCGAAATTGAAGAAATTATAGTAGATATTGCAAGTATGGTCGAAGTGAACGGCTGGACTTATGTAAGAGGTGGAAACAGAAAAATTACTGCCACTTTCCCGGCACCAGTTAGCGGTATTGTAACTGCAAGCATTTCTGACTGCTCAGGTGATTACAGCAAAGATACAGCAGTTGCACTTTTCCCCAATGAAGACAGAACCGTCTGGACCGGCTCAGCAAAATTTGATTGCGCTGTTATCACTAGTGGTCCTTGTTTGCCTGATACCTGTGAAATTGGTGACTGCTGTGCAAGTATTGTAAAAATTGAAGCTGGTGAATGCGGTGAAGACGGCGTCTGTGTCGAATTCCCGGTTATCGTTGACTGTGAACCCCCTTACCTTGGCTTAGTGGTAGAAGTTGATGAATGTTACTGTGCTGGCTGTGAAATTTCCTTTAAAAGTTTTGCTACTACCGACATTTGTGAAGGAACCGATGAATGCTGTGGCGATGACTGCTCAGGTATTGCCGGATGGGCAATCAGCATTTATGACTATTTTGATAACCCGTTTGACAGATGTTGTGACTTAACCTGTGCAGACCCAATCTGGTCTGACAGTGGCATAGGCTGCCCTGTTGATACAAAAACTACTTGTTTGACGGCGACAGATAATGTAGATTTTATAGGTTATAATTCACCTGTAGGAGTTAATGGTAGACCGAAAGATGTACTGATACCAGATAGCGGTGTTTATATTTTATTGGTTGAACTGGAAGACAATGTTGGTAATATAAGTAAGGGCTTGTTTGCTTTTGGTGTTGGAGAATATTATGTGGAAGACAAAGATAGAGTTGAATGTTTTATAGTATTTGGTGACATTAGGTTCCTTGAAGATTGTATAGACCCGGAAGATAAGAATAGTCCCTGGTATAAAGCTACTATAGATAAATTTTGCCCAGGCATGGATGGTGAATATTACAAAGAATGGATACTTGAAGTTGGCGACAAATGTGACTTATGCAATGAGCGTAAATATATTGATTGATGCAGGGTAAATAGTGAAACAAAAACATATTAAATAGAATTAAGACTTGATGTTTACAGAATAAACAGAAGAAGGGGTTCCCAAAAGACCCCTTCTTCTGTTTATATATAATAAAAAATATCAGTAATATTTTTTCTTGCCCAAAAGAATGATTTCCGGTTATAATAGCAAAAGAATTGCAACAGCAAAGATAAGATTTTATCTTATCTGCAATTGTATTAATCAATAAATAAAACAAATAGAAAAAGGAGAAAAGGATGAAAAAAATTTTTGTTTTAGTGCTGATTTTACTTTTAGGAATTTTTGTCTTTACCGGTTGTGATGGGACCAGTATCCCGACTGAAGGTGAAGGCGAAGGAGAAGGTGAGGGTGAAGAAGAAGTTTCCCAGGTAGTACTGGTGGAAAGCTTTAGTGCAGATGGTTGTGGTTATTGCGAGCCCTTAAAGCCCGTATTAGAGCAGATAGCAACTGAATACAGCAGGGATGAAGTAATCATTGTGAATTTAATCCCCTGGGGTTCTTATTTATTACAAGAAGCAAGGGACCGTTTTGATTGGTATTCTTTGTCCGGCGTTCCACAGACATTATTTAATGGCACAAACCGTACAAATTCAAATTCTTATAACACTATAAACAATACAATTAAAGGTCACCTGAATGCCAGTCCAAAGGTCTCTATTAAAGCGACCAGGACTGCTGAAGGCAATACTTCGGTATTGACCGGTACTGTGAAAAATATCAGCAATAATACCTTATCAAATCTGGTTATCAATGGTATGGCTTTTAGAAAACGTGGTAGCTTTTCACGTGCTGTAGTTGATATTTTTGAAGAACAAAAGATTTCTATTGCATCTCTTGCTGCCGGTGAAAGTAAAAGTTTTACCATTACGCTGGAAGATATAAACTGGGACGGGTTTAATATGGATGGAGTTGTTTTCGTCCAGAGTGTTTCCGGTACCAAGAGTATTCTACAAGCCCAATTTATTGACTAAAACTCTATAATTGTCATAGGGACGGCAGACCGTGTAATTGTCATAGGGACGGTTCTTTTGACAACATTTTAGAAATCATTAGTTTGCAATAGCTTGTTGTTTTTAGTTTTTAGATTAGATAATAATTTTTTACGTATAAATAAATGAAATTGCCAAGCCTGCCTCTTAACATTTTTAAAGGCAGGCTTGCAAGGACAAATACAAGCAGCTAGCTACTATAGTGTCATTGCAAGTAGCGAAGTGACGAAGCAATCTCTTTCAATTATACCTAAAGGGAATTTAATAAAACGAAAAACAATAAGCAGTGAACGTAAAAAGATGACATGAATGTATTTCACCAAATTATTAAATACTAAATACCAGCGGCCAATGACTAAAATGACTAAATTGAGTAAATACTAAAATTATATATGATGCAAGAATGGGGAAAAAATCCGGGTTTTCATTCAAAAAGTATCTAAAGTATTAACAAAAAACATTCTTAACTCATTCTTTCTGTTCCGTAGGTTTATATTAAATTTGAGAAGTTCATATGTAAAAAAGAGTTAATGGAACTGAACAAAGGAGAACTTTTATGAGAAAAGTTTCTTTATCGTTAATAGTTATTATAATGATCATGTTTCTAATAACAGGATGCGATGGTTTTATGCCTTCTCCACCGGCAGGCGGGAATGATGAATATGACCAGGAAAACATTGAATTAGCTTATCTTAAAATAATTCCTGCACAGGTTGAGATGAAAGTTAATCAATCTAAAAAATTTGAGATTAAAGCCTATAATTCAGATGATAAGCTGATTAAAATGGATATTTCCAAGTTTGAAAAATGGGTAGCAATGTATTCGTGCGTTGGCTGTGGTATTGTTTGGGGTATATCTCCAATAACAGGCTCGTTTCAAACAACCTTTACCCCGTATAAGGCCGGAAGGTATACGATTTCAGCGAAATATGACGGAGAGTGGGTTCAAATAGTGGTATATGTAGATTGAAGAACATTGTCACGGGGACGGTTCTTTTGACAATGAAAACAATAACAAGTAACAAGTGAATACTGAACTTATATATGTTTTGCAAGGATGGAAGATTGGAATAATGCAAAAATGGTATAGAGTAAAAAACGCTGGAATAGGTGAAAGTAAGTTTTCAGATTTCAGTTTTTAGTTTACAGACAAATACAAAATAAAAATATAAAGTTGTAATTTTAACAAAAATAATTATCCATTTTTGATTTTTGATCAAAGAATGCAGGCAACAATGAATGAGATTGCCACGCCTGCCTCTTAACAATAGTTAAGGGCAGGCTCGCAATGACAGAGGAAAAAAGTATTAAGTATACCGTATAACGTATACCGCAAGACAAGAGAAGAAAATATAGTGATTAGTAACAAGTAATGAGTAATAAGCAAAGGCAAGAATGCAATAATGCAAAGATGCAAGAATGGAATAAGACAGTATTGCAACATTGTATCCTTGCAATCTTGCAGCTAAAGATTTTCAGCTCTTACTCTTAACTGAAAACTGTAAACCAAAAACTGGTAACTATTTTTCTTGTTCTTTAGTCTAAAAACTATAAACTAAAAACTGATAACATTCTTTATATACAAAATACCAATGACCAACGACTAAATGAGTATTGAGTCGTGAGTATTTGGTATTGAGTAAATACTAAGGGGAGTAAATGCTTGCAAGAATGCAAGATCGGAATAATGGAACATTGGAAAACAAAAGAGTCTAAGATTTTAGTAAACGATTATTTATTGCTAAAACATTAACTAAAAACAAAAAACTGATTAATCAATGCCCGACTTGTATTAACGATATATGTTATACATAATACGGTATAACGTTGCTTGATATACACAACAAATAAAATTAAGTGTGGTTATATGAATGAAAAGAATAATCTTTTTATAAATGATAGAAAATCTTCTGAATGGGATGAAGGCATTTTTTACATCCTTACCGGAATTATTATTATAATACCTGTCATCTTCTTCCCCTACAGCATTCCAAAATTTGGTCCAATTAAAGAATTGTTGTTTCAATTATTAGTTTTATTTGGGCTGACCATGTGGATGCTAAAAATTATTTCTAAAGATAGTATTGGTTGGAGGGCAAATAATTTAGATATACCAGTATTCTTATTTTTGCTACTGGGTTGCCTTTCTCTTATCTGGACAACTAATATATATAACAGCATCCTTTTTATTCCCCTGTTTATTGCAGGCCCCATCCTCTTTTATATCATTACTAATTCAATTCAAAAGCAAAAAACAATAGATATATTAATATTAACCATTATTATTGTTGGTTTAGCTATGGGTATTTATGGTATTCTACAGTATCTGGGAATTGATTTTGAATTCTGGGAAGGTAATGTAGGAAGGCAAAGAGTAATGGGGTTATTCGGTAATGT
>Ga0334892_1003153_pt1 | contig 10990 bp, 12 predicted proteins | sample GraSluR3_MG_4_FD_207213 | JGI IMG/M metagenome (GOLD analysis project Ga0334892, IMG submission 207213) | Sludge microbial communities from methane-producing bioreactor in Wageningen University, Netherlands - Granular Sludge_15_04-R3 | ecosystem: Engineered > Bioreactor > Anaerobic >... | reverse complement strand
GTGGAAGGAATCCCTGAACATCGTGGATCAGGAGCTCTTCTACATGCAGGCCATCCACCAGGAATCGGATGTTGTCCCGGAAAATGTGGACGCCATCAGAGCCATACTGGAGCTGGAATCAGACCCAGCCAAATCCATCGCAAAAACCAATGAGAACATGGGTATTCTTGGTTAAGAGGGATTATTTTATCCCCTTTTTTTAATAATTTTTTTATAATTTTTTAACAGGAAAAAAAATCTTATTCTTTAATTTCTTACAAAAATTTAAATTTCAATTACATAGAGGCCTATAATTGAAGTACGATCTGCACGTCCATTCAAAATATTCAATCGACGGTTACACGGAACCCGAAGTCATCATCAAAACCGCCCATAAGAGGGGACTCTCTGGTGTGGCAGTAACGGACCATAACACCATACAGGGAGGTTTAAAAGCTAAAGAATACGAAACCGATGATTTAAAGGTCGTCGTTGGCTCGGAAATTGAAACAAGCCGTGGTGAAGTTATAGGTCTTTTTTTAAGTGAAGAAGTTAAATCAAACACATTCCCTGAGGTGGTTCAGGAGATAAAGGACCAGAATGGCCTGGTAATCATCCCCCACCCCTTTGATAACATCAGGGGTAATGGTATAAAACCAACCAGTGCCTATATTCCTTTTGTTGATTGTGTAGAAGTCTATAACTCCCGCTGCCTCCTGGAAAGATATAACCGCCAGGCCAGTGAATTTGCCCAGTCAAATAAACTGAATATATCAGCTGGAAGCGACGCACATTTTGCAAGGGAAATAGGCAGAGCGGGAATTATTGTAAATTCAGAAATTAACAATCCAGATGAATTGTTAAAGGAAACCCCTATTGTCTTCGGTACAAAAACGGGTATCATCCATCTGGGTTTAACCAAGATACTCAAAACATGGCGCAAAACTTATTGAATCAATTAATATAACTAATGATAAATGGATAAAAATAAATAAATAACACCAGTGATAGGGATGGAATGTCAAGATTACGGACTCAACAGGAACATTGAAAGGGACAACTTAAACCTCAACCCCCTCCAGAGGGGTGGTGTGCTTACAAAAGAAGCTAGGAAGGCTCTTTATGAATTTAGTGATGGATACAGTGTCTGTGATTACTGTGCCGGTAGACTGGATGAGATATCCAGGCCGGCCATACACCATTTTCTGGATGACCTGGCAGAATTTATAGGCGCTGACCAGGCCCGTACCGTCCACGGGGCCAGGGAAGGTAAATTTGCCGTGATGCATGCCATCTGCAAACCAGGGGATACCATCGTAGTCGATGGTAACGCCCATTACACTACCCACCTGGCTGCCGAGCGAAACCAGCTGAACATGGTGGAGGTGCCCAGTAACGATTACCCAGAGTACCGTATCACCCCTGAAAGTTACCAAGAAGTATTGGACTACCAGGAAGACTATGGGGAAGATGTGAGCCTGGTTTTACTCACCCATGTAGATGGAAACTATGGTAACCTCACCGATGCAAGGGCCATAGGTAAAATAGCCCATGACCATGGTGTTCCCTTACTTTTAAACTGCGCTTACTCTATGGGACGTTTGCCGGTAGATGCCCGTGATTTCAATGCTGATTTTGTGGTGGGAAGCGGCCATAAAAGTATGGCTGCATCAGGTCCCATAGGTGTGCTGGGTTTAAAGGATGAATGGGCAGATACCGTCCTTAAACTCTCCAGAAGACATGCCGTTAAGGAGATAGAAATGCTGGGATGCACCAGCCGGGGAGCTCCCGTGGCCACCCTCATGGCCTCTCTGCCTTATGTAATAGAGAGGGTTGGGAGATGGGACGAAGAAGTCCAGAAAACCAGAGATTTCGTGGATAAAATGGAGAAAATTGGCGGTATAAAACAGATCGGTGTGAAACCAAAGGAACATGACTTGGTACGGTTTGAAACCCCTGTCTTCGATGAGATAGCAGAGAAGCACCCGCGTCGTGGTTTTTTCCTCTATGAAGAGTTAAAAAAGCGGAAGATAGTGGGGATCAAAAGGGGACAGACTAAATGGTTCAAATGCAGTACTTACGGCTTCACCCAGGAACAGACAGATTACATAACCCGTTCTTTTGCTGAGATAGTGGAACGATACAAATAAACCAATTTTCTAAAAAAAATTGAAAAAATTTCTATTTAATTTTTATAACCGATATTCACTTCTATTCAACTTTTATAACCGGTATCCTTACTTCAGTGAGCAATTCCTCCTCAGGGGTTGTCATAGGATCATTCAAGTAGACCTCACTGAGGGGTCCTACGATATCATAGTTATTTTCCACTGCATAATCAATCACTGCGTGTATGACTGGTCCTACTTCTGTATAAGGTCCCTTGTGTATGGCGGCCAGTACGGAGTGTTCAGGTATCTCTTTAATTCCGATTTTTCCTTCCTGCATAGCGGTTATCTTGCCTTCAAATCCGAAGCCGATCTCGTATTGCAGTTTATCTTCAATCACCTGTTCTGGAGAGTTGAAGTAAGTCCCGTAGACCAGCCCAGTCATCTTGAATCCTTTATCAGCCAGCCACTGAGCTACTTCTCCCATTAACTCTGGTATTTTAGAATAACTACCCATATAGGGAATGTAAGCGACTCTTTCTTCTGGTATCCTTTTTTCGGTAATCTCCATTTAAATTTCTCCCTCAATTTTTAGTATAACTTTTATCTTCTAAATGTTAATATTTTATTTTATCATATCTATAAAAACATGGGGGATACTAATGAAACAATTCTTAACCACTCCCGCCGCAGGCAAAAGGTTAATTGGCAGGGCCTTATCCTCAAGTGAAGTTATTAAAGAGGCTATTCAAAAAAGGACACTGGTCATCGTGGCGGGTACTACCAATGGATACGTGGCAGAGGAGATCCTATCATCCATTAACCAAGGGGAAGGGTTTTCCAGGGAAAGATTTTTCCGTGGTGTGGTGCTCCCTCCCGGACAGCCTTTAACCGAAACCGGGCGGCTATCTGATGAAACCCAATTTCCGGGCGATGTGGTAATTGTTAATGGTGTTTGGAAGAAGGGACTTACCATTTTCGATGTGGTAGATGATCTAAATGATGGGGATATAGTTTTAAAGGGTGCCAATGCCCTGGATGTTTCACGTGGCCAAGCCGGAGTTCTTATCGGTGATCCTTATGGAGGTACCATTGGGGCGGCCATGCAGGCAGTGGTAGGTCGCCGTGTCAGGTTAATTCATCCTGTTGGTCTGGAAAAACGTGTAACTGGTGATCTAAAGGATCTGGCACGATTACTTAATGCTCCTGGTGCTCAGGGTCCGCGGCTATTACCCACCACCGGGGATGTGTTCACTGAGATAGACGCCATTTCCACCCTAACCGGTGCCGAGGCCCAGTTAGTCGCCGGCGGGGGTGTAAGCGGAGCGGAAGGTTCGGTTTGGCTGGCGGTCACGGGTGCCGAAGAACAGCTTAAAAGAGTAGATGAACTATTAAATTCAATTGCCTCTGAACCATCGTTCCATCTTTAATTTATTTTATTGAATCTTCAAGTAGCTGGAATAATTTTAAATTTTCGAACATATATAATATAAAGAGAGATGGGTGATTTGACCAAGGTTATAAAAAGAAAAGGTTTTATAGAGTCCTATAAACCAGATAAGATAAAAGGTTCCCTCCAGAAAGCCGCTATAGATGCTGGTTACAGTGTAGAAGAGAAAGAAGACATAATAAATGAAGTGTTCGCCAATATCAACAAAAAATTAGATAAAGGTGGTGATATAAAAAGCGATACCATCAGAGCGTGTCTTTTAACTGAACTGGATAAATGCGAACCATACATGGCAAAATCATGGCGGAGTTTTGATAAAAAAATACAAGCCTCCTTAGAAATCCACTGATCAAGCCGACCATGTAAAAAAAATTAATAGTTGTTTAACCATATAAAAAACTGGTGCATAACCATGAAGAAAACAGTAGAAAATTTAGCCAAAGCTTTTATAGGTGAAAGTCAAGCCCGAAATAGATATACCCTTTATGCCAAGGTTGCAAAAAAGGAAGGATATGAACAGCTTTCAGAAATCTTCCTGAACTCTGCAGAAAATGAAAGAGAGCATGCTAAATGGGCAATGCGGATGATTAACGGCCTCAAGGAAGAAGCAGATGAAGACCTGAGTGAGATCACGGTGGAAGCAGACGCCCCCACCATCCTGGGAGACACAGTTGACAACCTTAAAGCTTCAATAGAAGGCGAACACTACGAAAATACCCAAATGTACCCAGAATTTGCAGATGCGGCAGAAGAAGAAGGATATGAGGATATCGCAGAGAGATTAAGAGCCATTGGCCGTGTAGAAGAACACCATGAAGAAAGATTCACCAGGATCTTAAAAGAAGTGGAAGCTGGCACGGTTTTCAAAAAAGACAGTCCAGTTAAATGGGTCTGCAGGAAATGCGGATACATACATGAAGGAACAGAACCTCCAGAAAAATGTCCCTCCTGTGATCACCCCACAGAATATTTCGAAATTCTATGCGAAGAGTTCTAAACACTCTTCAACCATTTCTTTTTTTATTATAATCCTTTTTAATCAAGATTTAATTCAATTTAATTCATCCACTTATTTTAACTCCAATCCTCTCCCCTTGCTTGTAAGGTAGCCTCCAAGGGCAATGAGGTATAAGATTGGTGGGAATGTTATGAACCTCTCATTACCACCAACACCTAAATATATCTCCAGAGGATTAATGAGACCCCCGAACCTGAAAATAACCACTAAGAGAAGAAGTATAAGGGCGGGTACCCCTAATACCAACGATATTACAACCAGGGGTTTGTTCAGGCCTAATCGGTAACTGAATATTGTAGCCAGACTACCGAAGAGGAAGACTACCAGGGCGAAGAATGAATGGGTATCTCCAGTATACTGGGGGAACAAGCCCAGGCCTATCGCACCTGCAGCAGAAATGGCAAGCAATACCGAGAAAATACGGGCACCTCCGCTTTTAAGGATTAAATAAGCGGCTATAAGGATTAATATCCCAAATATCATCACGCTGAGGTTGAAGACCATGGCCGATGGTTCCACAAGAGGTACAGAACCTCCAAGGGTGCTTAGCGTGTCTTTTGTGGAACTGTAGCCTGGAAACTGTGTCTGGGCAAAATTTACAGCCAGTAAAAATTGTATACAACCCACTGATAATAAAATTCCAGCAACCTTACAGTAATTCTTTTCGGTCTGAATATACTTCCCCCCCTTAAAAATTTCATATATATCCATCTAGGATTTTTCTATTTGTTATTTATGTTATCCCTTATTTTTTACCTTTTTGCACTGAAATTCAAGGAGGATTTAATCTTCTTTCAATATCAACCTCATATCAACGGCTAATGCCCCTTCTCCTTCTTCGAAAACCATTAATGGGTTTATTTCAAATTCATTGATTTCAGGGAAGTCTGTTACCAGCTGTGAAACTCGAAGTATTGTATCTGCAATGAATCCAATATCACTCGCTTTATCTCCACGTGCTCCTTCCAGGGCTGGTATGACTATAACTGCGAGATCTACAGTCCATATTCTTTTATTGAGTTATAAGCGGGAATTCTAAATATGGTTTCATTTTTGGGATTAACCGGGACAATATCTCCTCCATAATACTTCAGAAGGGATATCATTATATCATATCCGATTTTACCCTTTGTCTATGAGCACCTATCACTGCAATTAATTTTGCATTGAACATTTCAAGCATGTCTATCACCTCTTACTATAACATTTAATGTGTCCATGTCTATCTCCTATCGATTGTTGATTTAAATTTCTCTGTTTTCGAGGAGTGTGGTTGAAAGGTCATTTCCTTGGATTACTCTTCTATTTGGGTATTACCCGATTTAATTAAAAAAATCTTTTGAATTAAAGTCACTTTTCATGTATCAATATATAAACTCATTTTTCAAGACTACGGATATGTTAAAATAATAAAAACACGAAAATTAGTAGTGATGAAAGTGGAAAGGTTCAGGTTCCAATCTTAATGTTGTTGTTTATATTTTCAAGCAGTTTAATCACAGAATAAGCAGTTAATACACTTGTTTTTGTATCTGTGGCCCAATTAGTATTCTGGGTGATTGTTTCAAGTTCGCCAAAATCCCCAGTCACTTTAATCTCATGGTAACTGTGGTTAGCCCTGGGATCGGCTATGATCTTTAAATCCACTTCTCTATCAGTGATAATACTTAAAGCCGCAGCTATGTTCAGGTTTATGGGGAATTTACCCACAGCATATTGGGCTTTGCCTTCGAATAATAGTATCTCTTCATCTGTTGCTATTCCCAGTGACCCCTCACAGGATGATATTCCCAATGCATCAGGAGAATTCCAGATTAACAGATTTATACCGGTGATTTCGCCAATAGAAGCAGCTTTTACACCATCTAAACCAGTTATATCTCCAGAAGGAGCGTATATCTTGCAGTTATTTTCAAAAGCTATACTCTTCACCTGGTTTTTGAACTCTAAATCCAAAAAAGCGTCAATGCTGGTTACAATAATATCTTTTCCCTTTCTAAGGATTTGTGGAATGATTTCTACTGCTATTCGGGTAGATGCTGCTTCAATTACCAGATCCACCTCATCCAGCATATCACTAACATCCTGGACAAACATTCCATCTGCTTGGAAAGCTAAATTTTGTGCTTTACCTGCATCCGGGTCCTGGAAATATTTTAAATCAGCATCAAGGTTTCCTTCTTTTTGAAAATCGGTGATTATCTTAGTTATAGCACCACAGCCGATGATTCCAATTACCTGGGCATCATACTTGCGATCCCCATGATCTGAACTTTCCACTTGAGAAAGCAGGTTTTCATTTCTCTCCAGTAGTTTGTAGCCCACACTTCTATTCATTTTCATCAGCCTGTATTTCAGAAGCTATTTTTATTATCAGAAGCCATCATTAAATCATCCCCTATTGAATATTTAAAAAAAAATAGGGCATCCGGGGAGATTTTTGAGCAAAAAGTTTAGTACAGATGCCCTACGATAACCAACACCCTCTTCCAGCAAAGGGCTGTGATCCCACCCATACCAACTAACTCTCAGAAAGTAGGGAAAAACTGAGATTTAGTTTAGTATATTTTGTATTCTGGGTCTAAACCGGTTATTCGGATTCCACCATCTTTACAGGTCTTTTTGATGTTCAGTCCAATGAGCAAGGGGGTGATTTTTTCTATGATCTGTGCTCTTTCTAAGGGTCCGCAGTCAACGACCTGTACTCCGGGGATTTTATCGATTAATTTGGCGGCTGTTACTTTTGATTCCAGATCATCACCTGATATGAGGCAATCACAGTCTATGGGTTCGTTGAAGTTCATTAAAGCTCCGCTGCTTATGTTGTTAAAGGCACATATAACTTTGGTCTCAGGTAGGATCTTCTGTGCTCTTTCTGAAGCTGCTCCCTCCGGCAGGTATAAACATCGGGTTGGTAAACCTCCAATTGCCGTTTCGAGTGGTCCGGTGGCGTCCATCAATATTTTCCCGGCTGCACCTTCCCTGATGGATAAAAGAGTTGCCCTTTGAGCTGCCAGCGGGACGGTTAAAACCAGTACATCGGCTTCTTTTGCAGCATCAGGGTTTTCTGCTGCTTTAAGGTTTGGTATTTCCTCTTTTTCCAGTAATTCTTTGATTTTATCCACTGCTGCCTGGGCCTTTTCCATGGTCCTGGAACCGATTATAACATCTTCTCCAATCTGGACAAATCGTATGGCGATCCCTAAACCCTGGCCACCAGTTCCTCCTATTATTGCAATCTTCATTTTCATCACTCCTTTAATTTAAAAAAAGAAATAAGGAATAAATTAAATTATTCTAGAAGGACTACTGGCTTGATTAAGTCTCTGGGTTTTTCTCTCATGAGGAGTAAAGCTTCTTCCAGTTTGTCCCAGCCTTTGTAGACATGGGTTGCCATGAGTGATGGATCCATACGACCGTATGTTACGATATCTGCCAGTCGTTCCATTCTAACTCTTCCACCTGGACACAGGCCGGTTACTATATCTTTTTGGGCCATACCGAATCCCCATCCTACACGGCAGATTGGCAGGGTGTCTTCTTCACCGAGTCCTGATCCGTAGTAGTTGTTGTTTGAGATTTTAGCCCCTGGTTTAGCTATGTTTACTGCATCAATTATGATGTCTGGACCTCCTCCAGAGATAATTACAGCGTCTACACCTGCTCCATCGGTTTTTTCTAGGATTTGGTCTACTGTACTTCCTTCTTTATAGCTGATTATGTCTGTGGCGCCGTACTTTTTAGCTACTTCGACACTCTTTGGTCTGGTACCTACTGCAAATATTCTTCCGGCACCTCGTAGTCTTGCACCGGCGACACCACATAGACCAACTGCTCCGATACCTAAAACAGCTACGGTGGATCCTATTTCTATGGCGGCGTTTTCTGCACCCATGAAACCAGTACTTAGCATATCTGGAATCATCACAGCTGCTTCCAGTGACATGCCTTCTGGTAAAAGGGCCAGGTTGTTGTCTGCCAGGTTTACGTGGAAATATTCAGCGAACACACCGTCTTTGAAGTTGGAGAATTTCCAGCCACCTAGGGCCCCACCACTTTGTGACGGGAAACCACGTTGTACGGCTTCAGAATCCCAGTCTGGAGTGATAGCTGGTACAATTACCCTATCACCTGGTTTGAAGTCTTTAACTTCATTTCCTACTTCATCTACTATACCTATAGCTTCATGCCCCAGGATCATGTTGTGTCGATCGCCTATCGCCCCTTCCCAGATGGTGTGCACATCTGATGTACAGGGTGCTAAAGCTATTGGTCTAACGATAGCATCTCTTGGGCCACATGCGGGCCTATCTTTTTCTATCCATCCAATTTCTCCTATTTTTAACATTGCTAATCCTTTCAAATTTATCACCTCTGCTTAATTGCCATTGATGCTAGTTTACTATGGCCTGATATATAAACATACCGAATGTTCGGTTTGTAATGATTAATGATTAAATACTTAAGAAATGAATAATAAAATTTAAATTAAAACCATAATTAATACATAAAAATACATAAAATATTGAATAAAAAAACACAGTAAAAGAAAAAAATTTATTAATCTGTTCCTTCTAATACACTAAGTTTGTTTTCGAATTTCTCGATTAATATTAATTTATACTTTTTATTGCAAAAGAAGATGTTTAAGATGGGTACAAAATCTAGAATAATGGAAACAACTTTTAAACTTGTTTTGAAAAAAGGATTCACCGATGTTTCCTTAAACGAAATTATAAAAGCTTCAAATATTACCACTGGTGGTTTTTATCATCACTTTAATAGTAAAGATGCACTTCTACTTGAAGTGATTGAAAAATACATATTCAACTACTTCAATACAACCATAGAACAAATCAGGAGTTTTAAAGGCACGCCCAAAGAGAAACTGCAAACTATGATGCTGTCCATCGTAGCAGAATGTGTAAATATCAACGAAGTAAGTCCTAAAAAGGTGTATTATAGGAATTTGCACCTTATCCTGATGGAAGGAGTTCAGAAATACGATGTGATAGGTGAAAGTTACAAAAAATTCTATCATAACCTTTTAAACTTCACCAAAGAGGTGATTGATGAAGGCGTGGATCAGGGTATGATAAGGCAGGATATTGATTCCCATGAACTTGCCATATTCACCCAGACTTCTATACTAGGAACAATTATTATGTGGGTAGGAATGCCCGAGATGCCACTCGAAGAACGGATGATTTCCAATATAGATCATCTGTGGAACTATATGAAAATAGTTGAATAACTTCTCCTAGTTAGCCTCATTCGATTGCTTCTACCACTACAAAGAGAATGTTCAGTATGTTTATAAACTGTCTAGTTTAATATGGGATATAAAGAATGTCCAAATATAGAAGGTTTAAAATCTACCACATCATATAAAATATTTGGAATAATCTTAGGAGGAATCAAATGTTAATGGTAACCGCCAAAATAATAGCCAAGCCCGGTGAAAGGAACAACATCATCTTGAAAGCTAAAGATTTAATTGAATCCACCCGTTTAGAATCGGGTTGTATCAGTTATAATTTATACGCCAGTACTGAAGATGATGATGTACTGATGATACTGGAGCAATGGAAAAATCAGGATGTTTTAGACTCACATATGCAGACAAAACACTTCATAGCATTTGGCAAAGCTGTTGAAGACATTCTGGCCGGAGAACTGGATATCAATGTCTATTCAGCTGATAAAATAAATTAGAACCTTTAAGGAAATATTTTTAACTGATATTAATTTTTTAACTGTACGTAAATATTTTTAGCTGAACATATTAATTTTTTAACTGTACATAGTAGAATCCCTGTATGCCGTTTAGTATAATAAATGTTTTCTATCGTTGATTCCTTTATGGAACACTCTCTCCTTTAAGTTTTAGTTCCTGAATTTTGAGTAAAGCGCCGGGACTGGGATTTGAACCCAGGACGAGCATCGCTCAACAGGATTTCGAATCCTGCGCCTTACCGGACTAGACTATCCCGGCACCTAATTAGATTATCCAGCTTGAAATATAAAATATTTGGTTTCTACTTAAAAGGGATGTTTTTGAATATAAGAGAAATTCGTCCGTAAAGTAATCAGATGAAGTTAAAAACTGTATTTTGGCCATTACCTTTTTTTGCAATTATGTAATAGTTAATCATCCTATTAAATTGAGACAAAACATATTTTAAATCGAAAATTTAATATTTAATCCAGTTAATTATGAAATCTAATAAATATCCTTTTCTGGAACTGGTTAACCTAAATGAAATTTGGAAGTTGATGACCAGTTTTTACAGATTAACCGGGTTATCCTGTGCCTTAGTTGATCTGGAAGGGAATATAATGACTCATAATGGCAGTCCTGTTTATACAGGATGGCAGGATTTCTGCATGAACATTCATCGCGAAAATCCTCTGATGTTTCAAAGTTATATAAAA